>Ga0307981_1004368_pt1 | contig 9979 bp, 6 predicted proteins | sample OrgLakmetagen987_FD_201849 | JGI IMG/M metagenome (GOLD analysis project Ga0307981, IMG submission 201849) | Saline water microbial communities from Organic Lake, Antarctica - #987 | ecosystem: Environmental > Aquatic > Non-marine Saline and Alkaline > Saline | place: Antarctica: Organic Lake... | reverse complement strand
GGGTAAGCAACTACTGTTACTGCATCACGTACCTCGTTCGTTTGCACATTCCAACCGCGCGTTTGCCATTTCAACAGCTCGCTTGAGTTTGGCAGTCGCCTCTTCTTTGAGTGCAAGCTGCTTGCTGATAGCGCCCTGAATCATCGCGACGGCATCGGCATGGGGGTATCCCATTCTTCGCGATGGATTTTGCTTTGCTTCGTTGTCAAGTTACTCAAGTACAGGTTTATGGTATTGAATTGTACAATACTGTAGTCTTTGGAACTGCCTTGATCTTATCGTTTTATTCGGACTTTCAACACCCTGGCCATGCGCAGTGCAAGATGGGGTCTTGCTCTTGTCGTGATACGATTGATTCGTTGTCTTCAATGACAGGCAGTCTTGATTGGAAGGGCACGATCCTCTAGACACGAGCTATCAGAACAATCGACGAGGGAAATAGTAGAGGCTTATTATGCCCTTATTTGTAACCACACGAAACACGAACTGAGAACCCAGCATAGCTAACCAGCTAGATAATAACAGCGTATATCAGCTAGTGTTCATAAGTTTCGGGGATCTGAGTTTTGGAGCGTAGTTTGCGGAACTTACGTGTGAAACACTTGCACCTTTTGCCGATTTTACGCATCGCACGTAGAAGTCAACAGAGGGCACGACATTCAGATCCTGGCATTCAGAGCGCCAGGTTTTTGAATTGGACGAATGCGCGGCGAGGCCCGACGATGATGTTAATCCTGCCGCACCAAGGACAATGATTGATTGTTGTCCAGTGTATACGAGTACCGTTCTCGGTCCTTAGTTTTGTTCCACAAGCATCAACGAACAGCAAACAGCAAAAGAATAACGAAACGGAAAACGGAAGCAGTTGGCGTGAGGCGTGGTGGTGGTTTGTGCGGGCAGTAAACACGCGCAGACAAAGGCCACACGTACATTCAAACAAGCGTCTGTACGTCGATCTGAGACCGATCTTTCGGAACTTGCTGGGGCCGATCGTAACTTGTCGGTAAGTTCCGGCTAGAAACTTCTACCGGAACAGAAGTTACCAGCTAATTTGACGGCGTCCAGCTTTTGGAGTTTATATTTCTGAAATTTCAATGAATTGGAAATCGGCAGGCATGCGATTGCTCCTCCAACCCAAAAGGAGAATAATAAATAGGGCGGGGATCATGAACCACGATGGTATGCCGCAGCCATACTGTTTTTGTTCGTAGTAGCAGGCACATCATTCTCTGCGATGAGCAGCGCGGACGACGGAACAAATCATCGGAATGAACTGCTGTCTCTAGGGTCTCATTGGCACGTGTGGAAAACCATCCAGAACCTCCAAGCCGCCGAGCGATTGCATGACTATCAGAGCTTGACCATCGATATCGTTCCTATTTTGAGGCTCTGGGCGGAGGCATGGACGGGTATTCCTTCCTGGCAGTCATTTTTGAACAAAAAGAGCTTTCAACATGAAATAGAGGAGTCAATGGTAGCTTTGTTCCACTTGAATGAATGGAGAAGAAAAAGCGGGTGCGAACGGTTCGTTGCAGTCGACGTCTGCGGTGGCAAGGGGGTATTTTCCATGCTTTTGAAGTACATGGCTGGAATTCATTGGAATCACGACGGAGCAGCCACGTTAGACCATATTATTTTGCTTGAGAAATCAACAGAAGAGCAGATAGGCTGGAATCATTTGCGAGCTCAACCTGGTAATGATATCCAACTGGTAACGGTAGATCTTTGGTCAGATTGCAATCTGCACGCCCATGATTCCCTGTTGGATCGGTTCCATGCCCTTTCTCTTCCCCTCGCGTTGACTGGTATTCACCTTTGCAAGGGACTCAGTCCTGCCATGCTAAGTCTCGTCAACTTGTTGGGGGAACAGTGTCAGTACTTTTGCCTTGCTCCCTGCTGCATGCCGAGGGTCGTAACTTCCAAAGGCATATATGTGTCTCAGCGTCGTCTCCAAGTATTTCAATACGAGAGCCAGTTTCAGAGAGAAGGTAGAAGGTTGCAGCTTAAGCAACGCGCGGCGGCCAGGAGAAAGGGCCTAGAAGCGGTTCATTGTATTATATGTCAGTCGGCCGAGCACTGGGTTGGCCATTGTCCGCTCTTTCCGTCAGCTCCTGCGGAGCAGACTTGTTTACTGCAAGAGGCTGCATCACAAATCCCGTGTTGGAACTGTGGAAAGGTTGGGCACTTCAAGTCGGACTGTCCCAACGAAAAAGCGGCAACGTGCGACCCGCCCGTGACAGAATTGAATGTTTGTGCTGTCATCAAAGAGTCGGACCCCCTGCCATTGTATTGTCGACTTCTTTTGACCGCTGTCCAGGGTCCAATAGAGTCTACTCAAGTTGTCGTGACGGGCCTGTCAAACGAAACCAAGCACCAAACGGGCAACTGGAACAGTCTTCGCAAAGCTGTGTACATTGTAGCTTGCCGCTAACGTCACACTAGTAGTAGTCAAAGGACTCCTTCTTCCCCCGTTGCACAGATCCACTCGCTAAACGTGTAGATAGAGGGTAACTTTTTTGTGCAATCTTCAATATTTATTTCAAAGTAAGCACTGCGAGTCTGAGTACGTGTTCGTTAGGCAAACGAATAGCCCCTCGAATCCAAAATCTCTCCAGCATCACTAGACTTGTCGTGATGATCAGGGCTGTAGGTCACGCCGTAAGAACTCTCGGCACGACGCAAAGCCAAACTATATTGCTTCTTTTTCCAGTCGATCTCGATCGTTCCAAAATTGTTCTCACGCACAAACTGGCCTAGTCTCCGTGGATCCGGCTCGTCGCAGGTTTCCGCGCTGTCACATCCTTCCATGACGGATAATGGAACAGAATGTGTCCAAGCTGACGCTGTCACTTCCTTAATTCGACCGTCGGCAGATTCATAAAAACCACCGACATGTCGATCACCAGAAAGTAAAACAATTGGCTTGTCGCGAATCAGATTATACAGGCGCTCTCGTTCATGAGGTAAATGGCGCCAGCACTCTTCCCCAGAAACGTCATTCAAGACTTGAATGGAGCTCACAATGAGATTTAAGTCTGCTGGTTCGTCTTCTAACTCTTGCTGCAGCCACTGCCATTGCTGCTCCGAGAGCATTCGCGTCCCTGTCGAATTGTCGGGCTTGTAGGGATTCAAATGTATACCTGTCTTGACAAAAGGACTGCGACTGTAACGTGTATCCAGCAATATGATGCGCAGTCGCTGGCCGGGTGGACCCCAAACACCCGAATGATAGACACCATCGTCTGGCAGGTTGTTGAGCTGGAAAAAGTCGGCAAACAGTTGTCGGGCAATGTCCTTGTAAGGATTAGACGCGTGGCAATCATTCTCACCATAATCGTGATCGTCCAATGTGGCCATGACTGGTAGGTTGCTGGCAGCTCCTTGGACAGACGGAATATTTCCAAAGTCCGTATAGGCTTGTCGTAAAATCTCACAGCTCGCTTCTTGGCAGTCTCCATAGACCTGATCGCCCATGAGCAAAGTGATTGACGGTTCGTAGTCAGCGAGAGTATCCCAAAACGGTTGTGGCATGTGTTGAGAGCTGCAGCTGCCAAAAGCAATCTTTGTCAGGACAGCGCTTTCTTCTGGAAGTGGTAGCCATTGTATCCTGTGGTTGTCGCTTTCACGCGTGGCGTCGACAACGTAAGTCGTTGCCGCACCCGTTGCCGCATCGTCGCCATAAAAAATAGGAGGATCCTTTTGATAAATGTACATGAGCATAATGACAACATCCAAAGCCAATGCCACGCTAAAGGCGGATAAGATGCGCATACAGAGACGGGAAGGCCCTGGATCAGCCGAGTCTCCTAAAATATTCGCCGGGTTGGGAAGTGTCGCGTACTGCACATTATTCGAACGCTTTCGTCGAGCCCCTCCTTGCAACACTGCTCCGGCCGAAAGCTCGGGGTTCACCACGACGATACCATCGCCTTCTCTAGTAGCTTCTTCCGCTTCCGTCATGATGGGTATGTCTTCGGGTGGTTCGCCTCTGTGCCCTCGGCCCTTCTCTCGATATCGCGTCTCTACAACGTAAAAGCAAGGCAAGAATAATAAAGAATAATCACCATCGCGTAAACTGCGAAGTCGTTATTATTGCTCGTCGACCGTCGTCTTTCCAGATTATGACGTACCGGTACCCGTGACGAGTCTCGGTGTTGGTTGTGCGTGCGCGGTCGCCGCTTTTATTATTTTGCATTTTGTGGCCACATTATTTTCAAATGCGAACCGCGAAAGTCCATCTTCCCAAAGATCCAAAGAAGCTAATTATGGGGGCTGCGATCACATCCTCCCGTTCAAATTACTATCCAGTACATCGCTGTTGCAGCAGCTTCCACAAGATGAGCCAGAAGCAAGAACACCGACTTCATTGCGAAATGAGAACCATTTGCAGTTCGCATTGCAGCAGCCACCATCCGAACGCTTTGGAATGGATACATTCTTTTGCAAAGGCTCACAATCATAACTCCGTTCTACCATGAAGGACTCTACTTTTTATCACTTATTGCATCCCTTTGACCGCGACGCCGGTATCATTTTCATCACCATCCCGGACGTCGTTGGATACCGCGTTGCCATCAATCTTCTCAAGGCTGGATACCCTCAAGTTCGCGTTGGCGTCTCCAACGAAACCGATGAGAGAGTCAAAAAAGAACTCGAGAAAGAAGGTGCTGTATTCGTTCCCTTCAAGTGGGAGGACGAAAGCTCCTACACGGTCGCTGTGCAAGGCGCCAAGACAGTATTTTGCATTGTACCCCACCACTCCGGATGGGCCGACCACTTCCCCGTCTTTTTCGACGCGTGTCGCTCTGCTGGCACCGATCATTTCATCAAGCTCTCCTTTTACCACGCGCTGACGGCGACTCGAGCGCACGTCATGAAGGGCTTTCACGTTGCTCTCCCAGAAGACAATCCGTTTACCCATATTCCTCTCATTCGCATGCACGGCGACTGTGACGAACGCATCATCAAGAGTAAGAACATGGACTACACACTGCTCTTTGCCACTCACTTAATGAGTAACCCGGCTGTCTACCAGAGTCGCAACATTTTGTCCAGCGAGCCACGTTTCTATGGCGCCAGTGGCGGCAAGGGGGTCAACTACGTGAGCCCTAACGATGTCGCGGCTGCTGCCGTTCGCATCCTCGTCAATCCTGTCGAGCATCGCCGTGTAGGATACACCTTGACGGGACCGGCACCCATTACCGACACGACAGTCGCCGAGCTCTTTTCCAAGGATTTGAACAAGCCTGTGAAGTATGTGGACTTGTCGCCAGAGGAATTTGGAACGGAAGAAAAGAAAGAGGGCGATCCGTCTTGGCTGGTGGAAGATCTGGTACAATTAGAGACGCTCAAGGCGACGGGTATGGAGATTGGCTTTCTCTCAAAAGATTTTGAAAGACTTTGTGGACGTCCAGCGGAAAGTTTTGACGAGTACCTCCAAGACAAAAAGGACATGGTTCCACAGGAACTCTTGATCTAATCGAAAGTTCGCAACGCGACCTATGAACATGGCGCTTGCTGCTTTATTTATCCTGTATGTTTTACGTAAACAACGATTGCAGAACACAAAAAGGTGACACAGACAAGGCTTGGCGCAAAAGTACTTATTCATCTGTATTTTTACTCTATTGTTCCCGTTCGTATAGCGACGGTGCACTCCTTTTTAGCACCTTATTTTTGACAAATAGACTGTCCCTATTCTCCTCTTTATGTCTACACGTGGTGATTTGTAAGACGCCGAGCTGTTGCATGTTCACCGGAAGCGAGTCAGAATGGCGGGTGCCGGAAAGTGCTGGATGCGTACCAGCCATGCATCATGTGAGAAAACGAATCCATAGTAGACTAGTGGGGAGGGTTGGAAGACTGGACGATACGTGGTTGCAGGAGTTACATGATATAACGGGCATACACGACAGCAATGCGATTGATTCCAACCAAAGAAGGCTACCCAAGGGGGATGCTAGTAATACAGGAGGAGAATACATGGTTCACGTCCTCATAATGTGATTCTTTGTAAGTGGCTATAATGGTTGTACGTAAGGTTGATGATGAGCAAGCTCAGGACGTGGGGCCCCGGTTCCAACTATCGAAATGCGTACCAGGTAGACGCACGTTGAAGTTTAAGCTGTGTAGGATTTATACCGTAGCCACGTCAAGGCAAATGGCTCACTTGATCACATGAATGATTATGAAAAGCTTCAATATCTTGGACGTTCAGAGGAGTCGGAAAAGTGAAAAGTAGCAATACAGATGTTTCTATATAAGATCAACTAGCAACGTATGGAGAGAGATACAAGCACAATGTAGTGAGAGAGTGAGCAGATATCGCGTTTATTGTCTCTCCAGTCTCCACAAAGTTTGTTCAAAGACGAAGCGGCTCATACGCCGTCCATCCCGGCTACCGGTACCATTCACATGGTCGAAAACACAATACGACTGCACAATACCTAAATCTACAAGACACCGACCCTTCTTAGTCGGAAAGCACTCTAAATTCCCCTTGAATAGCAACACGAGTCTTCAATTCAATTTTTACATAGACTAACATAACCGAAACACACATGGTTCATGGTTCCCCTCCCACAGTGCAGCGCAGTACTGTCCGCACCGCTTGTAGCTCCTAGAGAGGGTTGAAGCTACTGGAGACTTTACATCTCACCAGGAAGGCAAACAATCTTGCCAATACAATCACAGTTCTTGATCTTATCGAGCCCAACCTGAAAATCACGCAGGGGAAGGGTGCAATCCACAACAGTCTTGACTTTTCCAAGCTCAACCAATTCTACGGCCTCCTTTAAATCATCCAAGGTAGCTCCGACACTACCCATAATTGTTTGCTCGTACACAATCATGGGGATTGGATGGTAGCGAAACTCGTGCTCATCTCCAGCTTGGTAGCCAATCATGACAAGACGTCCTCGCTTGCCCAAGGCGCCGCCCCATCCTATACAGGCATCCATGGTTTCACGCCGTCCAACACATTCAAATATTACGTCAGCTCCGTCTCCTCCCGTAGCCTCCCGAACGGCGGATGCCACAGTTGTTGCATCAAAACCGTCAATCACGACATCTGCGCCTAGCTCAGTACATTTTTCACGCTTGGCATGGGACCGTGTCACGCAAATCACATTGGCGTTGTACTTATTCTTGAGCAGCTGAATGAGACCAAATCCGACTCCATTGACGCCAAAAATCATGACCCATTCTCCTTGTTGCACTTTCGCCAACTTGGCTGCATGGACTGCAGTTGTTACACCACATCCAATTGGAGCTGCGTCGACAAAAGACAGGCTCTCTGGAAGTTTGACTGCGTTGCGTGCAGGCGTTTGCACATACTCTGCTAGTCCACCGTCGCTAATGAATCCATATTCCGCCTTGAGAGCTCCACAGAGTTGCTCGTCGCCTTGATTGCACCATCGACAATCGCCGCAGCCGTCATAGTAGTAAAGAATGACACGCTCGCCGATTCGTGAGGAGTCCACCTTGCTTCCGACCTTTTCAATGACTCCAGTAGCTTCGTGGCCCAGCGTCATGGGTTTGACTCCGAGATTCAAAGTCCCGTCACAAAAATGAAGCTCCGTGTGACACAGGGCTGCGGCGTAAACCTTGACCAACACTTTATCATCTCCCAATTCGGAGGGGATTTCCATATCCTCTAATGTGAGGGCGACATTGGGGCCATGATAGCGAACTGTCTTCATCTTCATGCTCATGATGCTGGATCTGGATGCTGCGGCCGCGGATATTTATGGCCAAGGCGGAAGTGGCAATAAGTGGCCAAGGCGAAATCCCCATGCTGATGCGATGATGATCGAGTACGTTTGTGGCGTTGGAAGAGCAATCTGAAAAAGGCGCGAAGTGCGTTACTATTTTCTCTTTCGGGAAAGCTAAACAGTACGGTAGACTTGAGTCTAGCACTCCAACGCGATTATCGAATGACGGCATACTGTAGATATCATTATGATAGATTGCATAAACTAGTAGGCGATCGCACAATATGCCAGTGATGTCTTTACGGATCCTCCTGATGATCGGCACAAACGGCATGACATTGCGACAACAAACTCACGGCGACCACGACGGCGAAGTCCTGAATATTATAAGGCTAAAAATACACAAGAAGGGCGATGCTAGTAGTACGCAATGTATAAAGGTAATTTGTTTCTTTGTAAGTAGCATTTAATGCTTGTATGCAAGGTTGTTGACGAGGAGCCACGATCCCACCGAAACAGTATGTCGTTGTATGCTGGTTGGAAGTGGAAGATGATATGGCTCCTGTCTCAAGATCAGCGGTTATGCACTACACTTCCATTCTTATTGAGGAGGAGTGGATGGACTAGAGAATCCCAACGAGTCCTCATCGTCGTCAGCGATCTTCAAGGCGTCTTGGATAATGGCTGCCAACCTTTGTCGTGCTGTCCTGGGTTCACGATTCAAATAATCGTCGTCAACGCACTAAACCTCACATGATGATGTAATCCCGTAATCCCCTTGGTTGAAGTTGCAAGAAACATGTTGAAGTTATGTGAGATTTATACCAGGTAGGTAGGTCCCGTACTAGCCGTACGCTCGCTAGCTACCGCAACCGCACCGTCTGAGCTCTTGCTGGTGCCATCTTGCTTGCTTGGAGAACTACAAAAAGTCGAAAACCGCTTGCAAGGTTCTTGAGGGTTCTTGCCGGACTACTGTACGGTACGGTGCGTACAGTATGCTCAAGTTCTGAACGAACAAGCCAAGAGCCGAGACGTGGCAGGAATGAAGTTGAAGGTCGTATGCGTTTGAGTCAGTCGCGGGACTGCATTCGTACCGGTACTACCTAGTACCAGTGCAGTGCTATGCTGTACATCGACTTGTCAATTTGAGTGCATGGAATTGCGGGAGTAGCGATGCTATGCTGGCAAGGGGACGACGATAGACATGTTTCATGTATCATGCGACGTGATATGTATGATGAACAGGAACGATAGAAGATAGATTGCTCCGGAATGTTCTTTCAACCAGAGCAGAGGAAGGCTGCCTACACAAGGGCGATGCCGCTCTAATAATGTATAGGATAAGAATATATGGTTCACTTAATTACTTGCTTTGTGTGACTAGCTATGCAGTGGTTCTGTACAAGTTACTGACGAGCAGCTCGGGACACGCAACCCCGATCCCATCATCAAAACGCGAATGGGCCATGCTGCAGTATGTCGTAGTATGGCACTGGCTGTCAAGAGCAGTGCTTAAGCACTGCACGTACATTCTTATTGAGGAGGAGTGGATGGACTAGAGAATCCCAACGAGTCCTCATCGTCGTCAGCGATCTTCAAGGCGTCTTGGATAATGGCTACCAACCTTTGTCGTGCTGTCGGGTTGCTGCTCCTGCTGTTGGCGCCTGAGGTGGTGGAACTGCCAGCAGAACGATCCAAGCCTTGAGATTGCGACGAGGAGGATGACAGCGGAAGCTGATGGCTCGCGAGGCTGTTATTGGGGGGTAAAGGGAGGTTCTTGGACGGCATGCTTTTGGGAGGAGTACCTGGTATTTTGCTGTATTACTTGGTGTGTGAGAAGTAGAAGAGTGTGCCTTGCGGTGAACACCGGCTACGCAATACACTGGACTAGTGTTCTGAAGTTTCTTAGCTGCTGCTGTTGAAGTTGCAAGAAACATGTTGAAGTTGTGTAAGATTTGTACCGTAGTCTACGCTCGCTACCAGGTACCGTCTGAGCTGTACCACGTATGACACGATCGGATCTTGGGAAAGCCTACAAAAATCGCAATCGCTTGCAAGCAAGGTGGTTCTTGAGGGTTCTCGCCGGATTATGCTCAAGCTCTGAGCAGGAACGAAGGTCGTATGCGTTTGAGTCGCGGGGGTGCCGCATTCGTAACGATATCAAGTGCAGTGATGTACGGTACATCGATGTGTCAATGTGAGGACATGGAATTGCGGGAGTAGCAATGCTATGCTGGCAAGGGGACGACGATAGACATGTTTCATGT
>Ga0307981_1004367_pt1 | contig 9979 bp, 9 predicted proteins | sample OrgLakmetagen987_FD_201849 | JGI IMG/M metagenome (GOLD analysis project Ga0307981, IMG submission 201849) | Saline water microbial communities from Organic Lake, Antarctica - #987 | ecosystem: Environmental > Aquatic > Non-marine Saline and Alkaline > Saline | place: Antarctica: Organic Lake... | reverse complement strand
GTGGCAAGGGCGTGCGAGTCGCAAAGGTTACGATGCGGGATGCCAATGGGCGTTGGATACCCTGGCGGATCTTTGGCGGCGCAAAGGCCACTGTGCTGCGACTCAACAGAGAGATCATGGCGATGACAAAGTAGATTATGAAAAGCATTTTGTTATTGTGCGTTTTGGATGGGATTGGTAAAGAAGTATGTTATGAGAACCCTTCTTTGTCGTGGTGTCAAACACAACAGCGACAATCGATTGCTGTAGAAAACAAATGCGACGATCGACTGAGACAGTCTTCGAAGATATCGCAGGGTTCCGTGAATTGACGCGGGACTTGCAGAATAGAAACTAAAACGATTCGAATCAATCCGCCTACGATCCTCCGCCGCATCAGCATGCAACAAACGTGACTCATTACTCCGAGAGGACGCCCAAAGAGGAACAAACGAAGTTCTGTGATGGGTCAGGCCTTTTCGGCCAGGTCGCCCACCAACAGAATCAACAGTCATCATCCTTCGAGTGGGGTAAACACTTCATCAGGAATATACATTGTAGTCATATCACAACCCCCCGAAGCTACCTACGATGATAATGAAGGGATTAGCTGTGCTGCTCTTGGCCTCTGCCACCGACGCTTTCTTCGTGCCGTCCAATCTCCGATCGACCACCATTCTCAATGCGGGTGCCTCGACACACAGTCCTGTTTCGAAACAGGCGTTCGACGGCTCTAGTAGTGACGACGCTGCCCCGTTTGACCCAACCACACTCGGAAACTTACAGATACCCAGTGTAGGTATCGGGACCATCTCGTGGTCCAGCGACAGTCGTAAGTACTACTAATGGAGCATCCCGAAATGAGGGACGAATGTCCGACCGCAAAAGTATCATGTTCTCACGACGATTCATTCCCTCTCTCTATTTACCGCAGTCCTTCACTTGGAAAATGTCGAGCTCGAAAAGCTAGTAGCGACAGCGTGCAAGTCGAATGCCGCCTTTTTCGATACGGCCGAACGATATGGGTCACACTACAAGACGGCCTTGGGCATGGGATGGGGCGAGACCGAGTGCTTGACCAAGGTCATGTTGGACCGCGTCGCCAAGAACAAGAATAAGAACAACAATATGATGGATTCCAGCAGCATCTTTCAACCCGTCACTGCCACCAAGTTTACACCCTCTCCGTGGAGGTCCACGGCCCAGAGCGTGGTGGATGCCTGCGAACAATCGAGGAAGCGACTCGGCGTCGACCAAATTGATCTCTATCAGTTGCACATGCCCGATATTGTCCAGCCATTTCGATTCCTTGGTAAGGCGGAATCCAAGGACGAAATCTACTGGGATGGATTGGCCGATTGCTATCACGCTGGACTGGTAAAAAATGTTGGAGTTTGCAACTATGGTCCAACGCTAACGATGAAATGCCAAGAAGCGCTCGCCAAGCGAGGAGTACCGCTGGCTTCCAACCAGATTGCCTACTCCTTGCTTGGACGTGGAAGTGGAGCGCAGGAGACCCTAGACAAGTGCAACGAACTAGGAATCAAGGTCTTGGCGTCCTTTCCGTTTGCAATGGGCGTCTTGACGGGCAAATATTCCACGGACCCAAACAAGATTCAACTGTCGGAGACGGCACTTCCGTCCCTCTTATCCAACAGCAAGACCAAGCTGGAACAGCTCGAGCTCAAGCGATACGCCGAAGGCGATGGACAAATCATCCCACTCGGTGGTATCCGACCTCTATACGCGGTCATGGAGCGCATTGCCGAGAGCCACGGCAAGACAATTGCGCAAGTTGCCCTCAACTATATCATTTGTAAGGGAGCCGTTCCTATTCCTGGTTCTCGCACCAATGCTCAAGTTGTAGATAATATTGGTGCCATGGGATGGCGATTGACCGATACCGAAGTTGGGCAACTCGAAACTGTCGCAGACTCTCTCGGCTTTGGCTTCGAAGGCGCTGGTTTCAAGCGAACGTCAGAAAAGTTTGTCGGTTACGGCGTTGAGAAGTGGAACCTCGATTAAGACATCGCTAAGCATACATCATTTACATCACCCTGAACACTACTCACACCCTGAACAAAGTGCCCTTGTCTGCTTCACCATTCGCTAACCAAAAAGAGCAGGGCCAGACTCTATCACGGTATGATTGTCAATAGTATTACAGATCATTCAAAATTGCGTATCACTCGCTTCTACTCTCTACCCGATCATAGACTGCTTAATAATTGTCTTGTATGTGCAATGGGAATTAGGTGCATATATCAGGCCATTTTTAGTATACTATTGGTAGCTGGAGTTAGTTGCACGTCGGTAGAAGACTACCAAGGGAATCCCGGCCAAACCTGAATTTCACTATTTAAATTGTATACAAAGTATCTCTATTACCGGTGTCCGGGTATGATAGCTACAGTACCAGCAGTACCAGTAGTAGAGCCTCTAGCTAGCAAGCCAAGGATCACGAATCACGAGGTCCCAGAGGGGAGTGACGTACGCAACGGCGATGACGCATACAGCTTATCTATAGTGCGACCAAAAAAGTCCGCGAACGGAAAGCGTTCCTGCAAAGCTAAATCTATTCCTTTTACTGTTCTTGTTCTCCCATCCAACCGGTCCTTGTCGCTCAGCAGACGTTCTCCCTTGTCATCGTCATCCTTGTCGTACCGATATTAATAGTAACTACATCACAAGCAGAGGGAAAGAGACAACTGTTATTTCGTTAGCAGCAAAGGTTACCATTTCTTTCCATCCGTTTCTCAAGAAGAAGTTTTCAAAGAACATTTAACATGACAGAAAAGAAAGATCTCGTCGAAGAAGCCATTGAAAAGGCAAAGCCTATTCTTCAAAAGCTCGGTTTTGGTGCCATAATGGGTTACTGCAGTGGCATTGCCATGCACAAGGTCGGAAAGGTTCTAGCTGTGACGATTGGAGTTGGATTCATTGGTATCCAGACGATTGTATCTTTTGGCTGGATTGAAGTAGATTGGGTCAAGTTGAAGATTGACTTTATCCAGAAGGTCGATACCACTGGCGATGGCTTATTGAGTGCCGACGACGCCAAGGTGTACTGGCAAAAGCTCAAAAATTTGCTTACCAACAAGATTCCTTCGGCGGGAGGCTTCAGTATGGGATTCTTGTACGGAGTTCGATACGGTTAGGTTGAAGCGCCAAATGAAATGAGTCGCCTGCTTGCTTACTAGTGGTGGTAATGCTGGTGCAGTTGGCGTGCGGGCCGAGAGTAGTAGACGAACAAAGGCGGACGCACTGGTGATACATGTAGATACGATGCATACGAGTAAAACAAAACAATGAATATGACTTAATTATGACAATCACAGGCCGGATCCCCTTGAAGACGCGTGTGGCCTGTTTGACCTGTAGCTAGACTAGGCACTCGTCGTTAAGGAGCGGTCTACGGCGGACCCGACGAAGGCGCTGCTCCTGGTGCTGTGCTGGAGAATGGCGGCGCGGATGCGGGCAAGCTCGGATTAGGACCAGCAGCACTTGGCACTGGTAAAGCAGTAGGAGCGGGCGCTCCCATAGAGGAAGGAGCCGTACTGGTTGTCATATTGGATGGTCCAGAAGGAGTCCCACTTGGAGCTGACGTTGGCGTTGGGACTGTGGTAGTTGCAGCCGGTGCACTGGCCGACGTATCCATGGGCACGGGTGCATTGCCAGCAGCAGCAGCACCACTCTCTGCAAGAAGAGGCTTGGGTTGCTCCTTGAGTTTAATGGGAATTTGCCGTCCCCTGTTTGCACCATATCCTGGTTGACCACTGCTACCGCTGCCGCTCGATGATTTCTTCTTTGCTTGTACAGCGGGTGCACGCTGAACCATTTTCTGCGCTACTTGGGCGCTACTGACAATGTCGTAGGTACGCGCCGTCAGTTGGTGCTGCGAGGCGGGCAACAAGACTCCTGTATAACACTGCGAGGGAATGGGTGGTAACGGCGCACGGTTGACTTGCTGCGCCACCAAGTTGAGCTTGGGAAGTTGCGCCGTGACGGCCGTGGCGTGATCGGCGCGCATTTCGGCCGCAAGTAACAAGTCGGCTCGAGTCAAGTCTTGACGACTGGCAGAATAACAATAGTCCATGGCGTCGGTAATAAGTTCTTGCGTATATCGCCGGGCCTGTTCCAGGAGACACGCCATGGCTTGGGGCGTGACATCAGCTCGTGTCATGCCGTGGCGCGCCAGAGCAGTTTCGGCCACTTGCACTTGTTCCGGCAAAATGCCAGTGTTGGAAACCATGGAACTAGTGTCTTGAATGACGGGGAGAATGTCTTCGACACGATACCATAGTGGGTCAGCTCGTCGAGCCGCGGCTTGCGCGCGTTGTTTGGCGAGATCTATCTGTGCCGTCTTGGCATCGTTCCAAATGGCGGCAGTGGATGCAGCCGATGCTGCTTTGGAAGCGGGCTTTTTCTTTCGTGCGGGGCGTTTTGGTTTGGCTTGGGTTCCTGCAGCACCAGAGGCTTTAGTTGCCTTGGGTTTAGAGGATTTCTTGGTCTTGGCTCCTGTGGCGGACGCAGCAGGAGCCGGTGCTCCGGATGTTCCGGGGGCACCACTAGCAGGTGCTGGGGCTGTCGGAGGCTTTGCGGGTGCGTTGCTCGACATGGAAGCGATTATTGAATCTTACGGTGAATGCGAAGGTGTTGGCGTATCGATTCGACAGTGAGAGGGCCTCTAAGGATGAAGCGGCGGTGGGGGTAAGAGTAGCAAGTACTCGTACAACAAAAAGTTTTATTGGGTCGGCCAGTCGGCCATTGATCCGCGGCCAAAAACGAAGGCATTGAATCACGAGCGGTCAGGGACTTAACATTCGAAAACCTCTGTACTTTTCATTCGATGCACGGGAGACTGCGTCTACCGTATATGCCGAAGACGACACGACCAACCCGCCATTAGTTCGTTCCCGTATGTGAGTGAAAGGAGATGGTGCCTACTAGTAATGCACAATAACTTGTTTGGCTGGCATTTCAATGCCGTCAAAACACCTGTTTCGGTAGTTTTACAGAAAACTTTTTCAGATGGCTGGAAAACGACACGATCAAGGGTTTTCAGTATAGTACAACTCTGCTCATCGGTATCGTATCTGTGACTTATCAGTGAAAGGAAGCTTGACTTAAAAACATTATTCTATGCAAACTGGTAGATATATGGATCTTAACCGGTCGGCGTAAACGTCCTTGCTTTCCGAGCACATTTAGACTAGTAAGGAGTCTCCAAGATCAAATCGTTTTAAGACAATGACTCACCAGGATATAAATGTAGCAGCTGTATCAGTCACCGCGAGTTGTCGCTTACCACGCGAATAAGTTCATGCTAGCAGATAGATTCCAAGGTGTAGCCATCAAGGTGGGCGTACAGTTAGCGTTGGCGTTTGGGTCAGAAGTACGGTTAGCATCGCATAGTCTACCGGTAAGGTACCGGGCGATCGATGTTTGTGTTTTTCTCCCGCCATTTTCTGGGCGGAAGAGATCCATTCGCAATTTGCGCCGTTCGACGTTCTCCACTATGTACCGGTTCGACCATGGCCTGGCATTTCGACGCCAGTGAGACGAGGTTGCAACATTCATATCCATACAGTTGCAGTGATAAACCATGTGCGGAAGAGCCGCACAGACGCAATCAGCTGTTCAAGCGGCAGCCGCATCCTTAGGGATCGGCTCGTCGAGCGGTGGTGCCGTTTCTCCCGTCGACCAGCACCAAACTGCAACTGCAACTGAACGGCAAGACAACTACAACATGAGCCCGGGTATGGATGCTCTTGTCTTCTGGAAGGACCCAAAGTCAGGAGAGATTCGCTGTGACCGCAAGACCTGGGGTCTCGTACCCCGCCATGGAACTACGAATTATCCTCTACCAACTGGAATGAACCAGCACTTTACCAACCTCATGTATAACGCCAGATCCGACACGTTGTACTCCAAACCGACCTTTGCTCGATTAGCATCAGCAGGAAAGACGTGCCTCGTCGCTTTGGATGGATTCTTTGAGTGGAAACAGCAGACGGCTGGCACCAAGGCTGGCAAAAAGCAACCTTACTTTGTTCATCGCAAGACTGCGCAGAATGATGACAGCCAAGAGAAAAGGCCCTACTTGCTCATGCCTGGGCTTTGGACCACTGTTGCAACGGGTCGTCCTGATGATCCCGTCCTTGATACCTTTACCATATTGACAACGGAAGTCTGCGAGTCTTTGCAGTGGCTCCATACACGACTACCCATGACAGTGTGGGACGAGACCTTGGCGCGGCAGTGGCTCGAGCATCCCTCGGAGAAGGTGCATCGCCAGCTAGACGAGGCCGCCAAGGAGACTGCCGGGGATAAATTGGCGTGGCATGCCGTCACGACGGACATGTCGTCCGTCAAGTTTCGATCAGCTCAATCCCTGCAAGCGCTGCCGCAAATGAAGAATCTCAAGTCGTTCTTTGGCGTGGCCAAAAAGAAGGATGCCAAAGAGTCTTTGCCGCTGCCATCTCCATCGTCAAAAACGAAGCGCCCCGCGACTACTGGATCATTATCGGCTGTGGCGAGTCCGAGTAAAAAGATGAAAGGACCGGGACCGGCACCTCCAAAAAAGAAAAAGGGTTCTCTCGATTCCTTCTTTGCACCCAGCAAGTAGACGATCGATAGATGTATCCTGACCTACAAAGGAACCGTACCGTGTTTAGCAAATGTACGTTTTAATAGTCTTTATATTCCTTCACACACAAATGTACTGGTACTTGTCATTGCAGGTACTGGTATTGTTGGGTTTGATGGGATAATACTGTAGCGATCGACCCAAGAGATTTAATACGCCTGTGTACAGAAACGAGAAGCGTGGCGTATTCTTCCAACAATTTACGGCCCCTGGTCTTGGGCGGGAACGGACTGGGAACTTGAATACACCCACGATTGCTTCTGCTGTAAATCTTGCTGCTGCTGTTGTGGCGGCAGAGTGACACCGTCGGTAGGAATCGCCAAGAGTGCCGACTGCATGGGAATATCGTCGCAAGGGCACTTGGGGGGACCCACGGCCGTCGTGAGACTCGGCTTGAGGCAGCGCTCGTGGAACATGTGACCACACGGTCGGAGCTGAGTATCCACATTCGTCTGCGAGCAGAGCGCGCATTTGGTTTCGGATGGCACCTGCACGTGACCGTCAGCTTCACTCGGATCAGACGAAAAGGCCGACGCATTCGCCCCAGACTGCTGCTGCGAGTCCCGGGGTTCCCCTGGCTGCTGGCCCGGATACTGGTGCGATGTTTGCTGGTGGTCCGATGCAGCTGCACTGGTAGTCGAAGTATATGCATAATCTTCGTAGCTTTGCGCATGAGGGTCGGACTGGCCATCATTTTGTGTAACCTGTTTGCGAACAAACTCTTGCGAAAGCGTTCTTTGAATCTTTGCCGGTAGCGCGAGATCCGTCAAGCGCTCGCAGCTGCGGCTCACAGAGATTAGGCCGCGAGCGGCAAGGGCGTCATCGTACGCCCGCTTGAGCGTGTTTGTATCCATGCTGCCGTCTTGCGACATTGAAACCAAGGGCGCCGGCTGCACGGCCGAGACTGGCGCTGGGGCCATGAATTCTTCCTTTTTGGCAGGCTGCTGCTGCTGCGAAGAAGATTCGTCTTCCAAAGACAAACCAATCTCGTTATCCTCGTCCATGCCCTGTTTCATCATTCCCTTGCCTTGATCGCGTGCCCCAGCCATGCCACTGAGACTGATCGAACTTCGATCCCCAAAGAAAACCTCCAAGAACGCATACGAGTCGTTCTTACCCATGGACTCCATGCTCTTGACCTGCGCCAGATTTCCCATCTTGTTCACGTTCCCCTTGCTGGCCAAATCGGCTCCACTCAAGCTGGTAATACTCTTGACTCCTGGAATGGTTCCAAGGTTATTAAGCGAAGTGATACTCGAGAAGTGCGGCCACGAGTTCATGGAGGGTACATTTGCCAACGTGCCTTGTTGCGATGGAGCCTTCATGGGATGCTGGCTGGGACCTTGTCCCGACTGCAATGCGCCTTGCTGTTGTGGCTGCTGGGCATCGGATTTCAAGCGCGCAGATTCCGTGGCTTGTCGGACCAGGTCTTGGTCGCGCGCAAACAACTCCATCAGAACAGCGTGACTGTCCGTCTTGTTGAGCGACTTGCTCGACAAGAGCTGAGGCAACGTGCCAATGGAGCTGCTATTCGTCATATCGAACTGCTGCTGCTGCGGCTGCGTGACAAAGTACTGACCCGGGTGACCTGCCTGCTCATATACAGGGTTGCCGTTAACATCGACAGCCTGTGATAAAGGAAAAAAAGGCAACGCGAACCGTGTTTAGCAAAAATTAAAAGGAAAAACAGCCTTTTGCGCATGAAAGTGCAACGTGCCAATCGGCCATGGGAGATAGCACGTAACGCGTAACGGTAACGTACCTGCTGCTGCGCTTGCTGGTAGTGCGTACGCATGGCTTGAATCGAGTGAGGATTATCCATTCCCCCGTTTGCTGCTGGAGGCATAGCAGGAAGCATAATACCCGCTCCAGGGACGCCGGGAGCTCCCGTTGCCGAAAGCTTTCCCTGTTCAATTTGCTTCTTCAACATGGGTTTCCATATACGCCTTCTAGCGTTGGTGAACCAGTTCTTGAGCTGCTTCTTATCAATGCCAGTCTTTTGCATGAGCATTGCCTGATCTTGCGGTGTGGGGTACGGATGCGTAAAGTGCTCGGGCGAAAGCAACCACGCCTTGAGCGTTGAAACAGCGCCGGCTGGTAGTTCACGGCGTGACTTACTTCGGCTCTTGCCGCTACCGCCACCATGGCTTCCCAAGTCACCGTCGTCGTCATCGTTGAACATATCAGCCATAGGATCAGCTGGTGTGTGAGCGTAAAGGTTTTGGTTGTCTTCTTGGTCGAATGAGTGACCGCTAGACTTGCTTCGTACACGTAACGAGTAACTAGTCGGAGGGACGGGCGTTTCCAACATGTAGAGTGTCCAATCACAAAGACCCTCGAGATTCGTCGACTTGAAAGATGTCAACGACTCTTGAGGAGTAGTTCGCCGTGGTCGTCAGGTATGAGAAAGTACTGTAGAGCTTAGCCTTAGCGCGAGGGTACAGTACTGCAGATAAGGATGATCGTATTGAGCGTGAGCGTGAGCTTCCTTTGGACAAAGTACCCCAAGCGCGGTGGTGATCGTGATCCGAGTGGTGTCAACCACAAATCAGAGGTGGGAGTGAGAGACTAAAACCCGGATATAGGATGTCGTAGGTGTCAAGAATATAAAATAATACTCACTCACCTATAGCATTTAGTCTATACAAGGCCCAAGGACGAAGCAGGTCGCAGGTCCCAGGACGTTGGAAAGAGAGACAATAGAGAGGGTTTTCTGCACCAGCTATGATCAATAGCGTTGCAATACACGGGATCAAGGGTTTAGAGGAACAGCTGTGCTTTTGACGAATCCCAAAAGTTCAAAAAGTGTGGCTAAGCCGATTGCGGGATCGGACAACGACAAAAAGACTAGAAAAGACCAAAGCGCATGGAAGGGTTCCTTGGGCTATGAGCTGTCCCGCTTTCCTTGGTTTTTACGCTCTGTCCTTCTGTCCTTAGCCCTCAAGCTGAAGGTTGGACTCGCGCCACAGCCAGTGGATCGTGACGAGATTTTCAATTTAAGCGCCCCGGCGGCATACCAACCATGACCAGCATTTCCTCGCCAGTCAAGAGAAGGTCCCAAGTCACGGAATGATTGTGGCCACCAGAAATGAAAGAAAAAACTCAAAAAGTGAGCAAAGACCTTCCGGGAAGAAAAAAAAAGACAAGGAAGTGGCACAGAACATTGGAGTAGACAAAGTTGAATGAAAAGGCATGCATCCTCCTGATACTGCAGGAGCAGGTTCTGTCCTAGAAATTAAGACCAGAGACGATTCCAACACGGAAAGAGGGAATGCCACAAATGGTAATGGTAGTGGTGGTGTCAATGCTCGTAGACGGTCACGTTCGGTAGCTTCCGCCCCGCCTAGTGTA
>Ga0307981_1004366_pt1 | contig 9980 bp, 6 predicted proteins | sample OrgLakmetagen987_FD_201849 | JGI IMG/M metagenome (GOLD analysis project Ga0307981, IMG submission 201849) | Saline water microbial communities from Organic Lake, Antarctica - #987 | ecosystem: Environmental > Aquatic > Non-marine Saline and Alkaline > Saline | place: Antarctica: Organic Lake... | reverse complement strand
AGAGAGCGGAGTGATGTGTCCATGATCTCTCGCCAGGCAGGCCCGAAGTTCTTCTCCATCGGGTCGCAAAGCTCCTGGTTGAAATCAGTGTTGCCTGCGCTGCCTGACGTGTAGACACCATCACGACGGACCACGGCCTGGTATGTTGACCAGTAGAGCCCATTTCTTAGCGGACTGTTTTCTTGTCTCGTGCGTCGAGACTTTGAGCCCCAAGACGCCACTGTTGAGAGCGCACTCGCGTGACCATTCGCAGCACCAATCTCCAGCGAAGGCTGAAGCGTCATTTGAACTTTCAGTTCCGCTTTGCGTGTGAATTCTCTGGCGACCACCCCAATTTTTGAATCGAGGTTCTTCATTTCCTGTTCGAAGACGAGTTTCAATTTGCGGGACGAGCGAGTACCTCCGTCGTTGTTAGCGTCCACGGCAAGGAGCTTGATGCAGTCGACCAGATCGCTGACGTTATTAACATAGGCTTCCGAAAACTGGACGCGGTACTTTGCCGTAGTATCATGCACAAACTGGCGGAGGGCTGGCATCTGAGTGTCCGTTGCGTTAGAGAACGTGTTTGGTGGACCATCGCTAGACGGCTTTATACCAGAAATCTATATGTCGAATTTTACAAATCAGGAAGTGAGACGAGAAAGACAAGATCGGCGAATGCTGAGGTCAGTGTTCCTTACCTTGAGATAGTCATTCGCACTGATGCAGTACACGGGCATAGTGACCTCGTCCGGGACGTTGGGCCCTCGACCCCCGTTGCCTTCCCCAACTTCCTCTGCATCGCGGTAGAGCTCTTTCAGGCCTGCTCAAAAACCTCTTGCAAGCACGCTGTGCTGTACTCATTACGTACAGTGGCGCAGATGGCTTTGAGATTGCGCTGAAGCTTTCGTGACTGTTCACCCAGCTGCTCGATTTTTTCCTTGTATGTCTCGCGCCATTGATGGAGTTCCAAGCCAGCTTGGACGACGAGTTGAGTCTTTTAACCGATGCCTTCAATTGGTGTAGCAACGCTTCAACATCTGAGTTGTCGATATCTTGGTCGTCGCTGAAATCTTCATCTTCGTCTTCCTTGTTCTTTTCGGCGTCCCCGAGCTCCTCCTTGCTCTCCTTTTTCGCTTCTCGAGCTTCTTCGTAGGAACGATTTGGCCCACTTCTTGACAGTTCGGCGCGAACGCGTTTTCATTTGGCTGAATCCCCCGAGCAACGACGTGGCTTGGTCTACCTTGATCTGTCCCTCTTCCACGAGGATGGCATTGTATGTCTGGCCGTCCTTTGGTGTGAGTAGATTCGTGACACGTCTATCCTGGAGGAGACGCTGGTAAACTCCCTCCTTGGGGCGTCCATGAAAGCGCTCCATTGTCCCTCGGCCATACACTTGATCGATTTTAGCCCAAGCAGCAGCAGCGTCAGCCTGGCCCTGTTCATCGGGAATGCGGGCGTAGATAGTCTTTTCTTCATGGGTGCTGCATTCGTCAACTAGAACTTTAAGTTCCTGTCCCCAATCTTCGAGCTTCATGAACTCGATTTTGCCCTTATAAACAGGAATCTGTGTGGCACCTTCCGGTGGAGTCTCGAGATCTCTATTGAACCGTAGCTAGACAACAGCGGCTGTACAACCGCGCGACCCCGAGGTTGGCAACACGGCCGCCTCGTCCAAGAGAGCATTCAAAAGGCTGGGCAGCAAGACAAGCAGAAGTCTGGTTAGAGCGACGATTCGTCATACAAGAAACATCTTAAAACCAGTCTTGACACGTACCTGCTTTTCCCAACCCCAGTGGACCCAAGCACGCCAATAATCGTTTTTGGAGCCGACTTCTTCAATTGATCTTGAATCTCCTCGGTCCACTCTTGACGACGACCCTGGGAGCAAAACAGACTGTTTTCGTGAATCAACGATTTGAGATCATTGAGCACGTTGCAACTCTTTGCCAGTGCTTCGTCGTGAACTTGATGTTGATTGGAGCTGGCTTCGACCACCATATCTTCGGCATCCATTAATGCTTCCTCGGTATCCACAACGCCAGCCGCCTCAACCATCTTCTCGATAAGGGTGAGGGGCTCGTCAGTTGCAGCATCGCCGCTGTTAGAATCCTTCATGTTCTCTTCCGAATAGTTGTTATCGTCCAAAGTAGCGAGGTTGTCATCCGTGTCGTCCATCTTGTCGAAGTTGTTACTCGTACTCGCGGCAGTCGGCTCGAACTGGATTGTCTCTTCAGTGGCACTTGGATTCTCCTCCGGGCGAGTACCATCGGTAGGGATGATGTCGTCGGCTGGACTTGTGCCCGTGGCCATAGCTAATGTGACTTCTGGCTTCTTTCCAAAGGACTCTTGTACATTTTTGGGGACTTTTCATGAGTAGCTTCCAAGGAGAATTGGCCTTCCAATGAGTCGACCACCAAGCTATCTTCCGCTCCACTCGTGTCGGTAGTCACAGCAGGTGCGGCCTGTATTTCCTTGATAGTGCCTTTCTCGGCATTCTTTTGGGAGTCGATATGCGTAGTTTCGGAGGAAAAAGTCTTGTCCAAGGCACTCGGGGTTTCCTCGGAAGGATTGCGTTCAGCCAGCAGGAGGGTACTTTGATTCTCTTCGATTGAGTCATCCGCGATAGAAATCGAGTTCGCTACAGCGGACGCATTCGTGTTCTCACTGAGGTCTTGCATTGGCTCGCCGGCTTCATCCGCCGTTGACGTTTCCTTGGGCTGCTGCTGGTCAACGATACCCAAAGGAGCTCTCTTTTTCGAACCAGCCAACCAAGATTCCGAGTCTAGTGGGATACCATTCTCGTCATTTTCCTTGAAACCGTCCGAATCAGTCACTCGGGCTTTCTTCTTGCTCCTCGACTGCAAAGGGCGCGCTTTCTTCGGCTGGAAGCTCGCGCTTTTTGTCGACGATACGAATTTGTTGCTTCTGGTCCACGACATCCCAAGCTCGCTTTCGGGCCTCCTGCTTACTTGATAGCCGAATACCATTACAAGTAAAGTAGTACGCGGCTGGCAACATGTCGTCGTCAAATTCTTCGGCGAGTAGGCCACGAACATCTTCCAGAGTGTGCGTTTCGGTGCACTCGACGGCGCCCGTAAAGTCGTCGCACTCGAGTAGGAGTTCCTTCATGGCAAAGGCAGTGGTGGCGACGGCGAAAACTTTCTTTCGCGGATGCGCTCGGCTTTCTTCCCTCTTTCGCTACTACGGGTGTGGAAGACTCGGAATGCGGAAAAAATCCAAAGAACATGGTCGTTCTCGAGAAGGCAAGAAATGCGAGTGAACGCGAAATCGTGGGAAGGACACGAAACGAGGAACGCGCCAAACCTTTGGCTCTACCGGCGCCTTTATTATCCGCGAATCAAAACAGGAGGGACTGCGAGGAACGAGTTTGGTCCACTTGTTGTCTCTACCGAAGGAACTAGACTAGATTAGACTACGTACCGGTACCTGGTACAGTACTGTAGCTACTCCAGTAGGCCCCCGGTCTGCTATCTTCGTACAGGAAGCACTGGATAAAGTCGTGCGCACCATGTTTGTTGAAGCATCTGATGCCCCCTTTCTGTTTTGCCGTCCGCCTCCTGCTCACCAGCTTCCAAAAATTGGTACGACCCAAGGAGATGCCTTCTGGTGCCCAAACACGTGCAGTCCGTGGTGTTTTGCTGCATGACATCAACCAAGCAGCCGTTATGGGGTTGCCAAAGATGTGAGTCAGCCTGTGCCTTGTGAACTCGAGGGTGATAAGGAGGCAGGCCGACCAGATGAGGATTCTTCAAGTGCGTGAAAATGTAGTGAGGCATTGCCGAGGAGGAGGCAACGATTTCTTTCATTTGGTAATCAAAGATGCCTTTCGATTTGAGCGATAGTCCAGCTCTCTATACTAGACTAGTAGACTAGATATCTTTCCAAGTTGAGTCTGGGTCTACTGCATTTACCGGTACGACTACGTGAAAATCATGTTAGCTCCCCCGGATGAGGAAGCAAAAGAATGATTGAATCATGCTAAGATATCTAGAAAAAGTTCGCGCGCAAATACAGTACTCCTGACCCCACGCCAACGCCAACGCCGCAACGCTAAACAGGCCAACCAAGATTTGATTTTGCTATCCATTACATACGGCGGGTCATAGACCGTTGCCGTCGTCAATCATAACCCCAGAGACAGTCAATTGCCTCTCAAGTAGACCTATCAACCTTTACTAAAGCATAATTGGAAAGAAAGAGTCGTTCGACGATGGATACGTCTTCCAATCGCGCTCGGAGCTCCAGTGGTGGCGCAGCAGCCCACAAGCAGCAACTGCCACCACCGGACCAAGCTGCCCAAGCGACGCAGTCTCTCCAGCTCTTGTTGCAAGAAGATCACCTGTTGCAGCAGCTCAGTTTAACGGAAACTGCCAGAAACCCGGATCAGACGGCGTTTCCGTACGCGGCAGCTCTCTTGCAGGAGGATGATGACAACAATGGCAACAGCAATACGAAACAACGCGCCTCGTTGGCGCTCTCCGAAGTGGAACGCAAACTGGCCTTGGTGGAGAGTTTGGCCGTGAAACTCTCACGCACCAGCCCCGAAGCCGTCGCTGGTCATCTTTTGCGACTGCACGGACACTCCCTGCAGACTTCTGCTGCTACCAGTGGTACCAGTAGTGACAATACGGAGGGTTTAGTCATTCACCGACCCACAGTCACAACACTGTCGGCCATTCGCGAGCGCAGCGATCGCTTGCAACGCCAGGCAGATTCCCTCGAAGGTGTTGCCCGACGCGTCGAAGGATCCTTGCAACGAGGCTTGACCCGCATGGAGACGGCCTGTCAGCGCCTCGAGCGGGTACTGACGCTGAGTCGAACGCTCAAGCAGATTTTGCGGTTGCAATTTGAAACGTCCAAGCTGCGTGATTATGATTTGGAAGACTTGAGGGACTTGACAAGAGCCGCTGCGAGTGTGGCAGTCTTGGAGGATCTCATGACGGATCAGGAATTGCAAGCACGAAACATTGCCGTGGTGGAAGCCATGCGTCCTTCGGCCGAGCAAACGGCACGAGCGGTTCGACAAGCGGCCAACAAGCTGTTGCAGGAGCAGCATTACCATAGTTCGAGTCTTGCGCAGCTTGGTGCTACACTTCAGGTTTATTATCACTTGGGAGAGTTACCTGATGCTGTTTGGAAGGCAGTGGACCAAGCGCACAGTCAAGCCGAGTCTGTTTGCCGTCAACTCTGGAATCCGGTGACAATTTTGAATTTCATGGACCAGGCGAAAAAGACAACAAAGGATACCCGATTGATTCAAAAGAAGCTTCGTCAAGTGAGAGCCGAAGCTGCGCAAGATTGGGCGACGGGTATTACGGAAGCCGCTTTCCAGGTGCGCAATCTCCAACGCGTGTTGAGCCGCAAGACGGACCCGGTGCGTCGCCAAGTCTTTATCGACGTTGTGTGGGCAGCACCCATCCCTGTGGCGTATAGTTCATCGAGTCAGACGAAGGACTTGACACTCTTTGATCTATTTTGGGGTCGTCTTTGTCGAACCATGGGACTCGTCTTGGAGGGCGTGCTAAACCATGATCAAGGCCGAATGACTTCCGATGTTGCCGCCTTGTATCCTGCTGTCAGAGCCAGTGCTCTCAACATGCTTGGTAGGTTGCAAGATACGCAACCCACGGCTACCTTTGAGGATGCGGGTGCGGCACCTACCGCTGGTATTTTGGGGGGTTCCTCCGTGTTGGCGGATGGCTTTTTGGGTCAAGTTGCCGAAGAAAGTAGCGATGAAAACCCTCAGGCGGCAGCTAACGCCGACTCGTGGACGCGGGACACAATGGGGACTACACAGCAGGCTTCGCAAGGCTTTATGGGATCTAGCTCTACACCTTCCTCATCAACGTCCCTGTCGAATACCTTCAACTCAATTGATTGGAAAAGCTTGCAAGGTGGTAAGAAGTCGAACAGCGGTCTACACCCACTGGAGCAAGTGTTCTTGCAGGCCTGCAGTGACCGTCTTTGCTCTCCTCTGCAGTACATGTTTCCCGAAAATGTTGCTCTGGATGACGATGGTATCGCAATCTCATCTGGCATGAGCCTCCTTCCTAGCAAGTATGATATTCAACGATTCGATGAGAATATTCGCCAAGAATTGTCGCTTGCTGATCCGAGGGAAGGCGGCGGCGACCTGACTGCAGTGACAATGATTGCGGAATGTGTGGTGGCCATGATTGCGCAATTTTGTGTGCGTGCAAAGAATGCACTCAGTGGTGTTGGGGAGGATGGGTTCTTGAAGGACGATTGGTCTATGACCGACTCATTGCATCATGATCGCAAAGTGGCTGCCATTATGTTTACATTGGCAAAGTACTTGCGGACTGCTCCCGATATGACTTTCATTGCACCATATCGACCGGCGACAACTCCGCAGCATGAAGAAGCGGCCAACATGTGTCAGAAAGCTCTCTTTCCAGCAATTCTAGACATTGAGAGGACCGTCAAGGCTATCGTTCTTTTCCCGCTTTGTCGGGCCCTGAATCGACGTATCGCATCTGTCCTCGCGAAATTACATTTTGGCGTGTACAACGAAAGCACTGGAGGGATGGAAGACGACTCGCCTGCTTTTGTGCAGAAGCATTTGAGTCCAGTCTTTGAGAGCATTGCCGCTAATCATTTATCCAAGTTTCCGCCCGAGTATGCCACGGTTTTGGCTTCGAGAATCGTGACGTTTTCCATCTACACCTTTGTCTCCAATGCATCTTTGGTGCGTCCTATTGGAGAGACCGCACGCCTTCACATTACACAAGATTTAAGTGACCTTGAAATGGCACTCGAAGAGTTTGTCTCCAAGAGTGATGGCGATATGTCGCTCAGTCAGATTGAGAAAGGCAAACCATACGCAGAGTTGCGAGCTGTTCGACAGCTTCTCTTCTGGACAGGGCTGGACAACAAGGATAAGTCTCCCGAGGAAGTCGCGAAGTCGATGCAGCGTGAGGTGTGGATGAAGGATGTTCGGCCCTCGACCGTCTTTCATTACCTGTTGTCGTATGCTCCTAGCCTCTTGTCTTCCCCTCATCACGCAAAGCGCATGAAAGCAGAGGAATATGTTGCCACACTGGTCCATTACGAAGGATCCGTGGAGAATGGCGAAGATAACTCATGGATGACAACAATGGCATGCTGTGACTCCTACCAGCAGCGTGCGAGTTCAGCGGGCGGTACCGCAGTCGACGGGGATGCCCGAGTAGCTCAGATTCTCATGGCGCTCGGTCCGGAGCTCATGAGACGAAGACGAAACTAGCATTATATATGGTTAAACGTTCTCTGTTATTTTTAGTTGTTGCCGTTCTGAATTTACTGGAGTGACGCTACCATGGCATCATCCACGGAAAGTGCTTGGCTCCAATCTTCCACTTCGGCAGTTGCGGCCTTTCGACTTCGAGCTTGCAATCGGCACAACGTCAACCAACGATGAAAATCACGTTCGGTTACTGCCGGGAGCGAGTTGTTGCGCGCGGTTCCACGTCGTTGGATAAAGTCTTGCTGCGCCTTGTCGAGAAGTGCGGGCGAGAGGGCAATGTTGGCATGGTGCTTCGTGCCAGTTCCTCCGCAACGGATCGCACCCAAGGTATCACGAACGGTGGATAGATCGTGAGCACTCCCGTCCGAAGCGGCAACAGCGTTATAGTCACACTTCACCTGCAGCGTGCAGGGAAGAAGATTTTTGCTCACTGGCGTCGACAAGACAAAGACCCTGCAGTCGGCTTCAAAAGCAATCTTGATACCGCCATCGAAACGATAAGGAATTTTGTGCCCTCCCGACAACTGCTGCAAGGCTTGCATGGTTTCCAAGTCATCCGACGATAGGCGACCAGGCTGGACAGCACTCACATTGACAATAAGAGTCGATCCCTTGGGCAACTGCAACGCCGTGGGAGTGAGACGACCCTGTTTTTTCCACGGCGCGCGCAAATCCTTGAGCGACTCGTTAGTCACGTGCAGGTAGTTCACAACAGGTGCTACATGCGAAAGGACAGAGTACAGCGTGGCCTGAAAGGCCTCGCACGCTTGCGTACTCGATAGGATCATTCCCAAGGAAGCACAACCCAAGGTAGTGTCGTTGGGCGTTTGCACTGGCGCCCACGTGTCAGAATCCGTGAGCATTTCTCGCTCTGCCATGGACAGCAAAGTCATCCAGACAGCGGCAGCGGACGGTTCCGGAATTGACAAGGCCTTGGCCAAGGACTGAGTAGGAGCAACATTGTTGTTGCTCGACGCCAAGATGGCGCTCTGCGTGCAGGCAACAGAATCCAAATCCACACTGGAAAACCACAAAACGTGAAGTCGAGGAACTTTGGTGGGTACAGTGACAGCATCTTGTTCCCACGAAGAATTAGCTCCCATGACCACGTCATTATCATCATCACCCATGGCCCCATTGGCCGTTTCTTCTTCTTCGAGCACTCCAACCAACTCGACCATTTCGTTCAGACGCAGCCTGTTGGGTTGCTGTCCATAAAGATCGTAATACAACTTGGCCAGAACAGGAACTTCTTGAGGATCGCTCTTGAGATCATTTTCTGGCCACCACTGTTCCTTTTTGCCACCGCCGCCATTGTCGCAATCCATCTGGTTATTGCCACCGCCGTCTGCAGTAGAACTTTCATCCAATCGCAACCGCTTGGCCCGATGTTCCGGAGCACACGCCGACCCAAAGACGTGACGAAACCAGGTAGTTGTAAACGGAATAGGGGTGACTACCAGGGGTGTTCGTTCCTCAAGCTGGTCGCGCGAAGAAGCCATGGGAAAGCGTCTAGCGCTCTTGGTAGCAGCAGTGGTTGGGTAGTATTCGGCTTCGAGCATGTCTTGTATCATGCCACGCACGCGAACGACGCTACCCGATTCTAGATGACTGTTCAAGCGATCCTGGGTCAAGAGGGGAATTTTATCCTGCGATTGCGAGAGTCAGAGGGGAGGGGACAAGGGTTGAGCATTCGAGTGGCAAAGCAAGAACCCTTGTGCGCGGCGCCCGCGTAAACCTGACATTTTGTGGCGTCGTTTGTCTGTAACGTACCTTTTGCTGCGTAAAGTAGTCCCATTCTTCCAGAGTCAACGCTTCTCCAGCCTGGATCTTGGTCAGCCAGGGGTTGCTTTCCGCGAAAGCCTCCGCCGAGTTGGACGGTGTTACTACAGGAGCGGCCGTCATGGTCCAAAGGGTGTCGGTGTCGGTGGTGAAAAATGTGAAAATGACGGCCAGGACGAAATACCATCGAAACATTTAGCGCGCGAAATGAACTGAAGCGCGCGAGGCGCGAGCCTGTTGAAACCCGAACACTACTGTAGTGGCTCTGTAGTCTTTTCAGTCTTGCGACGAGAGGACGAATTTGCGACTTCGACAGTTCGGTTCTAACGGTCACAATGGCAAATGTCGGATGGCGAGTCGCCACCACAACCAAGAGAATTAGACCATGTCGAGGGGCGAAGCCGGCGACAATCACCAAGAATCTATGCTGTCTCCAGAGGGTAACGTTGAGAATTCGAAAGGCTCCACGGAAAAACAAAGAGTCAACGAACGCGGCGGTGAAGAACACGAAGACGGCAAGATTGATGTCGACTCCGACCAGCGGCTTGACAACATTGAGAACATCAAGACAAATGACGACAAAACCCCCTCGATGCCTCGGAAGAATAGCGCTGATAATGCTAATGGTAGCATGAAGGAACGAAGCGTAAACGACCAAAGTGCTGCTGGTGACGACTCGAACGAACGTGTTGTTGTGAGCTCGGCGCTGCAAGACGACGAGGAAGAAGGCCGCGGTTGCTGCTTGAGACTGGCTAACGGAAAGGGGTGCTGTGGAAGGTGCATGATGCGATGGCCAAGATTCTGGATCATTCTATTGGGGGTCGTTTTGCCTCTGTGGTTTCTCATTGCGCTCAGCCTTTGGTTCGGCTACTTTCTTGCCAAGAGCGAAGCGCCCAACGAAGTCCTAGCCAATAACGATATCCTGGCTGCACAATCCGCAGCTGCTGCT
>Ga0307981_1004365_pt1 | contig 9980 bp, 8 predicted proteins | sample OrgLakmetagen987_FD_201849 | JGI IMG/M metagenome (GOLD analysis project Ga0307981, IMG submission 201849) | Saline water microbial communities from Organic Lake, Antarctica - #987 | ecosystem: Environmental > Aquatic > Non-marine Saline and Alkaline > Saline | place: Antarctica: Organic Lake... | reverse complement strand
CGAAGACGACCTGGCTGTCCGGACGGGTCAGCACGCCCATGATCCGGTGACGGGTGGTCTGGGGTTTGTCGCTGACGATGCTGATCTTGCGACGGCAGATGGTGTTCACGATCGACGACTTGCCGACGTTGGGACGGCCGACGAACGTCACGAATCCAGAGCGATGCTCGGGCGGCTGCGTTTCGTCGGTCATCGCAGCAGTCTGGCAAGCTCGCACCCATGACGCGCATGATCGATGGAATCGACGGAATGAAGGCCCTCGTGGGCGAGCACCTCGGCTACTCCCCCTACGTCGAGATCACCCAGGAGCAGGTCAATCAGTTCGCCGAGGCGACCGGCGACCACCAGTGGATCCACATCGATGTCGAGCGGGCCAAGGCGGGCCCGTTCGGTGGACCGATCGCGCACGGCTACCTGACCCTGTCACTCGGACCGATGCTGTCACCACAGATCTTCGGCGTGTCGGGGATCTCGATGGGCGTCAACTACGGCACCGGCAAGGTTCGGTTCCCGTCACCGGTTCCGGTTGGTTCCAAGGTCCGACTCGGTGCGACGCTGCAGTCGGTCGACGATGTGGCCGGCGGGGCCCAGGTGCAGATGGAGTTCGTGTTCGAAATCGAAGGTGCCACCAAGCCGTCGTGTGTCGCGGAAGTCATCTTCCGTTACTACGCCTGACGGCGCAGCCACCCGGCCCCGACCCGTCGCATGGCTCTCGACCTCCCACTCGCCGCCGTCCACGAGGCGATCGGTCGAGTCCGTCCCGACGCCGAGTGCCTCGTCTTTCGAGACCGACGCCTCACGTGGGCACAGGTCGAGGACCGCACCCGCCGACTCGCGAACCATCTGCTCGCCGCAGGACACGGGTGTCACACCGAGCGATCCGATCTCGCCGGGCACGAGTCGGGCCAAGACCACCTCGCCGTGTATCTCCACAACGGCAACGAATATCTCGAGGTGATGCTGGGGGCGCTCAAGGCACGTGTCGCATCGCTCAACGTCAACTACCGCTACGTCGCCGAAGAACTGCAGTACCTCCTCACCGACTCCTGCGCGACCATCGTGGTCGTCCACTCGGCGTTCGCACCGACCCTGGCCGAGGTGCTCGAAACCTCCCCTGCAGTCCGAACAATCCTGCAGGTACCCGACGACTCGGGCAACGAGCTGCTACCGGGCGCCGTCTGGTACGAGGACGCGCTCGCTGCAGCGTCGGCCGAGAAGCCCGACGTCGACTGGAATGCCGACGATCTGTACCTCCTGTACACGGGCGGAACCACCGGGATGCCCAAAGGGGTGATGTGGCGCAACGGTGATGCGATGCGTGCATGTTTCGGCGGGTCCATCGACGCCAGCACGATCGACGAGTTCGTCGCCGACGCATCGACGGGCGGACTTCGTGCTCTGATCGGTCCACCGTTCATGCACGGTGCCGGCCATTGGATCGCGTTCCGCACCTGGCTGGGCGGCGGCACGGTGTTCGTGTCGTCGGTGTCCGATCGACTCGACCCGCACGCCGTGTGGTCGATGGTCGAGCGCGAAGAGATCGATTTCCTGTTGATCGTCGGAGACGCATTCGCCCGACCGCTGCTCGACGAGCTCGAGCAACTCGACGGCACACTCGAACTGACGTCGCTCTCGGTGATCCTCTCGGGGGGCGCGGCCCTGTCCGCGTCACTCAAGGACGAGTTGCTCACCCACCTGCCCACGGTGATGGTCATCGATGGCCTGGGCTCCTCCGAGGCCGGCGGTCAGGTCTCGCAGGTCTCGGCCGGCGGTGGCGCGACCACCGGGACCTTCCCGGTGACCGACGGCAACGTGGTGTTGTCGGCCGATCTCGACGGGGTTCTCGAGCCGGGTGCCGACGAACTCGGTTGGCTCGCCCGTCGCGGCCGCCTCGCGCTCGGCTACCTCGGCGATCCTGCCAAGACCGACCGGACGTATCCCGTGATCGACGGAATCCGGTATGCCGTTCCCGGCGACCGCGCTCGCCTGCTCGACGACCGCGCCGGCGGGCCCGGTGTCGTGGAGCTGCACGGTCGCGACTCGGTCACCATCAACTCCGGCGGTGAGAAGATCTTCGCCGAGGAGGTCGAGGCAGCGTTTCGTGCGCACGCAGCGATCTACGACTGCGTCGTCGCCGGACGCCCGAGTGAGCGATGGGGCAACGAGGTGATCGCGGTGCTGCGTCTTCGTGACGGCTTCGAAGCCACCGACGCCGAGCTCCTCGCAGAGGCCGCACGCCACATCGCGCGGTACAAGTTGCCCAAACAGATCGTTCGTGTCGTCGAGGTGCAGCGATCGCCGAGTGGCAAAGCGGACTATCGGTGGGCGGCGCAGGTCGCAGCCCGAGCATGACCCGGCACCTCGATGCCGCCGAGGTCGAGGCTGCGATCGACTGGCGTGGAGCGATGGACGCAATCGTCCACGGCCACACTCTGAGCACCCCGGTCGTCGACGACACACTCTTGCGTCGCGGCAACGATTCGCTGCTCAGCCGGTCGGCCATGGTCGACGGGCTGGGTGCGCTCGTGAAGACGGCGACCGTGTTCCCGGGCAATGCTTCGAAGAACATGTCGTCGATCCACGGGTCGGTCAGCCTGTTCGCCGACGACACCGGTCGTCTCGACGCAACGATCGATTTCGATCTGCTCACTCGTTGGAAGACCGCCGCCGACTCTGCGCTTGCTGCGAGCCGGCTCGCCCGGGCCGACTCGCAGAACGTGCTCATCGTCGGTGCCGGAGCTGTCGCCGAATCGATGGTCGACGCCTATCGCTCCGTGTTGCCCGATGCATCGTTCAGCTTGTGGAACCGTTCGGCCGATCGAGCCGCAGCACTCGCCCGGCGACGCGGGCTGTCACATCGGCTCGACCTGCAGGACGCCGTTCGGTCCGCCGACGTGATCTGCACCGCGACGATGTCGACCACACCCGTCGTGGCCGGGGCGTGGCTGGTGCCGGGCCAACACCTCGACCTGATCGGGGGCTTCCGACCCGACATGCGCGAACTCGACGATGACGGGATAGCGCGCGCCACGGTGTTCGCCGACAGCGCGGACACGGCATCAGACGTCGGTGACGTCGCTGGGCCCGTGCGCAACGGTGTCCTGCGTGGTGCCGATGTCGTCGATTTCTCCGGTCTCGGCGACGGCACCTTTGCCCGACGGTCCGACGATGAGATCACGGTCTGCAAGAACGCCGGTGGCGCGCACCTCGATCTGATGGTGGCGAGATACATGTTCGATGCGGTCAGCACCTGAGAAGCGAGTCAAATCGACACACATCTGCACCGCATTGCCCTATGGTCTGATCACGACCTGCACGGGTCGAACACCGCACGCAAACGGTACGACATCACACATGAAAAGGTGGGCCTGACATGGGACTTCTGGACAAACTCAAGGGCGAGATCGTCGACATCATCGAGTGGATGGACGACTCGCGTTCCACGCTCGCCTGGCGCTTTCCCCGCTACCAGAACGAGATCAAGAACGGCGCCCAGCTCATCGTGCGTGAGGGCCAGAAGGCGGTGTTCGTGTACCGGGGTGCGCTCGCTGATGAATTCGAACCAGGCCACTACGAGCTGAAGTCGGAGAATCTCCCGATTCTCTCCACGCTGCAGGGGTGGAAGCACGGGTTCGACAGCCCGTTCCGTTCCGAGGTGTATTTCATCAACACGCGCCCGGTCACCGACATCAGGTGGGGCACACCGCAGCCGGTCACCGTTCGTGACCCCGACTTCAAGATGGTCCAGGTGCGAGCCAACGGCTTGTGCATGGTCAAGATCGAAGACGTCGCGATCTTCCTGCGCGAGGTGATCGGGACCGACTCGGCGGTCGAGGCCGACGAGATCACCGAGCTGTTGCGCCGAGTGATCTCCATGGCGTTCTCGGACATGGTCATGGAGACCGGCCTCGGCGCCATCGACCTGCAGGGTCGCCAGGTCCAACTCTCCGACAAGCTCCGTGAATTCGTCGAGGAGCGTGTCGACGACGAGTTCGGTCTGTCGATCCCCGGCATCACCATGAACATCTCGCTTCCCGACGCCATCACCCAGGCGATGACCAAGGGTGTCGCCAAGGGTGTGGAGGCTTCGGGCTTCGTCGAGAACGTCGACCTGAACAAGTACCAGCAGGCCCAGGCCGCTGATGCGATGTTGGCCGCCGCCCAGAACGAAGGCGGCTCGGTCATGGGCGACATGATGCAGATGGGGATGGGCGTGGCGATGGCCGGACAGATGGCCAATCAGATGGGTGCTCCCGGGGCACAGCAGCCCGCCGCGCAAGCGCCGGCAGCAGCGCCCGCAGCAGCCGCTCCTCCACCACTTCCCGGTCAGACGATGTTCCACGTCGATCACGGCGGCAACGCCGGTGGTCCGTACAACGCCGCACAGATGCAGCAGGGCATCCACAGCGGCCAGGTCACCGGGCAGACGCTCGTGTGGGCACAAGGCATGGCCGCATGGTCGCCTGCGCAGAGCGTGCCCGAGTTGCAGGCGATGTTCGCCGCTCCGCCGCCCATGCCCCCGACGAACCCGACGCCACCGCCGGTACCGCCGACACCAGCGCCTGACGCTCCCGAGGGCTGACCGCAGTGAGCGACACCCCGCCGCCGATACCGCCGCCACCACCAGGGTCGGGACCGCCACCTCCACTCCCCTCGAACGCCGGACCGCCTCCACCGCCGCCTCCACCGCCGCCGTCCGACGACGGATCTGGGGGCGAGTCAGCTGATCCGACGAGCGCCGACGGCTCCGAGGCAGCCGAGAACGAGCTCTTCCTGCAGCACGCAACCGAGCAGTCCCGCACGTATCCGTGCGGAGCGTGCGGCGGCGAACTGCACTTCGACATCCCGACCCAGCTCCTCAAATGCGGGCACTGCGGCAACACCCACGAGTTGGTCGAGGTCGGTGGCGAAGTCCACGAGCGAGACCTCCGCGAAGCGCTCGCGCTGGTCAGAGCGGGCACGGTCACGCGCACGGCGACCTTCCTCGACGGCGAGAAGGAGATCGTGTGTCAGAACTGTGGCGGGCACACGACCTTCACCGGCAGTCTCACCGCCAACAACTGCCCCTACTGCGCCACGCCGATCCAGCGTGACGACGTCCATGCGGCGCCGCAACGACTGCCGGTCGATGCCGTGCTCCCGTTCCAGATCGACCAGAAGAGCGGGGAGGAACTGATCGAGAAGTGGATCAAGGGACGCTGGTTCGCGCCGTCGGAGTTCAAGACCTACAACCGCACCGGTGCGTTCACGAGCGTCTACATGGCGTACTTCACCTACGACGCCGAGACCGACACGAGGTACCGCGGCCAACGCGGGATCACCCGCACCCGCACCGTCGGTTCGGGTGAGAATCGTCGGACCGAGACCTACACGACGTGGCACCACGTCAGTGGGCACGTCGCCAACAGCTTCGACGACATCCCGATCCTCGCGAACGAAGGGTTCGAGAAGAACCGAATCGACAAGCTGGAACCCTGGCCGACCGAGACGGCCAAGCCGTACTCGGCCGAATACGCAGCCGGTCACCTCGCCCGCACCTACGACCGCGACGTCGAACAGTGTCTCGGGGATGCCACCTCGATCATGGAGACCGAGATCCGCAGCACGGTGCGCCGAGACATCGGCGGCGATCAGCAGCGCATCTCGAAGATGGACGTCAACTGGCGTGACATGACCTACAAGCACATCCTGTTGCCGATCTGGCTGCTCACTGTCATCTATGACCAGCGCCCGTTCCAGGTGTACATCAACGGTGTCACCGGCGAAGTCCACGGAGCGCGTCCGTACAGCAAGGTGAAGATCGCCATCGCGGTCGCCATCGCACTGCTCCTCGTCATCGTGATCGTCGTCGCCGTGTCCGCCGGCGGCGGGGGGAGTGGGTAGTCATGGCATTTCTGATCACCGGGCTCCTGATCCTCGCCGTGGCCGCCGTCGTCGGATTCGGTGTCGCGCTGGCGGTCCGTTCTCGTACCGAGTTCGCAGAACAGAACGAGATCGTTCCCGGGCGACCATCGCCCGCACCAGCGAGCTGGGCGGGGGCCCACAGCCGAGAAGCAAAGCTGCACCGCCGATTGGGCGACGCGGTCAAAGGAGCGCGTGAAAACCCCCGATTCGTCGAACTCGGTCTCGCTGCGCAGATGAACGCACTGGAAGCGGAAGCGATGGCGATCGACGAGCGATTGGTCGCTGCGGCCTCACTTCCCGCTGCACACAAGGACGCGGCGATCGACTCGCTCGAGACCCATGTCGTCGAGCTGGAGGCAGCCATCGCCGAGATGGTCACGAGTATCAGCGTCGCCGATTCGAAGCAGCAACTCGAGGCAGCCGTCTCTGCGGCCGACATCAGGTTGCACGCGCTCGCCGCCGCTCGCGCGGAAGTGGAAGCGATCGATCAGCAGATTGCAGGCACCGACGCTGTGGCCACCGAGGTCGCCCGGGCGACACCGCCCCCACCCCCGACACCACAGACGATGCCACCGCCACCACCGGTCGCTCCGCCAGCCGAGCCGGGCAGCGCGTCGGATGACACGTCGTCGTAGCCTGACCCGGTGACCACGGAGCAGCCCGAATCGCCCACGTCGCCGACTCGTCGTTGGGACACCGAGCAACTGCCCGAGGGCGACGAGAAGGTCGCCGCGGTCCGGGACATGTTCGATGCGATCGCACCGAAGTACGACCGGCTCAACCGGATCATCTCGTTCCGCCTCGATGTCCGGTGGCGCAAGCGAGCCATCCGCGATCTCGCCCTGCCGGCCGGCTCGACGGTGCTCGACCTGGCGAGTGGCACCGGTGACCTCTGCGTCGATCTGGCCGCCGCCGGGCTCCACCCGCTGTCGATGGATCTGAGTTTCGGCATGCTCGCCGCCGACCGATCAGGCGCCCCGCGTGTCCAGTCCGACATCTTGCAGCTCCCGGTTCCCGACTCGTCGGTCGAGGGGGTCACCTGCGGGTTCGCGCTGCGCAACCTGTCGGACCTCGACGAGTTCTTCGTGGAACTCGCACGAGTCGTGCGTCCGGGCGGTCGGATCGCCCTGCTCGACGTGAGCACACCTCCGAATCCGGTGCTCCGCTTCGGGAACAACATCTACTTCGGCAAGATCGTTCCGAAGATCGGTGCAGCACTCTCGGATGGCGCCGCGTACAGCTACCTCCCGAAAAGTGTGGCGTACCTCCCCGAACCCGATCGGATGCTCGCCATGCTCGTCGACGCCGGATTCGGCGATGCGACCCACCGGCAGCTCTCCGGTGGCCTCACACAGTTGATGGTCGCCACCCGCGACTGAGTGCCCCGATGCGAGCAGTCACCCGTCCGCTGTCGGAGTTCACCGATCGCGTCCCCGACCTGAACGACGTCGCCGCCGACGACGGTGTCTTGTTCGTGCGGGGTGGCTCAGGCTTGGCGGGACGTGGCATCGCTCGACGTGTCGGTGCCGACGCCGCCGTCGACCTACTCGGCTCGATCGATCACGACTCGACCATCGAGTCTGCAGCCCCACTCGCCGTCGGCAGCGTCCCGTTCCGTCCCGGATCGGCGAGTGACCTGATCATTCCGGCGGTGACCATCGTCAAGCGTGACGATCGGATCTGGGTCACCGCGATCGACGGCGCCGACGTGGACGCCGTGCTCGCTCCACCGCCCGAGCCGCTGCCGGTTGCTCCGCAATGGACGATCGGGCAGGGCGTCGCCGTGGGCCACTATCTGGCTGCCGTTGCCGCAGCTCGGGACGCCGTTCGCAACGGTGATCTGGTGAAAGCGGTGATCGCTCGACCCGTCGATGTCACCGCTGCGGCACCGATCAGCATCCACGCCGTGCTCCGGCGCCTCAAGGCCACCTTCTCGTCGAGCTACCGCTTCTCCGTGGACGGTTTCGTCGGAGCGTCCCCCGAACTGCTGGTGGACGTCGACGGCGCAGTCGTCAGATCCCATCCACTCGCCGGCACCACGCCGCGGACCGGAGACGTCGACAACGATGCCCGTCTGGCATCCGAACTGCAGGCGAGCGCCAAGAACCAGATCGAGCACCGAGTGGTGATCGACGACGTCCACGATCGTCTGCTTCCGTTCGTCAGCTATCTCGACTGGGAGCCGGAGCCCTCGATCGTGACCGTGGCGAACGTGCAGCACCTCGGGACGCGTATGGAAGGACTGTTGTCGCAACCGTCTCCGACGGCGATCGATCTGGTTCGACTGCTCTGTCCGACACCGGCACTGGGTGGACATCCGCGCACGGCAGCCATCTCGCTCATCGAGCGCGTCGAGGGATTCGAACGGGGCCGATACGGCGGCGCGGTCGGTTGGGTCGACGCCGGCGGCAACGGCACCTGGGCCGTTGCGATTCGCTGCGCCGAGTTCTCCGAGGACCGCCGAGCTGCCCGGCTGGTCGCCGGTGGCGGGATCGTGGCCGACAGCGAGCCGCTCGCGGAACTCGCTGAGACCCAGGCAAAGTTCCAGGCCATGCTGTCGGCGATCATCCGTCCCTGACGTCGGGAATCGAGCTCCACGGTCCTGGAGTTGGCGATCGTCGGCCACTGCCCCGGGATCGACTCCTCACGCGAGGGCGTTGGCCACCGCGGCATCGAGCCGACGGTGCACGTCGACGTTCTCGGCGCGGTCCGAACGAACCCGACAGACCCACGGCCCTGGTCGACCGATCTGATCGATCAACTCCTCTGCTGTCGACACATCGGCGGTGTCGATTCCGTGCGCGGCTGCCAGTGCGAGGACGTCGGTCCCGAGGGGGGTTCCGAACAACTGCTCGAATCGGTCGTGTCCCAGCACCGTCTGTTGCGGGAGGAACGAGAAGATGCCGCCTCCCCCGTTGTCGACGACGACGATGCGCAGATCCACGTGACGCCCGACGAGCGCAACGAGAGCATTCGAGTCGTGGACGAACGCGAGGTCTCCGATGAGCACGAAGCTGGGAGCCGAGCGGGGTCGTCCGAGCGCTCGGCCGAGTGCGGTCGACACCACACCGTCGATCCCGTTCGCCCCTCGATTCGCATGGGCCACTGCCGATCTCCCACCGAACCACTCGAGATCGCGGATCGGCATCGACGACGACACGGTCAGCACTGCATCGGGGGGAAGTTGTTCGGCGACCGTCCGAGCGACCATCGGCTCGGTCAGCGACGATTCGCTCGTCAGCGCTGCCGCAATGGCCGTGTCGGCGAGCGCATCGGCCCGACTCCACCGCTCGAGCCACTCGGCGTCGACCACCGTCCGATCCACGGCAACCAGGACGTCGGCGAGCGAACAGCTCGCGACCACGTCGTGACCTGGATCGATGCGACCCGGACCGCCGACTTGGATCAGCGGCGCCCGACATGCCGAGACCCACTGTGCCAGGACCTTGGACGTCGATGGCCGACCGATCCGGATGATCACGTCGGGTGTCATCCCCGATGCGAACCCCTCGACGCGCAGCAGGGCATCGATCATCGGCACGGTCGAGCGGTCACGCAGACCCGACTGGGGGTCGGCGACGAGTGGCCACCCCGTGCGGCGATGGAGTTCGACGATCGACGCCTCGTCCTGGCCATGCATCCCGCCGACCAGGATCACACCACGTCGCGTGGAGGACAGATCGGGAACCGGCTCGCCGACGATGGTTCTCGACACGTCGGTCATCGGTTCCTCCGCCCCCGGCAGGTCGAGCGCAGTGCCGACCAGCGGTTCGCGAAACGGCAGGTTCACGTGTGCGGGTCCATATGCCGATTTCGACCATGCCGTGGCCGCCAACTGCCGCCACTCCCCCGACGTCGACGGCTCCGGCACCCCAGGATCGTGGAACCAGCGGACGTGGGAGCCGTACAACTCGATCTGATCGATGGTCTGAGGCGCGCCGACACCGCGCAGTTCTTCGGGTCGATCGGCGGTGAGCACGATCATCGGCACCTCCGACAGGCCCGCCTCTGCGATCGAGGGGAGGAAGTTCGCGGCGGCGGTTCCGCTCGTGCAGAGCAGCAGCGCAGGTTGCGCC
>Ga0307981_1004363_pt1 | contig 9982 bp, 4 predicted proteins | sample OrgLakmetagen987_FD_201849 | JGI IMG/M metagenome (GOLD analysis project Ga0307981, IMG submission 201849) | Saline water microbial communities from Organic Lake, Antarctica - #987 | ecosystem: Environmental > Aquatic > Non-marine Saline and Alkaline > Saline | place: Antarctica: Organic Lake... | reverse complement strand
TGAACTTCGCCGCCGAGTATGGTCCGAAAAAAGCTGGCGGAAAGCTTTACGGGACACACCGAAAGGGCCATTTTGGGCGTTACGGGTCGCGCGCCGCGACGCCTGACTTAGCGATGGCCCAAGGAGGCGAGTCTACAAGACCGAATCAAACGCCACTTTGGTCTAGCTTGACCGGAGTTGGCCTTCAGTCTTCTTGCAGAGAAATTTCAGCGTTTGAATCATCGGCATCGACGTAACTTTCGCGGGGCTGCTAGTTAGTTAGCTATCTGTTCATATCTACTACACAATCATGGATAACGCCTTTGCAACACCTGATAGTTAGCTCACTCTACAAGCTAGAGACTCCATGCCTCTTTGGCGGTTACACCAAAATGGAAAAAATTCTTAGTCTTGCCGCCATTGCATCGAACGCACGGGTCTCTACTGCCAATGCAGGCTCCTCCTCTGCTAGCTTACATAGAGAGTAGACCTGTTGTACTATAGCGCTACTACAGTTGTTTATCTTCGATTGCATGGTCATACTATAGCTTGACAGCGTCGATCGAGGAGGCGGCAACTCTTACTGGACGGTTGTCGTCGTTCGGCGACCGAATCTAATGGCGTGGGTTCGAGCAAGCTAGCCGCCAGTATCATTTCTATACCGATAGTAGTATCGTTGTGTGATTATTGCTGAAGTGTGCTTGACTAATCACATCGCACTCATCGTGCGGTTACATCAATCCTTATATATATATACACACACTTCACCTACTACGTAGAGTAGCTAGGAAATACGCACTCATCGTTTTCGTTAATTATCTCACGGAGCCCACAGACCAACTACGTCTATCCAGACTCTGATTTAGTTCTCGTTGCAAAAGGCTCTCGCGTTTTGGAACATTTGGAGCCATGGGCCCGCCTCGAGGTCTTTCCAAGCGGATGGCATCCACGGCCACTGCCAAGTCGTAAAGACTCGCTCGGGGTGGGGCATGATCGCAAGATGCCTTCCGTCTTCGGAGCAGAGAGAAGCAATACCCTCAGGACTGCCATTCGGGTTGAACGGATACTCTTCCGTGATCTCGTTCACGTCGTTGACGTAGCGGACAGGTGCCAGATTCTTCTCCATCACCATATTTTGTACGGAAGCGTCCGGGAAATGAAAACGGCCTTCACCGTGGGCCACCCAAACACCTAGAGAGGATCCCTCCATGCCCTTGAGCATGACGGCGGGACTCGCCTGGATCTGCACACTGCTGAAGCGACTCTCGAACTTGCCGCTGTCGTTATGCAACAGTCGCGGCTGCTGAGCCTCCGGCAAACCTTCTGCAGTCGGGATCCAACCGAGCAAAGCCATGAGTTGGCAACCATTACAGACGCCAAGACTGAAAGTGTCCTTTCGCTGCCGGAAGTTGTGAAACTGTTCAAACACACTTGGGTTAAACTTAATGACACCAGCCCATCCTTTGCCGCTGTCGAGAACGTCAGCGAATGAGAAGCCGCCAACGAAGACAATGCCTCTGAACATATCCAGCGTTACATTGCCGCGCAAGAGATCACTCACGGTGACATCCCAAGCTTCAAAGCCAGCGGAAAGGAACGCAGAGATCATCTCGCGGTCGCCATTACTACCCTCTTGCCGAATGATAGCAACCTTGTGCTTCGTCGGTGCATTCAGAATGTTCGCGTCCGTCAAGGCAGGCGTATACGTCAACTTCCATTGCGGGGTCTGCCTAGACTTGAGTCCGGCTTCCTCCAAGGCGACACATTCGGGGTTTCGCTGACGCTTCTCGAGCTGGAAGCTTGTGGCTTCCCAGACGTCACGCAATTCGGTCATTTTTGCGGCAATGCATGCGTTTTCGCTTCCAATGGCGATCTTGATAGAGTCACCAGGAGATGCGGTTCCAATGTCAAAAACGGGAAGCCCTGCCTTAGTATACGCGGCGGTTACTGCGGCGACGTCGTTGGATGAAACCTCGACGACGATACCTGCTTCCTCGTTGAAAAGAACGTCGATTGCACTGCCGCCACTTGACGGAAGAGTTACGTCGATGGAACAGTTGCCTGCGAAGGCCATCTCCAAGAGGGTAACAGCAAGTCCTCCGTCAGAACGATCGTGGCCGGCAAGAATGGTCCTTTGGTCAATGAGCTCCTGCGTTACCATAAAGGCCTTCTTGACGGATCCAAAGTCTGCAATGTCAGGAGATTCGTTCCCAATCTGATTGAAAACCTGGGCGAGCGAAGAGCCACCAAGGCGAGTCTTGCCATCCCCGAGGTCGATAAACAGTAGCGTTGAGCCTTCTTCGGCACACTTGAGGTCGGGAGTCACAGTCTTTGTAATGTCGGGGCACGTCACGTAGCAAGTGAGCGTCAATTCTCCTGGCGCCTTAACAACTTCGTCGCCACAGCGAGCCGCCATTGAAAGGGAATCCTTTCCACCGTCAATACCTGCTCCTAGAGTTAGTAGCGCGCCACGAAGCGCCTCGCAGGCGTCGTACATCTTGGCTCCTTCTCCTGGTAGCTTGGCGGCATACATCCAGTTGCCACTGGCCTTGATATCTTCAATCTTTGAAATCTTGGCCCACACAAGATTAGTCATGGCTTCTGCAACAGTCATGCGAGCCATGGCGGCAGAGTCGATCAGACCTTTGATCGGCTGCTCTCCACAAGCAACAGCAGTCCCTGTGGTTCCGAAATGAGAATGAGCCGTGACACCAACGTCCGCCAAAGGAAGCTGAAGCGGTCCAACGCACTGCTGCTGAGCAACGAGACCAGTTACGGAGCGATCCACCTTGTGTACAAGAAATCGCTTCGATCCCACAGATAGGAGGCGTAGCACTCGGTCCAACGCACTTGCGACTGTCGTTCCCTCCGGAAGAACGAAAGGTTGAAGCTTGGTCTCGACATGGCTATCGATAAAGGTTTTCTGAGGCATATCTCCGAGTACCAACTCGAGCGGAAGGTCAACAGGAGTGGAGTTGTCCCTAGAGTCGTGCACAACCACTTTACCGTCACCGGTAACTACACCCAGGATTCGGACAGGGCAATTCTCGCGCTCGGCGATGGCTTCAAACACTTCCCTGTCTGCGGGCCGAATGAGAAGCGCATTGTTCTCTTGGTATTCCGCTCCCCAGATTTCCAGGACAGACAAGGTGTCATCGCCAACGTAGACCTGTTACAACGAATTTGTTAGAGTGAGCAAAGAGACTAACACGGGCAATCAAAATGTCACGTTGCGCAATCTTACCTTTCGGATATCGTACGAGGCTCCAGCGGGCTCCACAATCTCCTTCAAGACGTTACCATTGCCACCAGCACCTTGGTCATGCACGGAAATAATTGGATTATTGTCACCGAGATCACAACAAGCTCTCATCAAACGATTGAGCCTGTTTCCCATCTCAGCATCACCACGCTGCACGGCATCAAAGTCCAGATCAGCATTCTCTGAACTCTGGACGCGAGACGAAGCTGCGCCACCACCAATTCCAATCCTGTAAGCGGGTCCGCCCAGCTTGACAACGAGCATTCCCTTTTCGGCTGCGCCCTTCTCCGTGTGTCGTCCATCCAACTGTCCAATTCCAGCTGAAAACATAATGGGCTTTACCCACTCGTAACGTTCTCCATTCGGAAGGCGCTGTCCAAACGACCGCGTGAATCCATGAATCACAGGTTCGCCGTACTTGTTTCCATAGTCCGACGCTCCATTACTCGCCTCAATCTCAATATTAAGCGGCGAAGCGAGATTGGCAGGGTAAACAAACGATTTGTCTTCCCACGGCAATTCGTAGCCTGGAATCTGCAGGTTTCCAACGCAATACGACGCGACACCCGCGACAGGATAAGCACCACGTCCCGTAGCCATGACATCACGGAGTCGGCCACCCGTTCCAGTCTCGGCCCCGGAAAAGGGAGCAACACCAGACGGAAAGTTGTGTGTCTCGGCCGTGAGAAGCGGGTGCAGAGTCTGCTTTCCGACCACAACTGGTCCTGCCTTGTTGAGTGCCGACGGCCGAAGGGCGTCGCATTCATACCCGCGAATCACGGAAGAGTTATCGTGAAAGGCGATAATGGAGTTGTCGTCAGCGCTCGTGGGAAGGGTATCCTTGACCATCTTGAAGAGCGTGTTGGGCTTTTCTTCACCATCGATAATCATCTTTCCACCAAAGAACCAATGACGAGAGTGCTCCGAATTGGACTGACCCATGTCAAAGCATTCGACATCGGTGGGGTTGCGTCCAAGCTTTTCCTATTGTGCGTTTAAAGTGGGAGCGAATTGATGGGTTAGTTGATGACGTTGACCTAGTGTTTCAGCACACTGTAAAGAGCGAAACGCTCCATGTTCCATGTTCATTCATTTCCGCTTACCTTGAACAGATTCGTGTAGTAATCTAGGTCATGGTCATCAAAACCGAGACCCATTTCCATGTTGATAGCTTCCAACGCGGCTCTTCCTTGTTCCATAATGGGTACCGTCTTGACAGGCTTGGCAGTCGCGCCGCTATCAAACGACGCAATCGGCGTCGTATACTCCTCCTGTGTCATTTTATCGTGCAGCATGAGCTTGAGCACCGTGGCAGCCTGTTCGCTTATTTTTCCTCCCAGAGTAAAGCGATAACGCCGTGAGAGTTCCAAACGCGAAATGGGCAAGCCACAAGCCTGGCAGATACTGCAAGCGTTGGAAGAAAAGGCCGACGTAAAGGTCATGCGAGGGCCAAACTCGGCCAACCAAGCGCCAGCTTTGGCTTCCAAGAAGCTCTTTTCCAAGCAAAGAGCATCCCGATCAAAGGTCTCCGCGAGAAGCCATTCCAAGTTGGCCGTTTGTTCGGCGGAAAGCTCGGCGTCGAGTTTCACGTTGAAACAACTTTCTGTTTCAACCGAAATGATCTTGGCGCTATCGTCGCCGAGACCCAACGACTTGAGCTCTTCCTTGACGGAAGGAAGCAAGGAGTGCGACGGCTCCGTCTTGCGGTAGTAATGAATAATCTTTTCCATTTTTACAACGACCAAGTAGCTTTATGCTGTGGACTGTGCCCTGTGGCCTGTGGACTGTGGACTGTGGCCTGTGGGCTACGAATACTGTGGGCGCTCGACCTCATCAATGGACGTTTCTTGTGCTTTCGCACCGAAACCGACAAGAATTCTTGGTGCACGATGCTCGCAATGATTCGTACGGTCGAAGGACGGTAGTCTAGTCTCGCACCCGGAAGGGGTGCAGGTGCGGTCTACTTTAGTAGAGGAAGGTACGGTATACTAGTAGCTAGTGCCGTAAACTAGTAGACCAATCGTACTTTAGACTCGCACTCTTACGTTGTTGCCAGCTATAAGTGCTGTAGAAATCATTTGCTTGGCAACATGGGGTGAAGGCAGTGATTACAATGATTAAAGTATAAGCCGCTTCACGTCCGAAGCAAGCGCCTTGGCTAAAGAGCTGTCCGTCGATTTCACATCAATCTTGACAGACCTTTCCTTGATCTTGAACATGACTCGCACACGATCGCCATTCAGAGTTCGAGCGGCAAGTGTACCGGCTGCTGCGTTTCCTCCCATGCCAGTAACCTCGGTACCCTTGAAGAAAGCGCAAAGCATCTGCTTGATAGAATCTGCCGACATGCGGCTGTTGACTTCGACCTTGGAAGAATGGGAAGACCACCCCGTTGATGAAAGCTCATCTGCCATTTGATCGATCGAAAGACCTTCTTCGGGAGATAAGTACATTGAAGACGGCAACGTAATCTTGACGGGTACACTGCAATCCATCGATTTCAAAGTTCCCTTGACATCGTTGGACGATATCGACGACGAGCATGCAAAAGGACCAATCTTGGCAGATTCGCCATGCGAACCTGGGTCAATGGTGCCCAGTGCCACACTTTCGTGACCCTTGAGCTCGACTGATAAGCCTGTAATGGCGCTTGTACTCATGTTGCTGACTCGCAACACGAACATGGCGGAAGGAACGTTTCCGTCTCCGGTACGAGAGACTCGGACTGCCAGCGAAACCTTGGACCAGTCAACAGATGAAGAGCCCGTAGCACTCGATACCTTTACAGTCGCCTTGATCCAAGGTCTCTTAACCGACTTTTTGGACGACTGCACAGTCGGGCTGGACGTTGGAGCAGTTCCAAGGGATTGCAAAGGCGAGAATGCGTTACTTGCTGCGAGCTGTGTGGGTGGAGCTAGCGGAGGGGACGAGAGCCCCAAGAGATCGTCAAACGCGTTGTTGATGGGGTTGGTACTCTGCATGGGTACCGGCGTTGTTGTTGATTGCGCCAAAGGAGCCGCTGCTGGCGCATCAGCTTGGCCAAAGATGCCAAGATCAAGAAGATCGCCAACGCTGCCTACAGCTTCCTTTTTGGACGCCTTCTTCTTGTTCTTCTTTGCTTTCTTCTTGTCTTTTGCACTCATTGATGGCGCCTCTGCCGAATGCTCTGCGACGACGTGATGTTTTCTCTCTGGCATTACCTCATCTTCTCGAAGAGGCGTAGTCAGATCGACTCTTGCCAAGCCATCGAATTCTTTTCCGGCACCCATTCGCCGGCCAGCAAGAGACCCTGGAGTATCGATATCATCGTCGTCGTCGCTTGCATAGACAGTCATGGGCTGCGTGTTACTAGAAAACGGTGCTGGAGTGCTGCTTTCGCCGAATGATAGGAGTCCTTCACCGCCACCTGCGTGTGACGAGCCCTTTGCCTTGGATCGCTTCATCTTCTTTTCTTTCTTCTTCTTTTGCCTACGTCCACCAGATGGGTGTTCATCGCCACTATCCCCCAGCTGAATCGTTCCAAAACGACTTGATGGGTCACGGTCTTCGTCGTCTCCACTCGCAGGGGCGGAATCAAGGTAGAAGGGGTCTCCTTGGCGTTGTCGTGAGACGGGGGCAACACTAGGAATGAATGGTTTTTGAAAGGAAGCGGAAGTAGGTTCGTCGCTACCCATACCGAATGCGGGCGAACCGGACGAAGATATGCCCATTGGTGATGACATTACGGCCACTTCGCGAACCTTGAGGGGACTTTGCTGAGTAAAGCTAATGGCTTCCATTGTAAGCTTTGACTTCGAGCGATATGATGTTTCCTCTTCGATGAGGTCGTTGATCACAGATATATTCACGGGAGAGTTCAGGTCCACGGTTGTTCCAATTGGTGACAGCCGTTTCTTTCGTTGGGCTTTGGTCCCAGCTGGTTTCATTGGCGTTGGCTTGAGCAGATAGGTCAAAGTAGCTGATGCATCTCTTATTTTCCCGCTCAAGCCCTTAGGACGTGAACTCTTTTTTGGCTTGTCTCCAGTCATCGCCGAGGCCTCAGATGATCCAGCAACCATGCCGAGTAAATCACCGTCCCCGCCCTCATCAGAATCGTCGTCGTCATCGATGAGAGTGAGGCCAGGAACGCTCTCGAATCCGTTAACAGTCAAACCCAATGATTTCAGTAGCTCCAAGGCCGTGAAAGATCGTTCCACTACTTCGACGTCGGTACTCTTCGTATAGACGGGCAGGTTCGCGCACAAAGTCTCGAGGCTGGCTTCAAGTTCGGCCTTCTCGACACTCTTGTTTGAGGATGCTGCTGCAAACACCTTCATGGCGGCCTGGATATACACCTTTTGAGTGTTTGGAGGTTCCCTTTGAGAATTGGATGGCGTCGTGAGCGCTTGTATAATGGCGTGATACGTTCCCTTGCTATCATCGTCAAAGAAGAACTCCTCCTCTTCACCGTCGTCTTCATCAATCGAAAGCGCATCTGGAATAAGATCCGAGTACTCTCCAATAATCCACGCAACTGCTGGAAGAATTTCAGGCATGATATTTTTGCCGCGTCCATTGTCGCCATACGGATCATCCGACACGCTGCCTTCGCCTTCCAAAAGCACTTCGAGAGATCGGCGAACAGCATAAACTCGAACCGACAAAACTCGAAGGGCAACATCAATCGTTTGTGCTCGCAGCATATCTGCGTGCGCCTCGACACCTCGCATGTGCCCAAGCTGAAAGAGAACATTGAGGTACCAAACAAAGTCTTGCAAGAGTGCATACTTTTCTCCCGAGCACATTTCCACAATCTTCTTGACCAAATCCAGCTTGTAGCTTCCCGACGCCAGTTCCACATGCTGCAGTAGCTGCGATACCAGTTCCATGAGATTCTTACGCGACGCCATGCCTGTTAATAGATCCAACGCACGGGTACGAATAGTCACGTCTTGGTCGGAAAGACATCGTAGGATGAGCGGTCGATAGTCGGGAGCACTGAGCACACGCGGATGCGACTGCATAAGACCACCAAAGCCAACGAGACCCAGGTACATGAGATTTTGGTCGGGCTCTTCGACAAAGCTTCGGAGCGTTTGAGCGCATAACGTCACGATATCCGGGACATTTGGCGGCATGCTTCCGTCGGCTTTGCGACAATAGGGCAGGCAGAGTGTAATGGTACGTACAGCTTCGTAAAGAAGCGACTTGGCCTTTGTCTTTTTAACAATGCTCGCCAGCGGTTCCAACAACTTTCTGGCTAATCGCGGTTCTTCCGGGACGAGATTACCGAGTAGTTTGACTACTTTGATGAGCATCCAATTGTTGCTCGATTGCGTCAATAGCTGAAAAAAGGCTGGAGCAAGATGCAGATAATTCTTCGGATTCTTGTCGCTGAGTTCCGTCACCACATTGACGGCGCATGACACGACAGCTGGATCTGGATCGTCAAGACACTGTTGAAGTCGCGCAAACGTCAATCGAAGACCTTGTGGGTACCTGACAAATAGTTTAAACAAGCAGAGAATAGCCTTCTTTCGTAGATACGGTTGCGGATGAGACGTCAGGTTGGTCAGCTCGGGCAGCAAGTCTCTCGCCAAGTCTTCCGTGACAATGTTGGAAATACAATTGACCGCAAGACCTGCTTCATAGACTCCATGCATTCCCGCACCCACAGCTCCTCGCAATTCCTTCTTGAGCAAGTTGGTCGTCAGCAAGATAACATCCGTTTCGGCCGTAAAGCTTTGACAAGCGGCCAAATAGCCGATGCGTTTGTGAGCGAATTTTGTACTGCTCATGACTTCAATAGTGGCAAAACTGGCCCAACTCATTCCGTATCCCATCATTTGCAAAAATGTCAGCTTTTGCAACGCGTTGGCCTTGACATACATATCACTCGAGTTGATTTCCGTCTTGATTTCGGCAATACACTGGCTAATGTAGAGCCCTGTGTCGCGCTTGGAAGAGCGAATGCCGCGAACCACATCTGTCAGCGTCTTTTCAAACATACCGAGTAGATATGTATGTATGTGATGGGGTGGGGTGGCGATGCTATATAGGTGATTGAATGGACGGGTGAAAGATATCAAGAGCCGAACGGTATCAATTACGAAACAGGATAAGCTCTTTCCCTCAAGTGGTATCGCTACTGGCTCTTTGCTGCTTCCTATCTCTCCTTCGACTGCAAATTGTACCGTCGCAAAGGGAAGACAGTACGTATGGAGACTGGGGCGACGACCGAAGAGACGCGAGACGCGAGTGCACCAACAAAATGAATAGCTAAAGTGAACGATGGTAAAACGCAACTAAGACTAGACGCAGATTAGATGCACGATGGCGTCAGAAAGTTTTTGTCGAGATGCGTTTGCCAAAAGTGCGAAGGACGACGGACAGGGAAGTCATCCAGGGAGGGTCATTTCCATTTCCCGCCAAAATATTTGATAAGTAATCTGAAGGTTCTTGTTGTTCAACGGAAAGAGTTCGAGCCGAGCCGACTTCAAATGCTCAAGCGCAAGATCGCCGATGGACTGGTACTGCCGCCAAGCAAGGGAGCCCAGATAGAGGCATATCCTTACTCCCAGAGACTTCAAGCCGTTACGGTTGTTGCTACTGTATTGCGTGTGTGCGACCAGAGCGTACCAGACTCCCCACCTTTCAGATATACAAGAGAAGCTCCTGTAGTTAAAACAAAATGAGGTCGTCGATTGCAGTGATTCTATCGGCAGTCTTTCTGTCAAAGGCCGCCGCTGCCTTTTGGCAGCC
>Ga0307981_1004361_pt1 | contig 9985 bp, 7 predicted proteins | sample OrgLakmetagen987_FD_201849 | JGI IMG/M metagenome (GOLD analysis project Ga0307981, IMG submission 201849) | Saline water microbial communities from Organic Lake, Antarctica - #987 | ecosystem: Environmental > Aquatic > Non-marine Saline and Alkaline > Saline | place: Antarctica: Organic Lake... | reverse complement strand
GAATTCAATCGTGAAGCGAACACGTTGGGGTCGAAATCGATTAACACTGAAGTGACGCAATCGGCGGTTGAGTTGAAGGTGTTGATTGAGCAGATGCGTGAGCAGATCCAGAATATAGAGTGATGTTATAAACACCTTATTTATATAAAGTTTTATAATACTAATCAATACCTTATACCGTAAACTTAATCTCCCTTAATTCTGTTTAATTAACTAAAATAAGATTTAAAGTATGACACACGGGATGACAAAAATTTGACAGTTTGTCATTTCAAGCATAAAATCATGCGACGTGTCATACTTTGGAATCTGCTAATTTGTCTACTAATCTCACGCACGCTGAAATCGTTAATAAACTTAAAGCTGGAAAAATCAGCGATGGTCTTATAAAGGCATTACTGAACACTCAGGTGATGAGCTTCACTCGAATTGACCAGAACTTATATTTTCGAATTACCAACGCAGGTAGCGGATTTTGGGTATTTCAGTATAAAGTCGATAACAAGTCCAAGAGAATGACTTTAGGCACTTACGGCAAGAAGCCAATCGGCATGCCTCTTCCTCAAGCTCGTGCAGCAATGGCAGAAGCAAAGGCATTATTAAATGCCGGTAACGACCCTATCGCTGAAAGGACTAGGGCTCAGGTGATTCAATTTAAAACGGTAGATGATTTAGCAGAATCATGGCTGCAAGAATTAGAAAAAAACAAAAAATATAAACATCCTGAAATCCCCACGAGAATCTACAAGCAAGAAATTCGGCCTATTATCGGAAAACTAGCCATTAAAAGTGTTACTGGACTTGATATTCAACGGTTACTCGATGCAGTAAAAGTACGAAAAAAAACACCTCGTCATACTATTGCCAATGACACATTGTACTACCTTAAAAAGCTTTTCAAATATGCAGCAAAAATATCTGTTAGCAACAACAATCCGGCTAGCGCGTTTGAGTATTCCGATGCAGGGGGACGAGAAACACCCCGTGATAGAGCACTTTCGTTTGATGAGCTCAAAATAGTATTTCCAATAATGAAGGCGAATCGTATTCACTTTTCTAGAGAAAACTATTTAGCGGTAGCATTACTGCTGACGCTCGGCGTTCGAAAAGGAGAACTTATCGCTTTGCGCTGGGATGAACTTGACTTAGATAAAAACATTTGGTGTTTAACCGCAGAGCGGGCTAAAAACAATAAAGCAATTGACATCCCTTTGCCCACGCAAGTACTAGAATGGTTGTACGAGCTTAAAATGTTAGCCGGTAATTCAAATTATGTTTTTCCATCGCGTCGAGCTAGCAAACGCCGAGAGTACATAAGCGACGATACCCTTAACCATGCATTAACCAACTTATTTGGTAAAAAGACAGGTAAGTTAAGCAGCAGCACAGGAAACATACTCGGTGATGCAGGTATAGAGTATTTCACAGTACATGATTTGCGACGCACTATGAGGACGCTGATGTCAAAGAATGGCGTTCGCTCTGAGGTAGCAGAGAAATGTTTAAATCACGTTAAGAAAGGCGTTGAAGGCGTATATAACCGTGATGCTTTCTTTGAGGAGCGCGTTGCTGCTCATCAACAGATGGCTGATCAGCTAGCACCTATAATAAATAAATAAGTTGATAGATTTATTCACTTATTACAACAACTGAATAGGCGCGGCATTTATCTATCCAAGAAGGAATATATTTTGACCAAAAAGAATTGGCATTTTTACTCGATTGTCGGTGCGAGTCTATATCAAACCATTGATAACAATGAGACCGACGTTAATCAAAATCCTGCGATAATTGAAGTTGATAATCCCGCTGATTTTCAGATTTTACGAGAACAGTATGATAATAATGAGCTTTTTAAGTTATCACTTCAAATACCAGCATTACGCTTTGATGATATTGCTTTGGCTTGGTGCAAGGTGCGTAAGTTGATAGATGAATAAGTTTATGGACACCAGCGGAATTCGCGCTTTTTAAACGGGATTCGTCTGATCAAAGAAGCCGCTCAGCCTATGTTAACATTGAATTTGGTGGCTTAGTTGTTTTTTACAATAACTACTTTTTCTGTCGCTTTCACCAATCCCTTTAAGAACCTGATTGCTTTATCAAGTTCGTCCCTTTTTACTATATGAGCAGAAAAAGGGGATGTGTTGGCAACATGAGCTGCGTCTCCTCGTTTGGAAATAAGCTCATTTAATACCTTCTTTGCTTGGCATGCTTGATAGTTGTCCCATACCCAGTGAGACGGCATGTCTATTTCAAAGTAGTTCTTAAACAGTTGTTTAATTCTATCTGTGTTCGGATTAAAGAAACGCTTTAAGTCTTCTTCAACCCTTCTTTGTACAAAATTGCCAAGTAGACTTCCATTGACTGAAACAAGCAAGGAGGTTATTTCTTCTTTAAACCGTTCTTTGATATAGGTTTCCCAAGCGGCCATTGCAATTACCATCCCCGCCCTTTTGAGGACTTCAGAACTCACGTTAGAGGTCGTACTGTTTTCTTTATCAAACCTCAGAAGTAATTCTTCAGCATCCTTTATTGATTTCTCAAAGGCTTTTCCAGCAGCACTCATAATTTTGCCACTATATTAACATCGTCTAACGTGACGTTATCATCTATTGACCTCGGTTTACGTACTAAAATAGATGCTAGGGTATTTTGTTTGAAAATGTTATACACTGTCCGCTTGGCATGACATCCTGTCAAAATGCGGTTGTATTAGCACTTAAGATACAAATAAAGTTTTTGTGTACTCTGGCTCTACGTGAACCCCTATTTTCCCCCTATGTCATCATGTCTGTCACACATAATTTCTAAGAAGAGGCGAAAAATGATTGTTTAAGATCGCTACCCTTTATCTGGCGAAATGCCGTCAAAAACTTCAACACCCAGCATGTTCCTCAGAGGAATAAGTGACTCTGGAAATTTTGATTCTAAAACAAGTAAAGCGCGGGCATTTTGCGGTCGAGACTCAGTAAGCAATATGGCCTCCATGACAGCTCGGTATTTAACACATTGGAATAGCCCACGGACAATATCTCCGTCGGCAGATAGGGACGACTTGACTTCTGCGGCCACCCAAACCTTCTTACCACGAAATGAAATGTCTAAGCTATCCCCAGATGGTAGAAAGTATTCTGTCAAACCAACTGGCGCATTTGCACCTAAACCAATGACTTTGGGGTTTTTTGCAACATATGCTTTGAGCGCCTTATGCTCATCGCTCTCGCCGCCACCGAAGCCACCTGTGGCTTTATTTACGAGCGCAGTGATATCCGACTGTACAGCTTTAAGCTCAAGCGCCTTTAGGACTTCGTGCCATCGCATGAATGAAAACACTTGTTGAAGCTCTGCTTCAACAATAGCTCTCTTTTGTCGAAGCGGAAGCGCTTTAAATTCTTCCTTTTTAACAGGAAATAAGCCAATGCCTTCTCCAGGAAGTCCGGTACTTTTATTGACTACAAGACATTGGATAGGTGGGACTTTAATTCTCCATAGCTCCGAAAGTAACTCTAGAGATTGTCCAATCCTCCCAAGAACGAAATTCAGATTGCGCGGATTAGGCATTCCAAGTTCTTCAGCAAGGTCAGAGTATACTATTGGAACAGCAGCTTCAGCTTGGCGAACAAGCAATGGTAATGCAGCGCGAGCCATAACTTGATATGGCTTGTTTCCCGAGATTGATTCAGAAATAATAGCTGTACTCATGAAGCCCTCATATAGTTGAAATATTGTTATGTAGATCGCACGTCAAGTAACACGCAGGAGAATTCATTGTTAATTTTGATAATGACAATATATGTAGCTTACATTAAATGCGTATTGGTCTACTAACTATCTAAAACTCTTAGTTTTACTAATCTCTGTTTTTGCTTAGATTGCCGCAAATTCGCACAATACGCAAAAATGATGGGCCGTAGTTGAAGAGAAGAGCACAAATCAGTCAAAGGAGTGTTCCGAGACCATTTCGCGCCGCAATGCTTTTTTGAGAAACATTTTTGTTTACGAGTAACAACTTGCACCAGTAATAAATGAGTTGATTGACACAACTATTCATTTTAGAGGGTAGCAGAGACGATCAAAAAGAAAACTCAATTCGCGAAGTAACCGAGCCAATGAGCAGCACCATGGATGAACCAAAAGAACGCGTCAGAGTAATTATTCGCAAGATGCCAAAGCTCATTTTGGCATCGGTGTTGAGTCTGCGAGCAAATTGAGTGAACAAAACAGTCGGTTAAAAAATCTATTGCGACCATCCGAACATAAAAAAGCCTGTAAGTAGGTGAAATTCGCCTACCTCACTTGAGGGGGATCCGGTCTACTCACATTAAGTGATCTGAGCAAATTGAGTAAGCGATTAAGAGCAGCACCCATTATCTGTCACCATTCTTTATTTCTTCGTAAACTGATTCGAATGTAACGCTGTTAGCGCCGGTGAAGATCCGCTAATATGTGATATTTGTGCACGCCAAAGTAGCAACGTCATTTTCCATTGAAGGATCCAACTGGCAAAATGGTCTATTGCCTAGAATTATTTCACCAACAATTTTCGACTCAAACACCGTGGGTATTAGATAGTAATGTGCAGCGCTTCAATCCCGCGCTCATTCTCGATTTTGCGATTTCATTATCACTTATTGCGGTTCAATGTGTTGTGAACTCAGAAGAAAATACTGAGTAATAAATGATCTTAGTCTGACCACTACAATGTTAGCTAATATCAATAGACGTAAGATTGTGTATTGTCATATTTAAACACATTGACGATACAATGTTTAAAATGTTGTGAGATGTAATATTTTTAGGCTAAAGTTTCGCATAAAACATACGCTACGAGTCGCTAAAGTTATCACCAAATAAAAATAAACGACCATACTGCTTCGCGCGCCAAATGCTATGATAAATTAATCGAGGTCTATGCAATTAGGCTTAGCATTTGCGCGTAATTTAATTGTGTTGGATTTTTTATATTTACCCATCGATTGACCCCTTTTACCAACCTGCTTTTAGCATGAATAAAACTAAGATGCCTGCAAATCTTAGACATATATTTGCTGATTGATAGTAATGCTCTAATACTATTTCTTAGCACCAAAATGCGCCTGAAAGCCGCGTGTTTTTTAAAAACTGCTAAAAATGATCATTAGTAATCAATTATGCAATTATTCATTATTGTTACCAAACCGATCAAGCTCGCTGGCAGCACTCTATATAGCTAAGTTCCAGCCGATTTTAGAGCGTTACTGCTAAGCGTTACTGCCTCATTGACAAGAGTGTTACTGCCCCACGGACATAGTGGGCAGTAACGTAGGTAGCAACATCAATTTTAACAAACAGTGAATGAGCAGTAACGGTTTTTATGGACACTCTAATTTTTTGAGGAAAAGGCCAAATATTAACCGGATATTTACTAATTTAACGTTCAAATAAATGGTAAGTGGTCGTATTTGCGTACTTTTATAAAACCAAGAAACATATACTTTTTGGCGTATTTTAAAGTCAACTTTTGTGTGTAATATGTCTGCCACTGTTATATTTATGATTAGCAGAATTAATAACATAAACTTTATATGACTTGCCTTAAACTTATGCATTCTATCAAGACGTCCGCACCAACGGAGTCTTTATATTTTGATGGAGATTGCTTTTTATCACTTATTGAGAGGAAAAAATAACACAATAATACTTGTTAAAACCCCCAAAAATAGTTGCCTTGAACACAAAAAATTTGTGGATACTTTCGAATTTTTTGCATAAAAAATGGGTGCGATATTTAAAATTACGCCTCTCCAAAACAGACGTTCGGTGCATCAATCTCTAAATAGGACCAGCAAAAAAGCACTGCTTTATTGCCAATTTTCAGTCGCTCTTATTGCAAACGAGAGGGGATTATTTTTTTTGCCAAGAGCCACAGTTAACAATTAAGGTCGTTTGTCGCTTAACCGTTTGACCCGCATGAAAAGCATTGGCGCTACTTGTTTACCTGTTGTTCAAATACCTTACTTAGTAGTTTAAACACGTTGGCAAATGGCGGTGAACACTCAACAACGATGTATGTAGAGCTCAATTCAAATGGTTCGTCGGTGCTGGGTAAGCATTTATAGACACCTTAATTACCAACGTTTATCATAAAAAAGTGAGCTTTAAAAGTGCCACAGTTCATATCATATAGCCCGTTTTTCGAGCTTTCCGATAGGGATAACCTCTACAGAAAAGTTATTAGAATGGCCTTTGATTAAGTAAACATTTTGGCCCAAAATACAACGACCCTTCCCAATCAAGTTGGCCTAAAAAAACTCGCCGATAGATAGTTATGTAATCGCCATCTACTGACATATTTAGAGCTTAATAGCCGTTTTTACATAAGTCGTATTTAAATACACACAAAATCAGTTTTTGCTTGGTAAAGAGAATTTTATGTATCAGCCAATGTTCAAGTCACCATATTCATACGAAAGCATCTGATATTCTTATGTTTTAAATTATAGACATTAGTGTAATATTAAGAGGTACGAGAGTCGAAAATAGCAACTGCGAGCTACTCATTAAGAATACAGCAGAGCTTTAAAGGAGTTAAAGTGCGCCTAAAAGAAGTATTAAGTGTCTTATCAAAGTCATCGCCGTATGCCGTATCTACAGAAAGAGATCAAGCGATATCAGAGCAACTTGATGAAGTAAAACGTTACTTGTATATACAAACTGATATTGAGTCAGACTTTAAAAAAGAATTACTGTCATTAGTCCCAGACGAGAAAAAAATCATATTTTTGTGCGGAAGCAGTGGCGATGGTAAGTCAGAAATACTTACGCGTTATAGTAAAAGCTTTGCAAACAAAGCGAAATTTCATTTAGATGCTACTCATAGCTTTGACCCTAACACCAATGCAATACAAACCCTAGATAAGCTCTTTGGCGAGTTTGAATCTTCTTCTGAATCGCTGGTCGTTGGCATAAACGTTGGAATGTTAGGCAACTATGCACAAGAGGGTAACTCAACCTCAATCAAATCTATAATACAGTCCTTTTTAAGCGGACAACAAGCAACACAAGAAGCAAAGTTCCTCAACTTCGAAGATTATTCAAAGTTTCAATTAGATGCAAACGGCCATTCTTCTGAATTTATCCGGCGCATATTAGACAAAATCACCGCGAGTGAAAATAACGTTATTCGGCAGTACTTTGATAAAGAAGTTGCATCCATTGATCCGGACAGGAAACTAATCGCGAATTATCGATTATTGTGCATACCTGAAGTGAAGCAGCGGATTACAGATATATTATTTAAAGCGCGATTGATGAAAGATCAGTTTTTAACCGCAAGAACACTTCTCGACTTTATTCATTCAATATTGGTAGGCTCTGAAAATTCATCCGGATATTTGTTTGATAATTTATTTGAAGAGTCTGACAATGAATTGTCTGCAAGTATCCTAGAGTTTGACCCCGCAGATAAGCGAACAAGCATAATAGATAAGTTTGTTTTGACTTACAGTTTAGGAGTACAAGATAACGAATTCGATGTTTATACATCATTTCTCTCCACAGAATACGGCATCAGGAAACCAAATAAGCCGAAACCTAGTTATTACTTACGCTTATTTTATTTATTAAAAGATACCAACTTTAGCAACCAGTTCCATACCCGTTTTTATAAAGATTTCTCTGAAGATTTAATTCAGCGCTATTCTAAGGTTTGGAACTTGCATAATAATTACGATGGCAGTCAATCCGAGCGTAATGTATTGAGGACCTTTTATCGTGAAACAGTCGTAGCAGCAATTCACAAATACAATAATAGAAATGCGACGAACCTAAGCAAAGGGCAGTTTCTGATTTCTGAACACAACGGATATCAAGTGGTAACTGAAGTAGAGTTGAAGGCTAATCTCGATGCCATCAAGTCGAATGCCGCAACTCCCCCCTCGTTCTTTGCTGCCCACCTAAAACTCAATGATATGCCATTTACGATACCTCAAAATATAAACTTGCTTAAGCTTATGGAAGATATAGTAAATGGATATAGACCTAACAAGCATGATAAAAATACGGTCGTGCTACTTGATGAACTAGTTGCTCAGATATGTGATATCGCAACCAATTCAAACACCCTATTGATTGTGAAGGATGGCAAAAGGTATACGGTTAAAAATATTGATGATGAAGACTTTGAAGTGAGTGGTGCATAATCATGTTGAGATTGAGAACTGAACTTAAAGTAAGAAAAAACGAAGTGAAATCATTTCCTCTCATAGCAAATAAGCAACAGGGTGCGAATGAGTTCAACTGGAACCACGTTTTAGGGTACTTTATTAAATACTGTTTCCGAAATGAACTAGCAAAAGGAAATGTTGATGAGTTCACTTATGCATGCAAACTTGCATTTGAAGCTAAACTTGATGTACCTGAATTCTGGCGTCAAATAGAAGAAATGTATTTTCGAAATGAAGAGCTATTTACAATAAGCCCAGAACTTCTGTTATTCAAGGCAAGTAATGCAAAAACTAAATCTCCTGACTCAAGGATGGGACGCTTCTTCTTGAATTTGCTGCAAGACTTCTACCTGAAAGAAAAACCACAGACAAAACTAAATTTTATAGAGAAAGAAATAGTTACCACGTTTAACTCATATGTTGTCAAAGGTACTCAGAGCGGAACGATAACAGAAGAGTCTAACGAAGAGCCGTTTCTTCCGTTCATAACTAAACAATTTGCAATCGATTTGGCCTTTTTGAACACAAAGCCAAAATACTTCCTAAATTCATTAATAGACTTTTTACGGTTATATGCATTCTTATATACAACACAGCTTTCTATTAATTTAGGTACCTGGCGACTAGGTGAGCCCTCAGCTAAGAAATGCTATTTCATAATGGACCATGAAAGAGCATCTGAAGAAAGAACTTGGGTTAAGGACTTTGGATACAAGCAGCTAAACCGCAACTTTGATAAAGTTTTTCCTTATCTTGCTATGGCAGAAAGTCTGCAAGAGTCTGAGTCAACGAAATTGCCACTTTGGAAAGTAGCAGAACATTTACGCTTAGATGAAACACGGCTAACAGATTTAAATGCTTATATCGTAAGTTTTGCCGAAGACAGAGGTTTAGCGATTGACGAGACTGAACCCAAAAATTCATTGGACGCGTTAGAAAAGTTATTAGAACTGTCTAGACGCCAATTCGGTAAAGCGGAAACGAGACATGATGTAAATGTGAAGTATAAAAAAGACATTGAAGCGGAAATATGCGGTCACTTTATTCAAAATAGAGGCCGAGCAGGAAGAGTCTTAGTGTTTAATCAAGACTATATAATGTTACTTACGAACTTAGCTATTGGAAATGGGCGAGAGCAATTAAGATTTCACGAACTTGTTCTGGAATTTGAGGCCAGAGGAGTATTTTTTGATAAACAAAGCCAAAGGGTGCTTGTTGATTTCTATGAGCGTATAGGAAATGTACAGAGAATGAGTGACAGTGGAGATGCAGTTTATGTCAGAAAAACAGTTTGAAATCTTTCTAGCTGAAAAACTTATCAAATCGGCAGAAGTATCGTTCCACAATGGTTATCGCTACCAGTTTCAATCACCTGACGAACACAATAGTAACAAGCTTTTTAGTGCCTTTTCATCAATGAGCCATTCTAGTATCACCATCAAAGGTACTCCAATACCTTATGTCGTTATTGGGCATATGAAACTTTTGATTGTTTTACACAGCGAACAAAAAGACGTAGGTTTTGGCGAAAACTTCATCTCTCATATTCGTGATGTGGTTGCCGCGCAGCAAGGCGACGTTAAAAACTGTTCTTTATTAGTAATACACAACTCGCAATTAGATACACTAATAAATTCAGCAGAAAACGTCGCGCAAAAAGGATGGGTCTGGCATCCGAATGAAATTATGAACGCTTTGTTATCTATAATTAAACCTACAGACCCCACCGCTAAAGTATCAAAGTGCTTATTAAACCATCGCTTCGAGCAAATCACCGA
>Ga0307981_1004360_pt1 | contig 9986 bp, 3 predicted proteins | sample OrgLakmetagen987_FD_201849 | JGI IMG/M metagenome (GOLD analysis project Ga0307981, IMG submission 201849) | Saline water microbial communities from Organic Lake, Antarctica - #987 | ecosystem: Environmental > Aquatic > Non-marine Saline and Alkaline > Saline | place: Antarctica: Organic Lake... | reverse complement strand
AACGGTGGTAATCCTCGAGGCGGTTCCTTGGGCTTGCCTGGCACGTCGGTCAGCCTATTTTTGGGTGGAATCCGTTGTGCCATATGCGATTCGTTGTATTGCAACTTTTGATCGGTATGAAAGGGTTCCATGCTGCAATAGGTCGTTGCTAGATTCAGTAGATTGTACGCCACTACCCACGACGATAAAATGTGCATGCCCATGCCCGGATGAATCTCGCGCTCCATTTCTTGACTAGTAGCAGTAGGCCACCAGCCTTCGGGGGAGAGCCACGACTCGTGCGTATCCCCATAAACAGTCCGACGTACCATGTTGGCATACGACAGTGTCGTAAAACCGTAATATTGCGCCAACGTCGAGACAGACTGAGAGAGTTCCATCGTGGCGGTGATTTCTCGCTGTTCATTGCCGAGATAATCGTCTAAGTGCAAGAGCAGCGGCGGTGCGTGCCCACACGGTCGTCGCTGCAAGACGGTGCGAACAAAGTCTTGGGTCATTTCGAGCAACTTGGACTGGAGCGTTTGGTTGCCCGATTGTGCCTCGAGCATGGTCAAAACGTGCATGTCGTTGGTGCTGTAGGCATTGAGCACTATATCTGGATTTTGCGCTTCGGGAGGTATCAAGTCAAACTCCAAAATACGACTGCCCGTCGCCGTGTTGGTGCCTCCCATGGCCACGCGCGTGACTTCGAGCACGGGCAAGACGAATTCGGTGTCGGCTTTGCTTGGTTTCTTGCCGCGCTTGTTGGAGTGCTTGTTGTTGCTGTTGGCATTCTTGTGACCCTCTCTCACAATGAGGGCGGTCCAGAGTTCGTGCACTAGTCGTTCCAAGCGGTGACTGTAAGTGCACTCGCGTTGCGGCATGCGCATCTGCAGACCTAAATCCTTGACGAGTTTGCGGCAGTTGCGACCCACCAGGACGCTGCCTCCCAAAATGACCATTTTGACCACTGGTGGTGGTGGCGTAGTTGCATCTGGAGAAGAAACATGTTGTTGTTGTTGTTGCTGGACGTAGTCCCATCGCGCCACGACAGTGTCCAAGACGCGGCGCACGGCGGACCATTGACTAGTGTCGTCCTGCGGAGTATCAATATGAGTATTGTCATTGCCATTGCTACTGGTGCTGCTACTGCTCGTGACGAACGCTGGCACGTGTCCGACGGAATTGGGCAATCGCGGCGTGGCGTATCGCAGGAGTTGCGCGGTAAAGTCGTGAAACGCGTAGGCCGCATCGTTGGGTCGCAATTGACTTGCGGTGTGAATGTGGGGCAGCCAGTGATTCCATACGGCCAAAGCGGACGGAATAGTTGACGTCGTCGTTGTCGTAGTACCACTACTGCTACCGAACGAGGAAAATAGTTTGCGACAGGTTGGGCTATGGGGAATATCATCCTTTGGCGTAGATGATGATGATGATTGTTGTTGTTGTAGTAGCTGAGCCCGAAGTTGTTCGATTGTCTCTTTGGCAGCTATCAATTGCTCACTATTATCGGACGATCGACTCGTCGTCATCGTTGGTGGAAATACCGTCGGTAGCGATGGTATTGGCGGCATCCTATTCGTATTGGTGGGGACGACTCGCATTCGATGACTGTTGTCCAGCGGCGGTACGGCCACCGTCAACAATTGCAAGGAATAGACGTGAACGGTCAACCAGCTGCCAGCGGCGATCCCCAACAGCCAAATGGTCATTGCCACGAGCCACGGGTAATTCCATTTGTTGCTATTGCTGTTGCCGTTGTTGTTGTTGTTGTTGCTGGACCGCCGTATTGTATTGTTGCTGCTCTTAATGATGCGCGATTTTCGTGGAGAAGCGATCATATTGATATATAATGATACTGATCCCGCTTTTCTTTATCTCATAATAAGATGGGAGTGCAATGAGGAGCTTTCACAGTCATCGAGTGACAGTGCCATGCATGGGTCGTCGCTACTGTATGATAGTATCTGTTAGTCGAATGCGATGCCCGACGTAAAATTATGGTAATCTAATACTCATGCATGATGCATCGGTCATTATGTATTATTGATGACGATGCTATCTGCCGCATATGGCATTCATATGTACGTATGTATGTATCGAATTGATCTTCAAACGGCTCCCGCTCTTTCTCTTTCCGATGCGATTTGTCTTCCCAAAATTTCGATCATTCACAACCCTCAGACACGTATAAAGTTCTACTTTTTGGCGCGTTGAAGTGTCTTGTTGTCGCAGATTGTTGTCGCAGAATATGGTGCGTAGACTATAGACTACAATAGCGGTGCGTATTACGGTCCCACCACCACCACCACCACCACCATGACGGCACGGATACCCCACGACGAGGCTGTAGGCGCTACACCTCGTCCCCAACGACGTCGACTGCGGAACCGACAAAATCCGCCAATTACGACGGTCGAGGAACCACGCCAGCGGAATAGAATCACCGCATGGGATTCTGCGGCCGCACACGACGGTACCGTCCGCCTGTTGCCCCTGCCCGCTGGCAGTATCCATAGCAGCAGTGATGCGAGTTCTGCATCATTCACAGTTCCGACGCTTCCGTTGCTCGGAACTTCTGCTGCTGCTACTACTGCTGCTACTACTACTGCTGGATACTACAGCGATCCCACAACGGGCGGTCCAGCCATATTGTACAAGTACTCGGCTGGACTTTCCTTTGGCTTGGTGGCCTGGTTAGTGTATTTAGTGCTACCAAAAGGCATTCGCAAAGCCTATTGTCGCGCGGGTCGACGCCGCTATGCCGTAGGGGCAGCAGCAGCAGCAACTTCAACAACGTTGCAACAGAATAACCCATCGACACCGTACAAGGACCGTTTGCGCCACGATTCTCGGAATTACGACAAGGATGATCGCAGTCGCTATGCGAATTCTCCCCACGCGGACGAATCCAAAACGGGAACGTCTGGTTATTTCATGTCACCGGACCGTGCCCCCGACACCCACCGGAATAGTACTGGTACCGGTAGTAGTACTGTTACTGGTACTACTAGTACGAATGCACCTCCGTGGGAATTGCACCATCACAGTTGGCTTTCCAACACGGGTGCCAGTACCACCAGCATTCACGAACATGACAACAACGCGGCAGCAGCAGCGGCAGATTGGCAACCGTCTCCGGAACATCCCGCCTTGGCGCGCAGTCCCGATGTCACTGTCTTGCAAGAAACCATGCATCGACTGCTGCACCGGGGTATTCGCTTGACGGCACACGGGGTACAGTGCGAACCCAAGCGCGTATGGATTCGCTTGCACATGCCCACGGACAATGACAATCAAGACCAACAAGAATGCAAATTGTCGTGGCAAACGGAATTTCCCCGGCAAATTACCGACGCAGCTGGCGGCGTTTCCATTGTGCTGTTTCGCGGCGCCATGCATCCCGTCGACTTGAAAACAGTGCTGTACGTGGACGTGGGAAAAAAGACAAGCGCCCTGCTCAAGGATGCCAACGGGACGGTGCCGGCCCAATCATGCTTTTCCCTCTTGACAGCGTCAGGGTCGTTGGACTTGCAAACCAACAGTCGACTGGAACGTGACGCCTTGGTGGCGTGTCTTTCGGTTGTTTTGGACTTTGTTCATCAAACGTCGGCCTGGCGACGCTTGTACGAGGAGTCGACCATTGTGGGTGGTGGTACGGGTAGTGTTGCTGGTGGTACTGCTAGCGGGGCTCCGAGCACCGTATCACTGTCGGTCATTGGGACCGACTTGTTTGGGCCAACAGCGACGGGTCGTAGGAGTACTCCAACCGCGACGTACGCGTACTTTTAATGTCTAGGGGATCACATATAAAGTATATTCTATAGTATAGTTACCTTCAGTGCGTGTTGTTGTTGCTGTTCGGTTTTTAGGGATACTTCGAAGCTCGGGTCTTCTCTGTAAGGCCACACCGAAGGACTCGTCAATACCGTCAAAGCGCTTGACCTACTGTACTACAGTAGTTGAAGTTTAGGTTCGATGTTCCAGTAGTGTCTATGCGATCTGTCGGATCTTGCATTCCCCTCTATAATAATATGATCTGTACCGTACGTCGTAGTGATTTTGCATTGCGCTCCAAAGAGCGTTCCTTTCTGTTCTTGTGATTTTTTGAGAAACCACGTCGCCTAGTGAACAGCAAAAAAAGAAAAAAGATACCGGTACATGGTACCTTCAACACATATTCTTGTTTTACGGCATTATACAATCATACGAACCGCCACGACTAATATAATATCCAAGAATCACAAATCCACGAACATGACCATGAGAACAAGGCAACAGCTCGTTGCTGCTCTGTCGGTATTGTTTTGCAGCGACTTGCAACACTTGACAGTCGAGGCCTTTGCGCCTGTAGCAGTGTCCGAGTCCGTAGCAGGTTGTCGACAATATTACGATCGCACGAGGACGACCGTTCGCCGTGGCATGACAACGGAACCAGCACCGCCGAGCGGCAAAGGCAGCACCGCCACGCCGATTGCTTCTCCCGCCACTAGTGGCGACGACGACGGCGACGATGATGATCCAGCGTTCGCGTTGTCGGCACCGTACGAGGAGATTCAATACGAAGACTACTTTGACGGCAATCGACCCGAGAATGCCTTTGAACTGGCCGTGGACAATTTCAAGCGCCAGGGAAAGACCATTTTCAGCCAAGCAGCCGAAGCGCTCGGACTCCAACAAAAGGATCCACGTAAACCTCCGTATAACCTCGGTCTTCGATTGAGTAACGAGGCCGTGACGGAAACAGAGCGACTTCGAGAAGAGGGTGGAGGTGAAGTGGTTGCTCATCCTGTATCCAAAGCCTTGTACGACGTGGGCTGCCTTTTTCTCGATCGACTCTTTGACGAACGTCCCATTCAGCGCTTTTGGTTTCTGGAAGTGATTGCCCGGATCCCCTACTTTAGTTACATCAGTATGCTGCACTTGTACGAAAGCTTGGGCTGGTGGCGAGCTGTTGAGCTTCGCAAGGTGCACAATGCCCAAGAATGGAACGAACTCCACCACCTTTTGATTATGGAATCGCTAGGTGGTAACGCTGTCTGGAGTGATCGCTTCTTGGCGTATCACGTGGCCATTGTTTACTATTGGTTCCTAAATTTGGTATTTTTGGGAAGTCCGAGAATTGCGTACCAATTCATGGAGCTCTTGGAAGCGCACGCGGTCGATACCTACGGAACGTTTGTACGAACGAATCGCAAGCGCCTCAAAGAGTTGCCTGCACCCAAAGTGGCAGTCTCTTACTACACGACGGGAGATCTGTACCTCTTTGACGACTTTCAGTTAAATACCCGACCTGGATCGCGACGACCGCCCTGCGATAGCCTGTTGGATGTATTTGAGAACATTTGTCAAGACGAAGCCGAGCACGTCATGACAATGCAGGCTTGTCAAAACTATGCCCTGTTGGGTGATAAGGTCGTCTCGCCGCACGTGGAGTATCCCAAGCTGGAGGAAAAGAGGAGCTTATGGGAAGAGTGGAGCGGGAAGATCAATACCGAACCTAGCGAAATGGACGGGTTCTAGTTGTGTATCGTAAAGTACAAGAAAACGCTCTGCTTCAGTAGTCTACTAGTTGCTAGCCTAGAAGAGCGAATAATTGACAAACAGCACTATTACGTATTACTAGACACGACAGAAAACACTAGCACTAAACGAGTACATATGTATTACACTCACTGGAAGCATCGCATCCCATCCAAACCTACTCGGCTTCGATTTCGTTTTCTTCGGGGATCGCCAGTTCGATTGGTGTGAAAGGGCTCAAATGCTTTGCGTTCCACCTCTTTTGTTCCTTCAAGAAGATTTTTCGAAGCTGCTTATTCCTCTCTCTCCTTGATGCTTCTCGTAATGTCACTTCCAGGACAAAATAGCGTCGTCCGACAAGCTGCTTCGTAATAGTGCCATAGACGGTAATTGAGTACGGGCTACTTCCAAACTGTTTCACGGAGCTTCGTACGGCGCTCATCATGGCCATGGTTCCAGGGCAGTCTCTGTCTCCAAAGATAACATCCTCGTTGGTTGGCAAGGTATCTGCGGTTGTGATAATAAGGCCGCTATCCACGTCTACCTCTTCCGTGACATTTGCAATCGTGATAATGGCTTCATTATCATCTTCTTCTGTTTCTGCGATACTGTATTCAGTCTCTGTCATGTTTTCCTCCGTGATGCTCTCTTCTTGAGCACTTTCGTCCGAAGGTGCCGAATTCTTTTCTGGATTCTTTGCCTTCCATTTCTTTTGCTCCTTGCCGAAGATCTTTCCAATGCGCCTTCTCGTTTCCTTTCTGGAAGCCACTCGCCATGTCGAGTCCTGAATCAAGTAGCGTCGGCCGACAAGATTCTTTGTAATTGCACCGTAAATGACAAGAGAGTACGTGTCGTGTCCATTCACCTTCATGCATGCTCGCACGGCACGTACCAGGTCCTTGGTTCCAGGATGACTCTTGAGTCCAAAACAAATGTCCTCGTCAGTTGGGGCAATTCCGATTGCGAGAATCTCAATAGAAGCTTCTGTTGGGAGAGGAAAAGCGTCACTTCGGGGGGTCCCAAAGCTCATGGTGGAAGCACTTATGGTAGAAGCGCTATCATCGTCCTCTCTCATTGCGCTAAGATTCCCCATGCGTTGCGTCCGCTCAGTCTTTTCTGTCCGTTCCGTTTGTACCGTCTGCACCGTAGTACTGTCGTTGTCCCCCAGCTCAAGGTCCTCGACAGTGGTATGGAGCTGTGACTCGCTGCATTCCTCCATTCGATCAATTCCATCTGGCGTGTCTTTGTTGCCCATTACAACAGACAGATTGGAGTTATTCATGTTTTTCATTTGAGGAGACTCGCCTTTGTCCATACCAACTGGCGGTGAAACGACAAATAAGCTTCCAAAGACTAGACCCATCAAAAAGTCTCGATCACTTTTTTGGAAGAGCAAGGTGTTATACAAGTGTTGATTGCCCAAGAATAGCAAGGTAGCCACGGTCGATCCTCCACGCCCGGCGCCCACACGCAGTCCAAACAGCGCCATGGCAACACATACGCCGGTCAAGTTACTTGCCGCGTTACGAACGGCGGCGGTCGACATGCTAATCGTGTAGCGCCGGCGACTGCCATCTTTGTTGCGCCCACCGGCCTTGCAGTAGTAATCATGACCGGCCGTCATGGCACATGTTGCGCGACAAAGCAGCCACGCCAGCAGATATGACAGGTAATTGACGGCGCTCACGGGCCACATGACCAAAAGGGCTGTTTGCTGTGAATACTGCTGTTGGTTAGCTCCGTAGAGCAAGACGCTAGAGGTGTTGCGCAAGACTTGAAAGCTATCATGTACTGCAACTGCAGTTGTGTACTCTTTCAAACTTTTGGGGACAGCAATAGTATACCTGACAAACCCGTACCAATAGTGAACGAGCAGGGTGGCAAAAAAGACGGCGATGCCACCCACGTAATTGGTACCGGTAGCGTCCGGATCGACGAGGGAACCAATCCACGTTCCAATGGCGATCCACGTCAAGATAACTTCGGCCAATGTCAGCGCGAGACTCCATTCTTTCTTGACGAGCCAAGGCCCAAACAATAGAATGCAAAAGCGTCTGGTGCGGCAGGTACAACGTTGAACAAGTCTTGTCGTTTCAAACGACTCCTGAAGATCCTCTGAATACGGGATTTTAATCAAGGATCCCGAGTTGTAACACTGCTGTTGCTGAAAGTTTCCAAAGCACGTATTATAATACTCCTTGGCGTTACCAAGAGTCGTGGGTCGGTAAAAGTGCGCGGGAGCCGCGGCCCCCTCGTTGGACGGAGCATGCTGTCTGCTAGCAGCCTCTTCGTACTTGGCAACACCCGTCAAGCCATTCGTGTTGTAGGCATCACGAGCGTTCATATCCGACAAGGTCGCGTAGGCCCGGCAGAGCTTTATAAAGACTACGGCGTTCGCATCAGTGTCAAGGTTGTCGTCGACGCTAGTAGTATTGTCGTCGGGATGATAATGGCGTGTTTTGAAGCGAAACGCCTTTTCTAGTTGCATTTCCGAGGCTTCAGAGGAGCATCCGAGGATCTCGTAATAGCTCTCCGACTGCATGTTGGGAGTCACGGCCGTTATCGCTGCTGTTGTCGCCATGGTTAACGAGACCAGATCATGGGAAATGATGTGTGTCGTTGCGATTTGCGTTTTGCGTTGCCTTTTTGCACGCGCTTCTGATGTCTGTCACGCTTGTTAAGTGTTGCGAGTGTTGTTTGTCTAAACGGAAACCACGCTCTTTCACGGTCGTGTACCCACGCTCACGCCACCCCCCTCAAAGAAAGCACAGAATAGATAAAGCGCACACCTTACCACATTACGCACCGGTAGACTAGATAGCTACAGTGGTACCGGTACCGTAGAGACACCTTGCACGAAAAGCTCGAACTTGGTGTGATTAGTCCAAGACGGGAGATAATTGCATGCACGCTGTACCACGCTGCTATCACAACACCAGAACTCTGTGCCAGAGCAGGCGACAGTAGATCGATGGTTCGTTCAAATATATTGTGGTGCTGTCATACTACTAGGTGCCGAGCTTCAGCAATGATGGCGATCTCCATAGACTTTTCCTAACTAAATTTGGTTGCTGCTCTACTTGTAGACTAGTACTGTAGAACGCATACTGTTATTCTAGTACTGTACTATTGATCATACCAGGAAGCCAGAATATGTACAAGCGGCCATGATATCACGTAAGAAGGCTGCTACGAGTATTCCTCGAAGCAGCCAGGCAGCAGGCCAGGGGGCGTTTCCCAGGGCTCTGTCGTCTTTTCATTCCGCTCCGTATGCGGTGTGTGCTACGATGCCGGAAGCTGCTCGGAAGGAAATCTGTCGAATGCGCCGGCTGGAGCCCGCAACAAGTAAGTGAGACTGAGCCTTGGTGGCTGACTTTAAATTGCTTTTCTCCGTGGGTTTTGCTTCCGACAAGGGCGCCAAGCCTGGATCTCGGATCTCGGGTCCGGTGCGTCCTTCCATTGGCAATTGCGCTTCCTAGTAGAGGCCTTCACCATGCTTTGCCGATAGCTTGGTTTGGCATTTTCGAAGGCCACAGTCATGGAGACTTTCCAAGACTACTACTATGAACTGTATTGTTCCCTACACTTACGTCGTAGCCTTAGATCGACAACCGATGTAAACCAGTTGAATTTTGACGGCTAGTGGATCCATCGACATTCCTCCAGGTCTACACATAGTAGCCTTGTTGAATCTGAGGCTGCTTGAACATTTATGCATGCAGCATTAGTGCTCCTGATCATTAAGGCTTTTTTTTAAGAGTACCGGTGCATACTTTTTTATCTCTCCTGCTTTCTACACTAGCATTAGCTCGAAGCTTGTACCATGCCGCTAATAAAACATCATCTGCGTCCAGAGGCGGCCATACACGCATGGGCCGTTGACGGTGCTTCTCGTAAATTTGGAGCAACAAGCTATATTTGGTGACTAATGTAGCTAATACAACTTGGTTGCTAAAATAAACTAATAGAACAGTGTACTATTGATTCAGCATTGAACACAATACATGGACGTAACTAGTGATTAGGCGTTGAACGCAAAACCACAAGTGCCATGCGTCATTGTTGAGAATGGAGCTAGCGGACAGACGGTTGTGTTGCCAGCCAAGAAAGAAGTGTCCAAACAGATGGAGGTCCCATCTGCTCCCACGTACGCGTCAATTCTCAAAAAGGGCCTCAAGTGGGCACCAGTAACTGTTCATTTTTTTTGTTTGATTGACTTTTCTTATAGATAGACTTTCAAGAGTCCTGGTACACTACAGCTGAGAATTCAAGGCTTGAGGTGTGATCAGATTCTCCTAGAATCAACATTTATCGAAAAGAAAACTACTCCGATTTCTCAACGCTCGTTGAAAACAGCGTTCTTTTCTGATCCACTTTTCTGAACCTAAGACACTCCACCATGAGTGAGACTGTCGCATCTCCTTCTATTGTCCCCAGCAACAGCACTGCTAGTGGACGTGGTGGCGGACAAGGACGCGGACGCA
>Ga0307981_1004359_pt1 | contig 9987 bp, 7 predicted proteins | sample OrgLakmetagen987_FD_201849 | JGI IMG/M metagenome (GOLD analysis project Ga0307981, IMG submission 201849) | Saline water microbial communities from Organic Lake, Antarctica - #987 | ecosystem: Environmental > Aquatic > Non-marine Saline and Alkaline > Saline | place: Antarctica: Organic Lake... | reverse complement strand
ACATTCTCTTCGAGATTCAACTTAAACTTCAAGAGGCTTGTTCTCTTGTTCTCGAAGACGTTTCTCACATACAGTACGACGTACGTCGTACATCATGAAAGCAAGATGGAAGGTAAGATGCCGATAGCTATATATCTACTGTGAACACATTCTCTTCGAGATTCAACTTAAACTTCAAGAGGCTTGTTCTCTTGTTCTCGAAGACGTTTCTCACATACAGTACGACGTACGTCGTACATCATGAAAGCAAGATGGAAGGTAAGATGCCGATAGGTATATATCTACTGTGAACACATTCTCTTCGAGATTCAACTTAAACTTCAAGAGGCTTGTTCTCCAAGACGTCCAGATCGACGGAACATGAAAGCAACAATGATGCCGATATCTGCTATCTTTTTGACTAACAACGAAGGCGGCGACACTCGTTCGCAGACCTGGGAACCAAGCAAAAAAAGGCACCCGCTCAAATGAAGAGAGAGAGTAGAAATTAGGAGGGTATCTGAATGCAGAGCTTCGGTGTATAATGAGCTTTTATCGTGAAGGCGCCTCTAAAACAACCACAGCAGCGTAAGTTGCGTTGTTGTTAGTTGCTCTCGTATTGTTGAACATTTGCTGTCTGAATTCGGAAATGCTGCTTTGCTTGAAATATTCATAGGTTTTGCGCAAGAAGAAAACTAACGCTCCTTTCTACATTTTTCATCCGCTTTGCATGACAGGTTTCGACGAAGTTGTGCAATACGTTTGCAACGAGATGACTAATGCCACTGAATCTAAAGCTATGTCTGCGGCCAGCTATGTGTGGGCTAAAGAGGACCTTCTTGACGGCTTGAGTATCAAGTCAAGTTAGACCAAGCGAAAATTAAAACGAACGACAAAGATCCACTTTTTTTCAGCTGGACTCATCTCACGAATGAAAGCCAAACCATCAGGAAAGGGGAACATTGTGGTACTCTCGGCGCGGCAAAATTGTTTACTCGCCACTTCCTTTCAGGCAGCTCCTATGCTCTTCAGGTCGTGACAGGGGCAACTCTCCCTGCTATATCTGGTAACCAAAAGAGGGCCAACGGCAAGGGTGAGATTTGAATTGGAATATCGACGTAAGAACAATTGATAGAACTTTTCACAAAGGCGTAGCCCTTCTTGCTACGTGTTGCGATAAGAAGAGGGAATTGTGCTACTTTTCAGATGATAATACGATTACCCGCAGAGGCTACACGAGCGGCCGCAACTGCTGGGAAGGCTTCAAGGTCTTGCTTGACGACGCAGCAATGCACTCCAGCAGAGCCCTGCCCAACATTGTGGCGAGATGAAATCTCATATGGAAGAGGATGACGAGCAAGACCTTATAGGATTTTTCAATCAAGAGGATACTACAAAGGCCGCAGCACTCTCTCGTAAAGACCTGCTGAATAGACTGGCAAACCACCAGCTTGGCGATCTATATGGAGAACGACCAACCGTCCTGGAATGGGCGCGTGCTCGAAGGAATTGCCCTACCATGTGATCAACTTCTCATTCCAGACACTTGCTTTATACAGTTGACTTTTTCTGCACATGATGCAAAATGAGACCCTCCCGCCGTCTTCCAAGAAAGTAGTGTTGTGACGGTGCAGGAGGAGCGTTTGGATAAATGGAGAGTCCCCTTTTGCGGCCGGTGGTTTCTGTCGTGTGTATGATGACATTTGAAGGAACGAAAGTATCTCTTTTGAATGATCTTCTCGTTGAAGTAGATAGTATTAGTTGAATGGCTTTTCATGGTAAGAAAGGCATTGTTGGCGATGGATAAGTTTTACAAAGATTTAGGAACCAAGTCTATTGATATGTCAAAAACAAGGACACATTGAATCGGCAATAATGAAATGTGAGAGGTTATTGAATGAAGCCATGCGTCCCACAGTTGTCGACCCTACTTGTTACCGGAAGCCTGCGAAATCATGCAAAAGAGTCGCGTTGGACATATTGTTGCAAGTCAGAGTCTTACGGCAACGGCTGAGCGAGGAACTGCCAGCACTGCGGCTGTTGAGCACCCGAAGCACGGCTAGTTTGATATCTGTCTTGGCTCTGCATTGCTTGCCTGAAGGGTGGAGGTGGAGGGGCCGGAATGTCTTGCAGAAGAGCACTCAGCAACTGCATGCTGCCTCCGAGAAGAGCACTTTGCAACATCGGGAGAAGGTTGGAGGCGCCACCATGCTGTTCAGGTCCGCTGCTAAATTGGGGGATACTGTTGTCATGCTGCCGCTCCTGCTGTGAGTTGCTGTTTTGTTTCTGCAGTACCTCAAGTAGCTGCGCGGCAGCCTTATTGCTGAGGTCGTTGCTGCTGCTGCTTGCAAAAATGCTCACACGGCGTGGCGTCTGCTCCATCAGCAGCTCACAGTTTTTCGTTCTCAAGACATCGTGCTGTGTCTTCAAAACATCGTTGTATCTTGATAAATCGTCAATACGCTTGGTAAGACACGAAACTTGTTCTTGAAGTACCACCACCATGTTCTTGTTGCGCTTGCGAGTCCATGCAGCGTTGCGACGACTGTACTCGCGCCTGGCCGCCACCTTGGCTTGTTCCAGCGTCAGGGTGGGATATAGCGCAAGTTGGCCTTCGGTCGTTGCGGGATCCATGCCAGCAGCAATTTCGTCGTCAGCATCTTCTTCATCTAAAAGCTTTTGCTTTTTGTTGAAGCGTTGACGAGGCGAAGACTCAGTATCGCTCGCCTTCTTTTGCTCTGAGTTCGCTTCGGCCAATTCGAAGTTGCTGACGGGACGCGCCGAGTGCGAAGAGCTCTCGTGGGTGTGACGAAGAAGGCCGGCAGATCGATCGTCCGTCTTTCTCTTGCAGTGGTTGTTGGTCTTGGCGGGCGAGAAGCAGATATCGGAGGATTCGTTGCTGGGCTCCTTGTTCCTCTTGTACTTGTCAAACGACGAGTTTGTAATGGAGGAGACGGTGCTTTCTGCTTCGTCGACGTGCAACGGCAGCACAGAGAGTCTCTCCTGTTTGACGGCGTAATCAGAGGCGGCTGATGTATGGAGGGGTCGCGGCGTCATGGGTAAAATAACAGAGTAGACTAGTCTAGAGCCACTTTTATGATGATTAGAATTGTGAATTTTGAGTTGTGAGCGGTTTGAAAAGTGATTATCGTCGAATTTTCTTTCGAACGTCAAAAGCGGAGAAGTAAATCTTGGAGCTTCTTTTTTGCAGTCGTTTGGAACGTCCTTTGATGAAAGCCCGATCAATCCTACTCTGTACGTAAGAGTGGCTGATGGAGCTTCTGAGAGAAAAGACTTCTTTGGAAACAACCTCGCGAAGCGCCTGTCACACCGGTAGAGGAAGCTCACTTCTTCGAACTCGATCGGTTTCGATGAAGTTCAGCAAGCAGCCGAACCGACTTCTCTAGACAGGGATGACGACGTCGATCGTTTTCGAAGATCTTCTTTCAGATTTCTTGTACAGTACGGAAGTGTACATAGTTACTGTCGACCAAGTGGTTGATGTACCGGTACAGTCAAGTTGGTACAGTAGTCTACTGTACTGTAACGTCCTCTGCAGATGAGAACTTCCGAAGAAGATGACTTCGTAGAAGAGAAAAGTCTCCAAAAGCTAAGCTACAGCCAAATATAATACAAGGACATTAATTGAGTAATGTTGTACAGTACAGTAAAACACAAACTCTGCAGATGAGAACTTGCGAGGAAGATGACTTCGTTCTTGGGGCGGAGAATAGAAAATCTCTAAAAGCTAAGCTACAGCTAAATATAATACAAGGACATTAATTGAGTAACGTTGTACAGTACGATTGTAAAACACAAAACAACAACTGTACCGTACTTGAGGTGAACTACGGTACAGTACAGTACTTGCAAACCAGTATTACAGTATTACAGTAGACTCTAGTAAAGCACGTCAGGCAGGAAGGGATATTCCGAAGAAGTAGTCTACCGGATAGTCCACTAGTCTAGGCACTGGTTATACGAAAAGGAAAGGCCCTGCCGCAAAATGGATGCGCAATCCTCTCTTATCGATACCGTAAAAACAAGCTTGAACGCATTCAATTGATACAAATAGCCATGCGCTTCCTCACATTCTTCGATCTCCATATCTCCGTCGGACGTCAGCACCGAGTCTCTACAACACGACGATAAAAAGGATCGCCGCAACTCATCAATCCAGCACGCATTTATGTCTAGTACCGAAGCATCAGACATGGAGGTATCGCTTACGTCTAACCTTTCCTACCGGGAAAGTATGGCTCGACAAGATAACTAAGTCGCCTGGCCCAACAACGCAATCGATTTGCTAAGAAATCTCAACGATCCAAAGCTATTGATTCTCCACGGTGCCAAGGAGATGCTATCGTGAGCATGATCACGAAAATTTCTCCTATTACTAGCGCTAATAGTTATCCTTATTTGACTCAACACCTCAAACATCAAACGGCAACTCGTTTGTCATCTGTGATCAGTCTCGTTCCTTCTATTTTTTCTCTCATTTTAGATTCTGCCTCATGGAGCAACACTTCGTTTTCATCCAGCACCACATCTTCGAGCATCTCCTCTTCACTATATTCCTCCTCTATTACGTCTTCATCCATCGACTCATCGTCACTAACGACAATGGCAGTTTTCTCATTGCGAGCAGCCTCACCGTCCAGCGACACGGAAATGGCAGCAACTTCTTCTTGCAAGAAACTCACGTCTTTCTCCACGGGGTCGTCGACTTCGACTTCGGCATTAGTCCGGACAACTTCGACCGTCACAGATGCCTCTCTACTCGAGGATTTGTCTTCATCGGTCCCGGTCGAGCATTCAGCAACACCCGTCAACGATCCACCTTCGTCAGCGCCTGTCAACGATCCAACTTCTTGCCCTAGCACGAAAGCCACTGCATCTTCATACAATCCATCTCTCCCGCCACCCACTCGCTCGGTCTTTTTGTCTTCTGGGGACTTGCCATGGATCGAGTTCGAAATACTTAAGCCAGACATGCTGCTGTTCATCACGTTGTGGAAGCCTTTCGTTAGTCGTAGGGTCAGATCGTCCCTATTGATGTTGAAGTACCTTCGTGAAGCAGTTGCTGCCGGTTCAGCAGGTAAACCTCTTGTATTTTTCTCTTCCAGCGTTGTTTTGTCCTCTTCGTCCTTAAGGCGTTTGACAGCTTCTAGCTCGTTCTTCATTGACTCGAGCTGCTCCGTGAGCTCTCGATTTTGCCGTTGGCTTTCCTCCAATTGAACAATTAACTCTGCTGCTTGTGCCACAGCACGCTTCTCTCCGATGCTTGTTTCCACCCCGTTGGCCTCAAGTGTGTACTCTAGCATGAATCCTTCTAGAAGCTGAAGCTTTCGGTCCTTCTCGTCGAGCGCCGAGTTAGTCTGTGCCAGCTCATTCCGCAGTTCAACTACACTTTCCTCGCTATTCTTCAACTTTTCTTCCGTCTCCCGAAGCAAAGGACCGACAGCTTCTTCTGGGATTTCAATAGGACCATCCGAAACCCCTTTGACCACGAGAGTCTGCCCTTGTGTTCGGCTTTCCTCTAACTCGAGCAAGACTTCGTTCATCTGCGCCTCCCTTTCCTCCAGTTGTTCTTGGCAAGCGCTTAATTCGTGATCCAGCTCGTCAGTCACCTCGTGTGCCTGCGCGAGACTCTCTTCCATTGATTCCAACTCAATTGCAGACAACTTGAAGCGCTCCTCGCTGGCAGTGAGTTCCGCGTCACACGTGTGGAGTGCCAGTTCAAGCTCCGCAATATTTAGAATGTTGAGGCGGTCCACCTCTGTCGCCTCTACAAGACCATTCTCAAGCTCCAGATTGCGGGCTTCTAGTTCCTCCAAAACAACTCTTAGCTCTCGACTCTCTTCAGCCTGTTGATCGCATCGCGCGTCTTTTGCTACCATTTCCACCTTTTTAACTCGGAGTATCTGGTCGAAAGTGTCTCCGGCGCCTTTGGCAAGTTTGGACTGAACAACTCTCACTTCTTCTTCAAGGAACTCGATAACCTCTTCAAGCTCTTCCGTCTTTGCTATATGCGTTACAATATCCTTCTGTTGTACTTGTGCCAGTTTGGCAGCTTCCTTTCGTTCTTTCTTGGCAACTTTTAATTCTTCGGTTAATCGTCGCAACAGAATAGCCATTTCATCTCGCTGCTTCTTGGCTCTCTCAAGTTTGATCGTGACCTTTTCGAGCTGTGCTCTCTCACTTTCGTACATCTTGATAGCTCTGTAGCAGGATGCCTTGCTGATTCGTTCCGTGTCGTCGCCTACGATGTAACGTATCAAGCCTTGCGTGGCTTCCTGAGCATGCGGTTTCGCTCCGTTCGGTCCTCGAAAGCCTGTGCTGCCACTAAAGGTTGATTCGAAAGTATTAGAACTGTTATATCTACTGGGAGCTAGTTGCTGAACTTCTGTGTTGTGACTGTTGCCAAAGGATAACTCCATCGTATCAAAACGATTGCAGCGTGTTGTCTGCTGTTCTCGTCACTGGACTAGTTTTGCCAGACCCGGGAATTAAAAAGCGACCAGTGACTACGCAAGTCTTCTGGGCGTATATGCTAGGTACAATTATGTCTCATGACGATGACCCCACATTATCTGTGCGGAGACGCGAGACTGCCATCGTTTATTTTCTTATTATCTTCGGCGGCATTGATCCCACAGTACTGCTACGTATCTGATTGGACAACACCACGGACCATTAACACCCATCGGAGATAACACTTTAAATCTGTACATTGTTAGAGGCGGGGAGGTCCACCTCGTATAGAAACTAGACTATTCTGTCCACTGATCCGAAATAGGTCGTCTAGGAGGAAATCGTGGCGAATCACTAACTCTGGAGTAGAGGAGCCTGTCATACTGACGGGATGGTCTCTATCGCTCCTCGCAGAGTTGAGCGTGTGGTGTGGTAACCCATATTCCACAAGGCTCCACAAGAATATACTTCCTTTTTGCAGTAGTTCGCTGGAAAGAAGGCCGCTTATTTCTTGCCTGGAGTCTTCGCATAGATGTTCCAGGTATCGACATTTGGTTGAATACTGTCGTCGGCCATGCCTTGGAGGAGAACTTCCATCTTGTCGTGGGCTTTGGGTGATCCACTCAACGCCCAGAACGTCATAAACTGGTTCCACGTGCCAATATTAGGTTCGACACATTCCTTGCGCATGCACTCAACCAGATTCTCCATCTTTTCTGGGGCCTCGGGCAAGCCACTGGACGCCCAGAACTTCATATAGTTGTTCCAAATATTAATGCCCACCTTGGTACCTTCCAGGCGCAGCTTCATCAAGATATCCGTCATCAGTTCTTCTGCGTCAGGCAAGATACTGGTCGCATAAAAAGTCAGCTCCACAGTCAGATAGCTTACTGTGTTCTTTACTCCAGCTTCGTCCATGAGATACTCTTCCAGAATCTCCAACTTGCGTTCTCTCTCCTTTACGGAAAGCTTAGAACCATCGAGCTCTGCCCGTAGAATATCAATCTGTTCTTCCGACTGCACCAGTTGAATCTCTAGCTGGCGCACACGGGCACCACTACCCGATGGTTCGTTAGAGTCTTCGGGCATAGGGGCTTCGAGCGTCTTTTCGTAAACGGGGTCGTTGAAACCCTCAATGTCGTCCAGAATGTTGAGACTGTTTTCATTTTCACCGTATTCGATAGGCAAGTAATCGTTGGTAATGGCACTAATAAAGGTGGATGCGCCGTCAGCAAAGCTCATTGTCGCTACACTGGCATCTTCCTTGTGTCGAAACGAATTTTGTCGAATTAAGGCTGTAACTTGCAACTGCAGCGCATTCTTTTCTTCCTTGAAATTCTGGGCAGTTTCTTGATTCCGTTCAAGCTCTTGTTTTAGTCGATGTATTTCCTTATCTAGCGCTGCACTTTTCTTGTGTAACTCTTTGCGTTCCTTGCTGGCGGCTTGCAGTTGTTCCGTGAGCTGCTTTAAAGGCTCAGCCATGGCGTCTCTTTGGTCCTTGGCTTTGGTTAACTTAGCTTCTTTTTTCTTCCATTCGGCTTGCTGGGTACTATATTGAATGACTGCCTTGGCACACGACTTGCGCGTGAGTTCGACGGATTTGTCCCCCAAAATTGCTCCCACCAGAGCTTGCGCCTCTTCCACCAACGCAATCGTTTGTGCGGAGTTGCCCTGCTCCCCCGAGTGGCGGCGTGGAGAACTCTGTTCGACCATGCCACCGTTCCAGTGGATTTCCTTGATGCCGTTCGTATCCGCTCCCATGCTACTTGACTTGTTCGCTTGGTTATTGTTTCTGCTGCTTTTCCTGGAGAAAACTTCCATTGTCAACCCCAAAAGAGCGTATAATGAGGGTGGAGTAGTATTGTGTCGTAGGCGGTCTTCGCTTTGCCCTTGGGCCCGATCCCGTATGACCTTTGTAATCGTCAAAAGAACCAGTGTTTAAATACATCGAAGGAAAACAGTATCATTTCAATCCCGGTGAATGACCTTCAAAAGTTGAAAAGCCCAGAGAATTGGATGTTCGATTAGAGTTCCGGATACGAAATAGGCTCCGGGTGTGGACAACCGACAACGAAACGATATATCCCACGATGGCCGCGCCTTATCGTAGCTCATTCGCTCACCCTCATATCCCTCTTTGCCAACCTGCGTGTTGCTTCTATACAGTAACGTGACTATGGAATCTCCTTCGACGAATGCCACTGCTACTGCTACTGATAATTCTGTTACTACTACTGCTACTGCCAGCACCACTCCAGCCGCTGCCGCTGGGGATCCCTCCGGCGATTCAGCATCGACGACGACAGCGACAGCGTTACCCGTCAATCGCTTCGAACTCGAACTCGAGTTCGTGCAAGCCCTGGCATCCCCCGCATACATTCACTTTCTTGCCACCAGTCGCGTCGATGACGCTGGAACGTCAGGTGGCGACGGCGGCTTGTTGTTGCAAGATACCGACTTTCAAAAGTATCTGCAGTACTTGTATACAACGTGGACGGACCCAGCCTATTCCAAGTTCTTGTCGTACCCTCATTCGCTATACTTTCTGAAGCTTCTGACGGAAAAGCCAGCTCTGCAGGCCAAAGAGTGGACGTTACCAGCGTTTCGCAACTTTTGTCATCAGCAGCAGTTTTCATCATGGCAACACCGACACGAAACCTTGTACGGCGGTGGAAGCAGTGTTGCTGGTACTACAGCGAGTGAAACGGCTACCGACGTGGAAGGCCAACCAAATGATGCAAAGTCGCCCACATAGACGTTAAATAGAGCGTCATGTGTATGGAGTAGGAGAGAAAGTATCGAGTGAAAATGAATGTACTGTATTTCTTATTGGTTATACGTATATGCACTGCACGAATAAGGCGCGGATAGTGGATTGAGACAGGAGTCAGTCAGTCGAGTAATCACCGCCACTCTCACGAGTCCAGAGTCTGGAGAAGCTGCACGGATAAGCGCTGTCAAGCAGAATCCGGAAGCAAGTCTTCAAACTCGGACCCGTACGTAATTTCCGAAACCACACTTTTTTGAAAGATCGAATGCCCATCGTCTTCCTCTTCATCCGGATAGGTCACGTCCGCGTCATTCTTTATCATCAATTCTCGGCTAGGTGCAAAGATCTACCCCTTCGCCGCATGAAGTTTGGTGGTTCTGCAACGACGAGGGCTGTTGGTGTGGGTCCTCGATGCTGGTGTTGCGGTACGTGGAGCGATCGGTAGCAGTCGTCTGGTGCAAGCCGGCTACCAAGTGATGTTTCGATAGTTACTCCGAAATGCCGTATTGCCACTGAAAGGAACAACATGGATACTCGTTCAAGTCTTGCAACTGACGGAGTTAAAGTATTGATAGATACGGAAGGATGGAATGAAGCACCCTCTCGGGGTCGGTGCCAAAGTCGGCGCGGTGCCAGGAAAGAAGCGCTGGCAAGACAATTTAATCGAAACCAACGACAACATACTGTTGGCAGGATGTTTCCACGGTAGTCTGCAAACCCTCTGTGAGTCGGTTGGGATTGAGCGTGCTAGCCTTGGGACTCAA
>Ga0307981_1004358_pt1 | contig 9988 bp, 16 predicted proteins | sample OrgLakmetagen987_FD_201849 | JGI IMG/M metagenome (GOLD analysis project Ga0307981, IMG submission 201849) | Saline water microbial communities from Organic Lake, Antarctica - #987 | ecosystem: Environmental > Aquatic > Non-marine Saline and Alkaline > Saline | place: Antarctica: Organic Lake... | reverse complement strand
ACTACCGAGATTTTACCACGTTGCCGCTTGCCACGATGCTTCAAGAGGCCGGTCACGATGCTGTGGATCCTAGCTTCGTCTGGATTTGCGATTCTTCCCTCGGCAATTGTGATGATTCCCGTTAGACTGGTTGTCATGTTGGTCTCCTTCAAGGTGGATTGATTAACTTCTCCTCTTTTTTTCCAAATCCTATTGCCACTTAATTGTGCAAATCCGAAACAAACACGATGACAGTCACGGTCATGGCAAGCCGACATTCAGTCACGATTAATTGTGACCTTCTCTTTGGCGATCAAGAGCGCCCTTTTACTGTCCCCATGTTCACTGACAGTTCTTCCGGTGTAGCTGCTACTTGCAACCAGCGCGTTACCAGCATGTCTTGCCACATTGCTCGTCAATGGTAAAACAACTGACAAGCTTGTCAAGCTGGTCATATTCAGCTCCTTCATATTGATGGTGAGAAATACCAACTCGCTGATCTCGGAACTAAGAACGTTCCCGTGGCTGAAGCGTAGTACAAATTGTCTATTGTTGAGACTTCCATTATTGAGGAAGGTTCAATTGTTGCCAAGGCCCGTGAAGATCCTACTGACGCTAGTCCCATGGCACAATCGAAGAGGGGTGTTGGGAATCCGAGTGGAGGCCCGGGAAAGAGTGTTGTTTGCTCCAACGTCAATGAAATGGTTCCACAATCTGCAACTTTTTCATTCGCATTGGACTTGTTGAGTGATGAAGTATCCTTGGTCCAGATCACTCCTTCCTCCACATTAGCCGCCAAGTAGAATCCTGTAGCCTTGCCACGCAACAGAGATCGTAAATTTGTAATCTAAAGCTCACTTATTTTGTTTACTTCAGTTTTCAATCTACTAGCCCTCCATTCCTAATCTACGATTCAACATGGTGATCATTTGTCCCGCTCTTTGTATCCCCGGTTGTGTCCAAGCCTCCGAGCTTTCTTCTTACCGGCAGGTTGCCGCTCGTGACTATCGAGTCCCAGAGGGGATCGACCGTCATTCCGTCAAAATTCGTACATTAGTACGTCGGTACCGGAGGTGATGACAGTATTCATTGTTAATCAGTCTATGCAAATTTGTTCACTGGTCACTGTTACTGTTACCAATAGCGGTACTCTGGTTTTGTTCGTCGACGTGAGCTATCATACTGTAGCTTTTTTGTCTCTGCAATTATTTGGAATCTGTGCTGTTGATAACCCGGTTTTCTGCGCCGGCCGTCGAGCGTTGGATTTCAACGGAAATTATGTTAACTGTAGCGGTACTCAGATACTTATTGATGTGCGCGCCTTTTCAGAAACGGAATTTCACTGGTTTCACTTCTGCGCTTGTTGATCGATGCGACCGGTCAATTATTCGACCTCCATAACAATCGAGAATGACCATGATGCCTACGTTGCGTCTCTGTATCGTCTGTTTGCTGCTCTTGCAGCTGGCAACAACAGCTACAGCCAAGCGCACTGCAAAGATTGTCAGTTGCAGTGGATGAGCCCTGAACCGCTTCCCCATTCTCAAGAGCTTTATAAAGGTGCGTCTGAAAGAAGTTGACTTATTTGACTCGACTTGAAACGATCAGCAGTGCTCCATCGTTTCCATCAGTGTGTTGTACGCATCGCTCGTGTTGGTTCACTGACTCAGCTCATGTTTCTCATGTTTATGGTTAGGATGGGGAAGCGGAGAGCTACCGGGGTGTAGTTGTGACATTTATACCAGGACGTACGGCCAAGCTGACCCTATTCGACGACGGTGTCACCGGAGAAACCATTGACTTGACGACGTTAAAGACCAAGGAGGAAATGCACGCGCTAATGCTTTCGAAAGGCTTTGAGCAGCTTAGTTCGTGGGAGCGAAAGCAACAAGAAAAAGACCGAACCAAGTTGGTGCAAAACCTAAAGGCCGAATCCATTCACAAGTTTCGCGAGCGGCGACAAGAAGCATTGCTGGAACGCATCCAACGCCGAGACGAGAAACGCCGGCACAAGAAGGCGCTCAAAAAGAGGGCCAGCGAAGATCGGCGGATTGTAGGCGAGGCTCCGGGTATGGCCAATATGTTGCAAATGTATGCGGGTGCGGGTGTGGTGGCCGTGTTGTTTGCTGCCATGACGGCACGCCGACGAAAACAACGAAAATCAGCACCGGTCTTTCGCAGTGTCGGGAATCTTTCGAGTTAGCTCGACTGCGTAGACAAGTGTAAAAAGCTCACATGAGTGACTGTGATTGTGTGTGTGTGTGTGTGTGTGTTTACAATGATTGAATGATTGCTGCTCCAACTGTTGATGCATCGAATGACGCCAACGGGCTAGTTGCGACAAAGGATGTCCCTTTACGAGACATTTTACATTGTCGTGACGGTCCATGGGCCGACGAGATATACCAACGGAACGATGTCGCAATGATGAAACGCAAATCAGGCACCAATGAAATCTATAACATTAGTACTACTGTATGATAGAGTCTCTAGAGACGGCACTAGATATTCGTAGCATCAAAGCTGTCGTCGATAGCGGCAGGGTCTTCTGCCGTATCAGGAACACCTCCACGGCCAAACAACACATCCGACATGGGGTCCCCAAAGCCACGATTGCCAGCGTCGGGTTTCTCCTCAGCTTCACTAATTTCGTCCAACATGGCTCGTCGTGCTGCTTCGATACGTTGCGCTCGGCGTCCTTCGGGTGTTAATGGTGCTACTGCTGCTGGTGCCGCTACCTCTTTCACAACCACCGCTACCTTCGCCGGAGCCACAACGATACCCTGTGCAATGGCGTCCAACTCTTTGATCAAATAGTCCACCGCTAGGGCCGTGGCACTCGTTTCCGGACCCGACAAGGGCGCAATCGGAGCAGACACGCCCAGACGCTTTGCCAAGGCCTGCTCCAGCACATTCACCAAATTGCCGTCTTCCATTTGACGCTTGTCCACCTTGTTGGCCGCCGGAGTGTTGTCGTGTTCGAGAGAAATGTCCTCCTGGCGAACCGACCCCGTCTCTTGAAAGCCTTGCGCAATCTTGAGCGCGTCGAATTCTTTTCGATTCACCTGAACGTCCTCCACATCGCTCCAATCTCTCATGCGCAGCATGGTTTCCAACTTGTCGACACCGATAGCAGTCAATGTCTTTTCGTTTTGCTTGTAGACCAATCCGGTCGGAATACCCTTTTGAGCCGCTCGCACTTGGCTGGTTCGCAAAATGTTGATCATGGGCCACGGCGATCGACGTGCGTAGTTGGCCGCTTGTCCCGCTCCACTCCGCGCATTACCGTCACGGAAACTCCAGTGAGGATGAAAAAACACCAATTGCAACAAGTCTTCCACTCCCAGTGCCGTCAGAGGTTGCGTCAGCGTGGTGGAAAAGCTTTCAAATAGTTCCACATTGTCCATGCAAAATTCGGGCGCAATGAGCAAGGTGGTACTCAAGTCCTTTTCCTTGTGTTGTTCCACGCGCACCACTTCCTTCCAGTATCGCGCGTACATGTCTTCCATGGACTGACCGCGGTCGACGCAATAAAAGATTTGACCTACTGGTAAACCGGCTTGCTCCGGGCCTTGGGTAAAGGGACAAAGGCCCATGTCGCTCATTAGTTTGGAAACCCATCGTTTGCTCGTATTGATGATTTTGTCGTCGTCGTCGGGCGCTTTGTCTTCAATCTTGGGGTACGGGTCAACTTCAATTTCTTCATCATCCACACCAGTGTACAAATTGTCAAAGTCCGTTCCATCGTCCCAAAAGGGATCGTAGTCAAAGTCGTAATCATTATCGGCGTTATCGGGATTGCGAAAGCTCTTTACGGTAAAGCCAGTCACCTTGCCGTCCTTTTGATAAGGACTAACTGTCATGCTAATCCCAAAGGAATCGCAAACGTCCTTGCAACAGTCCAAGTGGGCCATGAGCAAGTTGATAAAGCGAGGAGTTAAGTGTGCGTGCATGTCGGGGTAAATGACTGTCGACGTGTCCTGTGTGAAAAAAGAGTATTGGAGGTAAGCCGTGTAGAGTAAGTCTATCTATCTACAATGCACTGGTACGGTACGGGTCGAAACAGACTACTTACACCCTTGACCATGGTGGTTCCACGCGCAATCTGTCCCCAAATACCCGACAAGAGTTGTGGTGTCGTGTAGGCGGGATCGTGGGGATGCCATTCGTCGTCGGTATAGAATCCTTCCGCGTTGTTAATACCGCTGATGCTGCTTTGGAGACTGCTGGTGTCTCGCTGTAGCTGTAGCTGTTGTTGGGATTGCGGTGAGGAAAGGGACGAGCGACTGGACACAAACGATCGATGTTGCTTGTCGCTGCCCGTCGTAAAGGCTCCAACACATGTTAGCTGAAGAACTAACAGAATCACACTTCGAAGAACTCTTCTAGGGAGTAACATGTTACCAATACAGTACCTTACTGTAGCAGCAGCAGAGATGACAACATGTAGTGAACGATCGTTGCATCGTTCGTCGCATCGCGCATCGATCGATCGACGATCGAACGTTCGTTTCGCAGACATCATCGAAACATGTGTGAGGCGCGAAAAACAGGAGATCGAAGGACAGACTGATCACGAATCTGGGTACCATATGATCACGAATCTGGGTACCACACGTATATCGAATAAATAATAGGGTGTCAATTTAGAGGAAGAATAAATCCATTATATTCTATAGTCGATTGCCCTCCCCTAATAATCAGTACCGTACAGGGACATCCGGAATCGTGACTTTATTTTGTTCGTGAACGAAATTTGCGTCTCGTGCTGGCGCGCCGTCGAGAGAATAAAGCGATCCGGGCGCATTCGCCAAATTCGATAAACGTGATAAACGTGCCAAGTTCCTTACCACGTCAGCCTGTCAACTCTCTTCTTAAGTAATAGAAGAGAGGATTTCTACAGATCATTAAAGAAGAATGGTTCTTCTTGGGAGAAATTTTAGTTGAAGAACCACCTATTTCTTCATTTTGTTGAATCTATATCACGCAAGCCTTCCAAAAACGGCCCGTTTGATATATAGAATAAGCAGGTCAATGGAATTTCTATATAGTGCCAGTTGAGCCCGCCCAGTCAAGCCGTAAATAGGCGTTAATTCCGGATCTCCCGTAGTATGATGATATTGTATATTGTATTCTCGTCGATACAAAACGAACGCCTCGACCATGGCCATGGCGAGGAACGCACCACGGAGCCTCTCCGCACCGCCCACTACCGTTTGGAAAGCAAAATACTCGCTAGTCGATAGTCCCGTCTCACTAATGGTACTAAGAGCCGTCGTTTCAAATGTTTCCATGCTTTCTCAACGCCGCTATAACCACTAACTACTAGTCTTATACCCCCAAGACTCAGTATTTCAATGGTGTCTACCGTAGTGCACTGGACTCTAGGGCGAGTTTGGATATGGTCGCTTCAACAAGCTCTGCGACAAGTTGGTGCCCGCGTTCTTCCCATTCTTTGCGATTCTTCGTGGCGTAGTTCAAGTACTCGTCGCTGGAAACACCAAAGACACCACAGTCCTTGAGTTTCTTGGCCAGTGTAATAATGTAAAAGTCGTAAAATCCAATCTCGCCTTGATACCAAATCTTTGAAGGATCCTTGTCCGAGCGACCCTCGACATAAGCCGTGTACATTTCCTCTAATAGACGGCCGTTCCATCGCTGGTAAATATGCCAGTGCTGCATCGTGTGCGAAATGTCGGACGCCTGAATCAAATGCTCAATCACAATCGTCGCCTTGCGGTCCACGGAGTCATCCCTGGACTCTTCTGTCCGAGCCTGCGCTCCTTTAGAGAAGGCCTATCCCAGCGGTTGTTACGAAGAGTCTTGAGATCCTTGTCCATAATATCAGTGGCCATTACAGAATTGACGGAAGCGCTTCTTCTCGACATCAGTGCTGTAGATGGCAGCGCGAAGGTTTTTTAAAGCTGTTATCCATCAAGATATCCCAAGACAAGTCTACCGAGTTCTGTTCAGCAACGCTCTTGTTCTTGTAAGCAGCTGCAAGTGTCAAATTCTCCTTGATGAGCTGGGTGTTTGGGACACCCCTGTGGTCAACATCGTGGATCAGAGCCGAGAAAACGCAAGCGAACTGCGTCAAGGGATCAGACGTAATGCCATAGGTATGATCATGAAGTGTCGAGGCCATATCTATGTTGATGCTCTCCTGGAGATCAGGAGCAACAATTCGTGATAGCAGCTTAACGACGGACATGGTGACGTGAGAAGCATGCTCGAAGTTATGGAAGGCGTTCTCACGGTACATGCAAGCGACAGCTGCCACATACTCGTGAAGCTCGTGGACAACATCATCGGGCAGCTCGATAGAGTCTGGGTTAATTGAAATGTCGCCTTTGTACGTTGGAAGATGAATAGTCTCCTGCACTTCCTCGAGTACCGTATTGTCTTCCGAACACGTTTCTAGTGAATCTTCCACCACCTTTGAATCACCCACAGCGCCGTCTTCCTGTCGTCGAGCCTGTACCTGCTTCAGGAGGTTTCCCAACACATTGACATTCCACCTGATCAATCGCTCTGTCTTTGCAGACATCGGCGCAAAATCCTGCTGGTTTTCCACGCCCTCGCCGATGGACGATGTAGCTTTGCTGCAGCTCTCTGAGCCACTAGCCTCGCTACCGCTGTGATTCATCCCACTACTATTACTACCAGATCTGGAAGTGCCGACTGCAACCCAATAGGTCTGCAAATCTCCCTTTCCTTTGGCGGCCACCTTCTCTTCGCGAGGCATGATCCAACTAGACTTTCCGGCCTCAATCAGCAAGTCGGAAGTCTCTTGTGAGATCTGGATCATGTCTCGCATACCAGTACTTTCCATTCTGGATGCCGTATTCATCGTTTCTCCGAAGAGCTGGAAGCGAGACCTCTCGCCCCAAGCACGCCAGCAGTAACCGGACCACTGTGAAGGCCAAAACGCATCGAAAGATCAGCAGTATCCGGGCCTAGGACTACCTCGAGCTTTTTGACCAGCTGGTGCATCCGGTACATACAGTCCCGCGCAAAGCGGGTCATGGCGACAGCGTGGTCCTTTCGAGGATCTGGGAGGCCAGTCACAGCAACATAGCAATCGCCAATGGTCTCGACTTTAAAGACCCGGCGGCGTTTGGCAATGTCGTCGAATGCCTTGTAGATCGTCTCAAGTAGAGTGAAAACCTGCGCAGGCTCTCGGGTAGAACTCCATGCTGTGAACCCAGAGATATCAGCAAACAGAATCGTCGTTTCTGGGAACAAGTCTGCGATCGGCTTTGTTTTGTACATGAAGTCGTCGTCATCGTATTCCTCTGAATCCATTGTGTTGTGCGATTCGCTGTTCATGATAGCCTTGAGTCGGATCTTACCATTAAACTCTACTAGCGGCACCTACTTGGCGTCCTCTTCTTCCTTGTTGGCAATGAGGCGATCACGGACACTCCTGGGAAACATGGATGATAAAATACCGTTCGCTCGAGCAGCTGCACCAACAACCTTGCTGTTACGACGCTGGACGAACCAGTTGTATATTAGGAATGTGACGATCATGATGAAGTGTGTGAACGCAATGACGATCGTCATCACGAGCGGAATATTGGAGTTATGTTCCTCTTCGAACTCTTTCGATGGGTAAACCACAATTGTGTATACACAGCTTTCAGGCGCGTCCAAATTCGTGCTTTCGTTGAAACTGTTAAACGGGATCTCAACTCTCATGCTGTCATAGGCTTTGTCATGCTAGTCACCTTCTCCAGTATATACCGTCTAAATAAGGGAAACGACGTGAATTCGGTGCTCACACCATAGCAAGGATCGGAAAGAGGAAGCCGTTGTTCACACTTACCGTGTTTCCGTCGACGTGATAAGTGAAGGACTGCCCACAACTATTTTCGAGGACACCCTTGACGTGCTCAGGCAAAATGTTTGCAAAGTACACATCCCAACCTACCACAGCTACGAGTATGCCTACAATATCAGAAGTGTTGTTGTAGGTCTCGCTGTACACAGGCTGAAAAAAAATAGAGTGAGGACGCTCAAGTGTATTGTCAAAGTCTGATGAGGCAAATTGCTCGTGGAAGGTGTCGTGATCTTCTCTTCCAGCGGCGAGCTGAGCCAGACTATCCTGTTGAAAGTTAAAAAACTGCGCTAGCAAGATCCTCTCGAGCCGAGGACACTGCGTCGATGATGCCAAATGCGAACTCTGGTCTCGCCTTGATGTTACCGTTGATGACAAAAGGCGAGAAAGGGGGTGGAGACATTTGCCAGATAGGATAGTACGGAGCATTTTGGGGAGGCTAAAGTGCCACATTTCTGTTCTCGTCCAGGCTTGCATCATGAATGAAAGGTAGAATGGTCCCAGGAGCATAGTCTGAGGAGGCATAAGTGCCCTCTCCCGAAGCTAGAATCAAGGCTTTACTTTCTTCGTACCAGCCTCCATACGCAGCGGTTTGTAGATTAAAGGCTGATACCTCCTCTTCTTCCACTTTCGGCGCATAGATCAATAGTTCAGCCCCTGTTTGCTTACGGACACTCCGTCCAAAAATCTCGAACGCAGGCACAGTAATCATAGGAAACTCGCTGTTTGGAAAAGACAGAGCCGTGCCGCTAATGGCGTTTGCGCCGCTTTCCAATCCTGAATAGAAAATCATTGTGTGCACATTCACTGCTTCCTCGATGGCATTCGCAAAGGAGTTGAACTGCAACAGAACAACAAGAGAATTGATGCAAATTAGATGAATACCCTGTACGATCAGACGTTACTACACAATATCACAACGGAACAGCACACCGTTCGCAACTTACGCTCTCTTTGTAGATTCTTGGTCATCCTTGAGAAGAATGTAGGTACCAGTCAAAACCACGGCCGCAGTTGCCGCAATGGTGAAGAGTACCACTAACTTCCACCACAGCATGTGTCTCGTCTCCCTCTTGGCCATTTCCCGGATCTCTTTGATCTGGGCTCCCTGAGTCGTCTCCATCTCGTTGGATAAATCGAAATATTCATCCAATAGAGCAACAGAGTCATTGTTAGTCGAATGCTTAAGTACCTTTAGTAGAATGCCTTTGATAAAGTTGCGCTGTGGTAAAAAAGCCTGTCTCTGTTGGCAACGGGACTGCTCGTGTACCGGTACCGAGTGAATCTTTTTCGATAATCTTGATTTTTCGATGCTATGTCTATAGCAGGGTGAGGGGTAACGGGATCTGCCGTCTCGTTACTTCAGCAATCATCACTTGTAGCTACTTACTTCAATAATTGTCACTTGTAGCTATTGTAGTGCAGTAGACCATCCTTGTTGAAATATACAATGAGCATTAAGCTAGACTGTCCACTGAATTTTAACATCGGAAGACAAAACTGCTGCCTTTTCTTAGACGGCTGGTAAACAGCTTGCTCAGCACCGAGAGACAATGGAAATCTGAAGACTGAGCATACGTATTCAACCAAAATCGAAAACGATAAGTACTGTTTTCGCGGCATCGAGTCCTACTTGGTGCCGGGTCAGAAGAGCCAAGAGCACAACATGAAAAGGGATGCAATCGATGCCGTCCCCGACAAATTTAAAGACCAGTTCTACTTTGATCTGGAACCTGCAAGCAAAGGAGCAGCAAGACTGGCCTGTGACCAACTTGCCACTGACGCCACGGAAGCAAGTATTGGTGGTTATTTTCCCCCACAGCCTTAACGCTGCCCGCCTCTTGACAAGATACAAAAGGGGGTCCTACCAAGGAGAAGCTCTGCCTCAACGCAATAGTTGATACTGTTGATTCTAGGAGAGTCTGATCACGCCTCAAACCTTCAATTCTCAGCTGTAGTGTGTCAGGACTCTCAATAGTCTATCTATAAGAAAAGTCAATCAAACTGTTCTTACGATGGGATTAATCAAAAAGAATGAACAGTCACTGGTGCCCACTTGAGGCCCTTTTTGAGAATTGACGCGTACGTGGGAGCAGATGCGACCTCCATCTGTTCGGACACTTTTTTCTTGGCTGGCAACGCGAACGTCTGTCCGCTAGCTCCAGATCG
>Ga0307981_1004357_pt1 | contig 9989 bp, 17 predicted proteins | sample OrgLakmetagen987_FD_201849 | JGI IMG/M metagenome (GOLD analysis project Ga0307981, IMG submission 201849) | Saline water microbial communities from Organic Lake, Antarctica - #987 | ecosystem: Environmental > Aquatic > Non-marine Saline and Alkaline > Saline | place: Antarctica: Organic Lake... | reverse complement strand
GCAGTATCAGACTTTCAATCATCAATTCTTGGTTGGTTTGTTGATATGTGTCCACTTTCTTAGACATTGCCTTGAATCCGAGCAGAGCCAGCTTGCCGTTATTTGCCATCTAGAAGTGACCAGAGAGTGACAGGTAAGAATGCGTGCACGTGGATCAGTCCAGGGTGTCCGGTCGAATACGGGGCCAGCTCAGCTGGGTTCTACATCGAAGAGACTAGGAAGATCGATGATCTCCTCGATCTCGCCCGAGATCCGCGCCTTGCGTCCGACCTTGGGACGCTGCAGCTCGGCATAGGCTTCCTTCAACCCGTCGACATCTTTGCGCCACCAGTACACCCGCACATGGGTGACTTTGCGGCCGGTCTTCAAGGGCTCGATCTGGCAGCCGAAGGACGAGATGGCGTTGATCTCGTCAACGGCCGGGGTGATGGCACGGAGCTTTAGGTTGGAAAAGGTGGTGAGTTTATCCGACGGCACGCCGATCAGCTCGCGGAATGCCTCAGGATCGAAGTCTTCGAAGAACTTGCTCTTGAGACGTACACGCCGGGCCAGGGCTTCATACAGAGCCAGGCCGTACTTGGTGGTGAAGGCGTGCATGACCGCGAGCTCAAGCTTGCCGAAAACGGAACTTTCGCGCAGCAGCGGAACCAGGCGCTTGTCGAACGAATAAGTAAGGGTGCCATGCGTGCGATCGGGGTCGCCCATATCATTGCCTCCCAAGAGCGCCACCCTGCGGGTGGCGCCATTTGGCAGGCGGACGGTGACGATGGTCTTCATGAGCGCCAGGATGCTGTCCTCGAGCCGCTCATTGCCTTTGTGGGAGCCGCGCAGATCCGAGACGCGGATTGTCCATTCCTGACCTTCCTTGCCCATGTCCGGGCCAAAGGCATGGCCGATGAGCTGGTTATACAAACGCCGTGCGGCCAGGGTGAGTTCGGCCGCTCCGTCAATGTCGATCAGTTCAGCCGGTTTGAGCATCTCGCCCGGCACCGGCGTGAGCTCGATCGTCCGCCGGGGGGGGGCGGAATCCTTACGTTCGGGGGGATTTTGTTCCACGACTCATGCTCCAGCCCTTACCTTACGTACTAGGCTACGTAATTGTAAGACTGGGGACAAGTGGCGCCGCTAGATGCTGCGTGCCGGAAAAAATATCCCCCAATATGTAAGGAAACATCCCCCCAAACGTAAGCGATGACCCCCCCATTTGTAAGCGAACATCCCCCGAAGCGTAAGAATATCGAGAATAAGCATTTGATATAAAATGGAAAAACACCTTCGAAGAAAGAAGATAGAATAAAATGAAGAAGAGGATGAGACCCGAAAAGCCCTGACACGTGAGAAACCAATCATAGCGTCGTGAGATCCCAAAAACTTGGTCACTATGTTGAATTTGCATAGAAAAGACGCAGAGAGCCCGTTCCAGCCCTCTGCACATCCCCCCAAAAGTAAGAGATAACATCAGCACTCGCATATCAGTAGCATTCTTCTCCGACCTGAACGCCGGGGGTATCCCGCGAGGTTCGCGATGAACTGCCGCCGCCAACACCACTTGAAGGATATACTTTTAAGGATATATGGTATATCCCGAAAGGATATTCTCATGCCTCTCTACATCAAAGATCCGGACGTAGACAAGCTGGTTGACCACTACCTTGCGGCGTCCGGCGCGAAGACCAAAACCGAAGCCGTTCGCGCTGCCCTGCTCAACAGCATAGCGGCGCTGGAGACGCAGGAGACCCTTGCTGAGCGCGTTGCGAAGGCCCAGCGGAAGGCAGCCGAAGCCGGACTTACGCCCCGGGAGACTGACGATAAGCCCTTCATGGACGAGCTGTGGGGTGAAGACTGATGTTCATCGACGCCAGCGCGCTCTGTGCTGTCCTGCTGAATGAGCCGGAAGCGCCGGCGATGCTCAAGGCGATGGAACAAGCCCGAGGCAAGTTGATGATCTCGCCTGTTGTCCGGGTCGAAACAACGCTTGGCATCGCACGGGGTCTGCGAGACGCGGACGGGGCGACGCACATGAGCGAGGCGCACTTCGACAAGGCGAGCGAACTTGTGACGGAGCTGATCCAGTCGCTTGGCGTTCAGGAAATGCACCTTACCGAGAGCATAGGTACGGCTGCGATTGCGGCGCTCAGGAAGTATGGCAAGGTTACGGGACACCCGGCCAAGCTCAACATGGGTGACGCACTGGCTTACGCCGCAGCAAAGGCTTTCGACGCGCCCCTGCTCTACAAGGGCGACGACTTTGCTAAAACCGATCTCGCGTGAGGTTCTGCCGCAAGCAGCAGAGGGGTAACGCCCAGCATATAGACACCGGGCCAGCTCGAGAGCGCCATTGGAAATGTCACCATTCTGGCGCAGATCAGGGCCGTGATGGATCACACGACAGACAAACGCCGCAGCGATGCCTGGGTGGACGAGCAACCGGAGTCGGGCTATAAGAACCAGGTGCGGGCCGCCATTGACGAAGGCCGGTCGCAAATCGCAGCCGGAAAGGGCATCCCCGCCGATCAGGTGTGGAAGGAACTCGGGATTGAATGAAGGTCGTCCTTTCCCCACGCGCCCGTGACGATCTGCGGCAAATCCAGACCTATATTGCTTACGAGAAGGTCTCGGCGGCGGCGCGGGTTGCCACCCGCCTTTCCATGAAGGCGGCTAGAGCAATCAACAACAACCCCAATCGAAAAGACCACCTATCGGGATCCCGTGACCGTTCAAGGAAACGGGGCTCGAATAACTCTGCTTTAACTTACCATTGTCTCGCCTGTGTCTCGCTGTTGTCTGCCAGTGTTTAGGGTCCAACCTGTTTTCAACGCCCTTTTTCGGCAAATCGCGTAGTACCGGGGCAGTACCGAGGAGACGTGTCAGACACATGTCTCTATTTTCCGTGCCTGAATGCTAACTTAATTTTAGTCACCCTCGAACACCATAGACACCCTAAATACCAGGCAAGGCTCAAAAACGCGCTTTCAGACCCTGTGAACGGCCCCCAGAAATCTGTTGCGTTGTCGTGCCAAGACCTCTCGCCCAGGGCGGCTTTGCTGGCCTGCAGACCAGGAAAACAGATCACCCTGAACCCGAACCAGGACGTCACCATCGAAGTCATGGCCGGTAAGCATCCGGCGAGGGACGCGGTCACGCGGCCTTGACAGCTTTCTGCTCGGCCTTTCAGTTCCATGGGAGCAATTCAGGCAAGCGTGACACGGTGATGTCTGGCAAGCGCGCCAGGACATCTGCCATCCAGGCTTGCGGGTCGATGTCGTTCGTCTTGCAGCTGACAATCAGGGTATACAGTGAGGCTCCGGCGGGGGCCGTCTGACTTCGGCTACGATCCGAAGGGCTACGAAGACATCTTCAAGACACTGACGACTGCCAACGAGCGCATGACCTCGATCTTCATCGAGACCGCGACGAAGTCGACCGATATCGCGTCCGACACCGCCAAGGAGGCGTTCTCGAACTTGTGCGAAGTGACCGCAGTTCGCGACGAGCAAGCCGATTATGGCAAGGCTTACAGCGACTTCGTGCAGAAGCAGGCAGATCTCTTCGTGCGCGCAACCAGGTCCCTAGGTGGTGTCACGCAGGAGTTCAGCACCGAGACGACCGAGTTCGCGTCCAAGGCCGGTGAAGAGCTGTCCGGCAAGGTAACGGCGAAAGCCAACGAAGCCACGGACACTGTGAAAGACGCCGCGAAGAAAGCCGCCTGAGCTTTTTCGCACACGATCTGATCGAGACGATGCGGCGGCCTCCAAGGCCGCCGTTTTCGTATGTGTGCCTAAAAATACGTGACCGGCTCGCTTAGTTCCGCTGGCATTGCGCGCCAACAACGGCAACCGACCCGAACTCTGGCATAGCCGAAGGTATGAATTAAACGGCGAGTGCGATGACGCACCTCAAGCATTCATTGCAACTCGGGGTCCAGCGGACCACCGTGCTGGGCGAGTATCTCGCCTTCGAGCTCGGGTTCCATAGCCATATCGACCATGCACTTCCGTAGCCACTCCGTGTTTCGGATGCGTGCGACTGCTTCGTCGTAAGCCTTGCGGGCAGTATCGCCGTAGGCATCTTCGGCGATGGCCCACGCACCGTCAGGGATTTGACCCCAGCGCGCGATCATCATGGATAGGTCGAGAACGTCGCGGTTTAGAGCCGCCTTGTCTGCCCAGCGATCAGCGTTCGCGAGCAGCTTCTCTGCATACATGCACTCCTGCGTGAGAACGGGGACGCCGAAGCGGTCGTCCATCTCACCAGCGAGCTGGATTCGAGCCTCGCGGATGATCTCAAACTTGATTGCTACATCCCCCGCGCCGATCAGAGTGCGGATGCCATACTGGTCACTTCTAACATCACGCAGTGTTTTGAGATAAGCCCCCGGGAGCAGGAGTCCGGCGAGATCAGACCTGCCCCAAAGGGCTTGGCGGAGCTTCCGGTATCCCTCCTGAGAAGCGCAGAGGAAGTCGATGTCCACACTTTCGCGATATTCATTGAGGTTAAGGACAATCGCCGTTCCACCGCCGAAGTAGCATTCGGCCTCGAGAAGCAAGCTGCCATTCAGGCAGCGAAGGACACGATGGACGTCGTTATGATGTGGCCGCCGGAACAGGTCCGCGCCCTGCGGCGTAGTCATCAAGCCGCCAGCAAGTGACCGTTGCCGTGCACATCAATAAGGTGATCCAGAAGTTTCTGTTCGTGGGGGGTAATCACGTCACGGTCGACGAACCGCCAATTACGCTCGTAGAGTGCAAGCGCAGTTTCGCCGTCCACGACTGCGTCGTCGGGACGGTTCCAGCATAGCTGGCGTAGCTGCGGGTATTGGCTCACTCTGACGTTCATATTTTCCTCGGATGGTGCAAGATCATCTTCACTAAATTGATATAGGTATCTTCGGCGGGAGTTGCAAAGATGTTTCAAAGCGAAAATCAGAGTGATGTTAACGTTGCAAATACACGCGCTTGCTGAACGCCGCGACCCTGAACCAAGGACACCACAGCCGTCAACAGACTTGAACTGAACGATCCCTTTTGTCACATGTGACAAAAGGGGATACCATGCCAACCTCTGCTTCCCAACGTGCCCAGAAGCGCCGCGATGCGTTGCGGGCCGCTGGCCTGCGCCCCGTTCAAATCTGGGTGCCAGACACACGTCGCCCCGGTTTCGAAGCTGAATGTCGTCGTCAGGCAGGGCTTGTGGCCCAAGCAGATCGCGCCGACGACGCCTTGAAAGACTTCATGGATGAAGCCTTGGTCGATGTGGACGGCTGGGAGTGAGGCGCGGTGAGCTGGTGACGGTCGCTCTTCAGGGCGAACACGGTAAGCCGCGTCCCGCACTTGTGATCCAATCCGACAGGTTCCCGGACACTGCGACCACCACGGTCCTTCGTTATGACAAGGTAGCGTCGAGACCGCCGCCCGGTGCTTAAAAGTGCTTAAAAGTTCAGGAGGCCGAGCCCGACCAGGCCAGAGAAGATCAGATAACCAGCAACAATATAGTTCAGAAGCTTGGGTATGATCAGGATGGCGACGCCGCAGGCAAGCGCAACGATCGGCTGCAGGCTCGAAAGCTCAATGGTGATCTTGGAGTATCCTTTTTCGTTTGGCGGCTTGCATTTGCCCTGCTTCTTTCAAGGGTAACGCTCCCGATACTGCAATTTCAACCACCTTCACGTACGTGCTGATCGCTATCCGCAATAGCAGGTAACTCAGGCCCTCATCGAGGGATATCTCGAAGAGGTGGCCCGGATCGGCAAACGGGATGTGACACTTAGGATCAAGTACTTAGGGTCAAGTACAGAACAAAATCTTCATCGCGCCTTTGTTTCCTGCTGTTTCAGCATCTCGCGACGCAGGATGGCGTTGATGCGGCTCTGGTAGCCTTTGCCTTGTGACTTCAACCAAGCCAACACGTCCGCATCCACACGGGCAGTGATCTGTTTCTTGACCGGGCGATAGTGCGCAGCAGGCTTCATTTCAGCCAGCTGCGCATCAGTCAGCTCAGGCATGTCGGACAGGTCTGTCTGATCGTCCGGTTGAGAGGCCAGAGTGTCCAAGTGTTGGCGCTGCTTCTCGGTCAGAGGGGGCAGCATATCGAGCGTGTGGTTAGCTGATTTCTTGCTCATAGTACGTCCTTTCTCTTGGCGTTGCGCGGCGGGCCGAGATGATACGGATGACTTCGACAGGTTCCCCGTTTTCGTCATCGTCAATGATCGTGTGAGCAACCAGAAGAACGGTGACGCCATACGCCACGCCGATGGTTTGTCAGCGCTCTTCATGGCCCTCGACCCGGTCTTGCCGGGTCAGGCGGAACGGATCACGGAAGACATGCGCGGCTTCTTCGAAGGCGATACCGTCATGCTTTTCTTGGTTGGAGCGGTTCTTGGCCTCGTCCCAGGTTAGGTATACTTTCATTACGGATATATAACTACAAATTTGTAAGTATTCAATAACGTAGTGTTCAGTGCAGGTGATCCACATCAGAGAACCAGACGAGCTCAATTGCAGGGATGCTATCGCTGGAACCAGGGGAACGGGGATCCGGAGGCGACTCTTGCCCTGATGGAGGAAATTCAGGGCAAGTCAGGGCAAGGTGGCACAACTCCCAGTGCACCCGAAACGCTGCCGCCCTGGCAGAGTTGAGGGGACACGGGAGTTGGTGGTTCGACCCAACTACATCGTGGTCTATGCCGAAACCACAGCAGCGGTGACGGTGTTGCGTGTACTTCACGCCACGCAGATGTGGCCCTGACCAAGCGTCAGTACCACAACAAATTCCAGGCATGATCTCTGTCGGCTGTCGAATTGATGACTAGAGCCAGAAAACCAAGGCCCAGTGATCGTGATGTCTCACGGTACACGACATTATTCCAGGAACAATTTATCCTGGAATTTACAAACCTGGAATTAAGGGATGACGCCCCCGGGAAGAAAAATCACCTCGCGCGCGCACGCGCGTGATTATCTCTATTTAATAACTACGCCTCTTTGTCAGGCTGGCGTAGCCGCCAGCCTGACAAAGAGGCGTTGAGGCGTTTACTTCTGTTTACTTACTTACTTAATAGGGATTATACCATATAGACAGTATGAAGACTATTGGTCAATACTAAATGGTGTATCACTCCATACAAAGGACTCTCTTCGAAAAAGCTACGCTACGCTACGCTTTTTCTCGAGGCCCTTTGTATGTCGCTGAAACCGAGGAAGATAAATATACTCAGGCGTGTGCGCACGCGAGGCCGCGAGGCCCGGAACCAGTCTTCCTTCGTGCGACCGGGGCCAGACAGGCCAGATCGGGACCAGAACGAAACGGATCAGTTCAACGACCCGAGCTTCTGCAGGAGAAAAACAACAGCTCAGGCTGAAAGATGCCCCACATAACCCCTCAGAGCCCCTAAGCGGGCCGCTGAGTGCGATGACGCCGGTTTTGCAGGCCAACCTGCCGAGACGCACCAAGGCTCTCACGGGGGCGCTCTGTGGCTCTGCGGGGCATCTGGAAACAGACCCGATGCGACAGCGTGCAGAATGCCACCTGACACGCCCGCTCAGTCAGGCCATGTCTCGGCAGACCAATCTCGGGCCGTGTGGATCACTCGAACGATCGCCACGGCTTCCTCGCCGCCTGTCTTGGTGATTACGTAGGCGAGGATGTAGGGCAGACCCGTCACAGCCTTCTCGTAGGTGCCCGTCACCCGCCCGGGGCGTCCAATTGGCATGTCTCCGAGGGCCAAGGCCGTTCTGTCGATGACATCAGCTACGCGACGGGCGGCGGAGGGGTTTTCGGCTGCGATATAGGTGACCTGATCAGCAAGATCGCTCAGCGCATTGGCAGACCAACGAACGGGTCGACTCACGAGGTGCCGTCTGCCGCAATCTCGATCGCGTGTCGCATGGACGCCATCGCATCCTCATGGCTGACCGTCCGGCCTGCTTCCACGTCTGCAAGCCCGAGCTCGATGCCCTCGATAATGGCCAGCTCACGGTTCACGTAAGCTTCCACGGCCTCTGCCGCGAGGAAGGAGCGGCTGCGCCGGGTTCCGTCGGCCAGCCTCCCGAGCTTCTCTTTCAGCTGGGGATCAAGCCGGATCGTCATTGTGGTGCTGGTGGTCATCTATCACCTCCCAAGCATGTGTACATCTGAACACATACATCAGCTCGAGGCTTTCTGGAAGGTCAGATCAGTCGCTACCTTCCCCTTGCTGCCTGCCTCAAGACTCAAACGTGCAGCCGCGGGTCCAGCGCGAACGCCTCCTGCTGTACATCATCGAAATGGTCCGCCGCCCTGTACGCATTGAAGACCAGGTTCCAGCTGTGACGGGATACCGTCGAGGGGATCAGGATGAAAAGGTGCTCCCGTAGCAGCCTGTCACCAAAGCCTCTTTGACCTGGACCGTGGAGGCCGGGCACCAGCCAGTTCGCATTCGGGACGTCATCGGCGTCAAGGACGTAAACCTTATTCGGGTCGATCACCCGCCCTGAGGTCAGAACGTGATGCGCCGTGTCCAGTGCCCTGAATCCCTTGTGGACCGCGACTTCCATGATCGCCGTCGAGGGGTCGAGGGACGTGTAGACCGCCCGTACCCCCGTTGAGTTCCAGCGCCCGCCCGCCAGATAGGATCCCTCCCCGGTGTCCCAGGTCGTGGCGTGACGCTTTTGATCGAGCCGCCAGAAGCGCAGCTCTCCGGTGCCCAAGGGCGGCGGGAGTGGCGTCACGTGTAAACCCCGTACTCCATGCGGGTCAGGTAATTCTCGACCGCCTCGGCTCCCGCCGCGGAGGACAGAAGGTCGATGGGGCGCCGATTGTCGAGGCCGATCGCCGGCGCGAGGAGCCAGGCCTCGGCCGCCTCCTGATCTCCGAGGACATCCGTGGCTTGTGCAAGGATCTCGGCGAAGCGCCAGGCCCGACTGCTCTGTTCAGTCGAGAGCGCCCGATCCGTTTCCGTCTTCCTTCTCTGAAGGGTGCGTATACTCATGCCGATCGCCTTGTTCAGCGCATCCCCTGACGACAGGATCGTCACGTTACTCACGAGATGCACCAGCGCCCCGGAGGAGAGCCCCTTCATGATCAGGTCGTGCGCATCAAGGGAGTTGCGTACCGTCTGTTTGAGTATCTTGTCGCCGCCAAGAAGCCGGTAGGCCCGGCCCGCTTCATTCAGCTCGGCTGACTGGGCCTCCGCTTGGGGTCCCTCATTCTGCAGGGTTGGCGCAACCATGCCAGACCTCCTCTATGTCACGTGTCGCCATAAATGTGTCACGTGTCGCAAGAGACTTCAAGGAACATGGGATCAGACATCCAGAGAGAACGTAAAGAGAACTATTGGAGAACTTACGGAGGCTGGTACAGAATTGGTGTAGAAGTCGGGAACTACTATTTAAGGTTGTATTACTACTACTTTCGGTTGTTCTTTCATCTCGGACATACCTACCCGTGTGAGGTCCTCAAATACCATAACCAAGGCATGAGCTTGGGTGTTTTGGGGGGTTGTGCCCTAAAGGCCAGAGACTTTGTCTACACGTTGTCTGAAACTACCTTCAAACACGTGCCCGAAGACAAGGTGAATGAAGGTGAATACCAGTCAGGATCCAGGGTCCCTTTAGGTTAAGCTGACCTTGGAGAAGATGGAGTTCCGGGAGACCGGTTCACTCTTGGGTTTTTCCTCCTCAGCCGGTTTCTCGGATTGATCAGGCTTGGCTCCGAAGATCGAGCCAGCAGGTTTCGAGGCCGGCTTCGCTTCTTCCTGCTCAGGCTCGGGAGTTTCGTCCGAGGTTTCTCCCTGGTTCGGGCCATCAGCCGGCATGACAGTAGTCTCGATGATCTCCGGGGTCGGGGTATTCACAGCATCCGGATAGTCTTCTGAGTTCATGGTCTCAGCCCGCATTATTCATCGGGGCGGCTCGACGGCAGGTCGGAGGCCGTTTGCGGCCGTTTTTGTCTGTCCTTGGGGGGCCTGTTCTGCGAGCGCCAAGCTCGCTTCTCGCATGAGTTGAGCCGGCGAC
>Ga0307981_1004354_pt1 | contig 9993 bp, 10 predicted proteins | sample OrgLakmetagen987_FD_201849 | JGI IMG/M metagenome (GOLD analysis project Ga0307981, IMG submission 201849) | Saline water microbial communities from Organic Lake, Antarctica - #987 | ecosystem: Environmental > Aquatic > Non-marine Saline and Alkaline > Saline | place: Antarctica: Organic Lake... | reverse complement strand
GCGTCGAGTTGGAACGACACGGCCAAGAAGGGCGTGCGGGCGTCGAAGCCGGTCTATTTCGCGCAGATGCAGATCTACATGGCCTATATGGAGCTGGAAGCCGCGCTGTTCACCGCGCTGAACAAGGACACCTGCGAGCTTTACCACGAGCATGTGCCCTTTGATGCGGCCGCTGCACAGGCGCTCTCAGACAAGGGGGTGGACGTATTGCGTGCCGCGGATGCAGGCGATCTTCTGCCCCGCGTTGCCGCCCATGCCGATTTTTACCTCTGCCGCTTCTGCCCCTTCGGCGCGCGCTGCTGGTCGGAGGGGCAGCCATGAGCGTGATCCTCTCGGACGCGCAAACGCGCGCCATAGCCGCCATCCGCGACTGGTATCAGCATCGCACGCATGAGCAGCAGGTGTTTCGGGCGTTTGGGTATGCAGGGGTCGGCAAGACCACCATCACCGCCATGGCGATCGAGGCGCTCGGACTGCGACCCATGACACCCGGCGGTCTGGGCGGCGTGATCTTTGCGGCTTTCACTGGCAAGGCCGTTCACGTGATGATGCAGAAAGGCACTCCGGCCCAGACGATCCACAGCCTGATTTATCGTAATTCCGATGCGTCGCCTGAGGAGATTGCACGGGTGACCGAAGATCTGTCGTCGCTGGAGCGCGACCTACCGCGGATGGGGCTAGCCGAACGCAGATTTTCCGAGACCCAGATCAGTCAGCTAAAGTTCAGGCTCGATCATATCCATGAGCCGCGCTTCGTGCTGAACCCGCAATCCGCCCTGCGCGACGCCGACCTGCTGGTGCTCGACGAGGTCTCGATGGTGGGGGAGGACATGGCGCATGACCTCTTGGCTTTTGGCAAGCCGATCCTGGTGCTCGGCGATCCCGGCCAGTTGCCGCCCGTGAACGGCACGGGGTTTTTCACCGAAGCTGTGCCGGATGTGATGCTTACCGAGGTGCACCGGCAGGCTGCTGATAGCCCGATCCTGCGGCTCGCGACCATGGCGCGACAGGGACAGGACATCCCCTTTGGTGCCTTTGATGATCAGGTCTGGAAGATGTCGCGCCACGAGGTGAGTCCGGCGCAAATGCTGCACGGTGGTCAGGTGATCTGCGGCACGCATGCCGCCCGTCGGCGGCTCAACACAGCGATGAAGGGCGCCGCCGGGTTCGACGCTGATTATCCCGCAGGCGCGGGCGAAAAGATCATCTGCCTGCGCAATCGCCACGATCTGGGTCTGATCAACGGCATGTTCCTGCATCTGTCAGACGTGCAGGCGCACCCCCGCAATGACAGGGCCTTCCGTGCGACCGTGCGGACCGAGGACGGCACCTGCATCTCGGGGGCGCAGGATTTCTGGCGCGGGGAATTCGATGACCATGTGCGCTTCGATCCCGACCGCCATCGCCGCGAATGGATGGCCTGCCGCGGGCTCATCCAGTCCAGCTGGGGCTACGCGATCACCTGCCACAAGGCGCAGGGAAGCCAGTACCCCACCGTAATCGTCGTGGATGACGGCTTCGGGCACACCGCTGAAGACCGCAAACGCTGGCTCTACACCGCCATTACCCGGGCCGAGCGCGGCCTCCTAATCCTGTCATGAAAGGAGTGTTTCAAATGCAAAAGCCGTCACGCGATCCGCGCTCGCCTGCAGAACAAGAGGCGAGCCTGCAAGCCATGGCTAGGCGAACCGGTACCTCCGTCGAAGAATTGCGCCGACTTGAACAGGCCTTGCGAGAGATACCCATCGATCGCTACCTCGAAGGGTGTTTTGGCGAGAAGCACGGCGCGTTTTACGATCCGCGCGAGGACCTTTGGATTGTTCCGAGCCACGCGCATTGGGGCCCAGGTTTTGCATTCACCGCAATCCGGAGCGACCGCAGCTGGTTTGCCGGCGTTGTTCCTCCGGGGGCATTCCAATGAGTGCGGTGGTGATCGATCTCAACGACGTCATGCCCTTGCGGCCCCAAGCTGATCGCTATGATCTGGACCTGATCGTCCAGCGTCTGCGCGAGACGGCCGAGTACTGGGTGCCGCGGCTGTTCCCGAACGGCAAGCGCGTCGGTGATGAATGGCGGCTGGCCAATATCCGCGGTGATGCACCGCGCAATACCGGCTCCTGCGTCATCACCCTGCGCGGGCCGCATGCCGGGGACTGGATTGACTTTGACGGCAACGAGGGTGGCGGGCCTATCAGTGCCATTGAGGCGTCCACCTGTCTGACCGGGCGCGAACTGATCGTTGAGTCGGCGGAGATAGCAGGCGTGCAACCCGGAGCCCCGTTGCGCCAGGCCCCTGCAGCCAAACCCGCGCCAAAGCGCGACGCGTCGCAGGATATCGCTTATATCCTGTCCAAGGCCGTCCCCATCATCGAAACCCCTGCCGCGGCGTATCTGCAGGCCCGCGGCCTTGCGCTGCCGGATGCAAGTGACCTGCTGTTTCATCCCGATCTGACGCATTGGGAGACAAAGAGCGGCTATCCAGCGCTTCTTGGCCAGGTGCGCGATCGCAGCGGTGATGTGATCGGGTTGCACCGTACTTACCTCGTTCAGGACGCGAACGAGGTGCGCAAGGCCCCGATCGCCAAGCCCAAGATGATGCTGGGTCGGATCGCAGGCGGGGCCGTGCGCCTTGCGCCGATTGGCAAAGATGGGCGGGTTGCGCTTTGCGAAGGCATCGAAACCGGTCTCGCGGTCATGACGGCCTGTCCCGACCTGCCGGTCTGGGCGACGCTCTCCACCTCCGGGCTTGAGCAGGTGGAACTACCCCCGGCCGGGCAGCGCGTGCTGATCTTGGCCGATCACGATGCATCCGGTGCGGGATTGCGTGCCGCTGAGGCCAGCGCTCGCAGGCTTCGTGCACAAGGCCGAGACGTCGCCATCGCGCTACCGCCCGAGGAGGGCGAGGACTTTAACGACATGTTGCTGCAGGCCGGTTCGTCGGCCGTGGCGCGTTTGATCGAGGCAACCGAGCAAGAAGTCGATGCCGATGCCGTGCTGCAAATTGGTCAGCACCGGCCTCTGAACTACCAGGGCACTGGCAACGAGATCCCCGTCCTGCGCGCCGATGAGGGCGACCTTGGCCGCGCGGTTGCGCAGGTCTGGAGCGTCATCATGGCCTCGAACCGCAAGCCTTGGGTTTATCGCTTTGCGGGCCAGCCCACATGGGTGGTGCCGGACGACGAAGGCCGCCCTGTCGCTACAATGCTGAACGAGGAACGCCTGCGCCACATGCTGGCACGCCTCGCCCGGTGGGTGCGCGAAAACGCCAAGGGAGAATTGCTGCCAGCGCCGCCGCCGGTTGCCACGGTCAAATCCGTGCTGGCCACGCCCGACCCAGCTCTGCCGGTGCTCACAGGCATCGTCAACACGCCAGTCTTTGGCCGCAGTGGCACGCTGATCACCATGCCGGGCTATCACCCGGACGCGCGGCTGCTCTATGTGCCCGCACCAGGCTTTACCGTGCCGGATATCCCAAAACGGCCCAGTGAGGCTGAAATTACCGCTGCGCGCGAATTGATCTGCGAAGACCTGTTTGGGGACTTCCCATTCACCGGCGAGGCAGAACGCGCCCATGTTGTCGCCCTGCTGCTGCTCGGCTTTCTGCGCGGCATGGTAGATGGTCCGACGCCGCTGCACCTGATCGAGAAGCCCACACCAGGCACCGGCGCGACGCTGATGGTTGATGCCGTGGCCACCATCCTGACCGGCACTGGGGCCAGCGTCATGACCGAGGGGCGCGATGACGAGGAATGGCGCAAGCGCGTCACCGCCAAGCTGCGCCAGATCCCCTCGATGATCCTGATCGACAACTTGCGTGCCAAGCTCGACAGCTCGGCCGTCGCGGCCGCGCTGACCGCGCCCTTCTGGGAGGACCGCGTGCTTGGGGTCTCGGAAATGACCCGTCTGCCAATCCGCTGCCTCTGGATCGCGACCGGCAACAACCCCGAGTTCTCCAACGAGATGGCCCGCCGCCTTGTGCGCATCCGGCTCGATGCCAATGTTGAACGTCCATGGCAGCGCGGCGGCTTCCGCCACCCAGATCTTATGGTCTGGATCCGCGCCAATCGCGCACGCATCGTGGCGGCCTGCCTGACGCTCTGCCAGGCGTGGATTGCCGCTGGCAAGCCGCGTGCCACAAAGACCATCGGCTCCTACGAGAACTGGGCGCAGGTGATTGGGGGCGTGCTGGCGACGGCTGGCATTCCCGGGTTTCTGACCAACCTCGAGGACATGATGGCGGCCTCTGACAGCGAAGGCGCAGGATGGAGTGCCTTCATTGCCGCCTGGTGGGATCGGTTTGGGACCGCGGATGTGGCCTCCGCAGATCTCTTCGATGTCGCCACGTTCTGCGATCCGGGGCCGCCAATATCTGGTCATACCGAGCGCGCTCAGAAAACGGCGTTTGGAATGTCGCTCACAAAGATGCGTGATCGCATCTTCAATGTCGGCCACGCGAGCGTCCGGCTGCGGTCAGCGGGAACGTATCGGAGGGCTGCAAAGTGGAAACTTGAACTGTTCAAAGAGACGCAGAATTCGTCAGATCAACCTGAGGGCGAAAAGGAGTGTGAACCTTTGGGGGGTGGTGTGAACCTTCAAAACCGAGGTTCACACTTCCAACCCACTGATCCTGCTGGCAAATGTGAACCTTGTGAACCTTGTGAACCTTTTTCCACCCCTTCACATACGCGGGCACGTGCGCACGCGCACGATAGGGATGGGCCCGGAATAGGTTCACAAGGTTCACAAGGTTCACAAACGTCAACGATATCAGAGGCATGTGAGTGTGAACCTCGGTGTGAACCTCGAAATCAAGGTTCACAGGGTTCCCCCAAGCCCAATTGGCTCAAGGAGCTCGACCCATGAGCCACCCTCGCCACCAATCCATCCATCCGACGACGGCGGCCGGTACCGCCAAGCATCAACCGCCGTCGTCTTCCACCCGAGCAGCCAACCAGAAGAGGAGACCACTCATGGCTGATACGACTCTCGCCGACGCCAATCTCGGCGCAACCCCGAAAACGCCCATGCCGCCTGCACAGGGCTATCGCACCATCCTGGCGCTTGACCTCGGCACCACCACCGGCTGGGCCATCCGTGGCTTTGACGGGCTGATCACCAGCGGCACTGTCAGCTTCAAGCCAAGCCGATATGACGGTGGTGGCATGCGCTACCTACGGTTCACCAATTGGCTGTCCGAGATCGACCGGCTCAGCGGTCCGATTGAGGCGATCTATTTCGAAGAAGTCCGTCGGCATGTGGGAACCGACGCAGCCCATGTCTTTGGGGGTCTGCTGGCTGTTCTGACCAGCTGGGGCGAGTTGCGCGGTGTGCCGTACCAGGGCGTGCCGGTTGGCACCATCAAGAAATTCCTGACGGGCCAAGGCAACGCCAACAAGCAGGCGATGATCGATGCTGCACGTGCGCGCGGCTTCAGCCCGGTCGATGACAACGAGGCCGATGCGATCGCGATCCTGCTATGGGCCCTTGAGACGCAGGGAGGGCTGGGCTGATGGGCATGCGGTTCACCCCAAAGGGATATGGCGGTCACCGCCGCGAGCCCGAGCAGGTCAAGCGCGACGGCTGGCAGGAACAGCAGATGCTGGCGGTCTCGCTCGATGATCACAGGCTGACCTGGCCAGAGCGCGAACTGGTCCGTCAGCTTGGCGAAAAGCTTTACGGCAAGCTGCCCGCGGTGCGGGAGGTGCGCAATGACCGATGACTGGACCCGCGCCATGGTGGCTGACAGGCTGGATCTCGCGGCGGACGTGATGCGCAGCCTGCCGCCGGTACGCCCACAGGGCTATGTCAGCGCCTGGCCCGAATACGTGCATGGCTTTGCCGACCAAGTCGAACAGGAGCCGAAGATGCGGCGACCTCTTCCGTCGCCACGGATGATCACCCAGGCCGATGAGGCGATGCTTTGGCTGCGGTGGGTCGACAAGGACATCGGTCAGATCCTCTGGGCGCGGGCCAACCGCAAGGCATGGAAGTGGATCAGCTGGCACCATGGTATCAGCCGGTCTGCGGCCAACCGCAGGCACGAGTATGGGCTGGCAGTGATCGTCTGGAAACTCAACGGCAGAACCGTCCCGCGCAAGCGGTCGATGGAGTTCGTGATTGAACAGACGCTGTGATGTTGCGGGGCGGTCAAATGCACGGCCGCCCTGTCAACCCCTTTCGTTCCAGCGGGACACTTTTCAGCGGGACACCGGAAGGTGGGACGGATTCATTTTCCAAGGCTATAAAACCGATATGATCCACGGAGGTGTGCCTGAGCGGGTGCCTCCTTTTTCGGGGCAGGGTTCATGAACGTCATCATCCGCGACCTCGACCAGACCCGGGTACATTTCGAAGCTGCGGTCCATCGGCTCGGTGAGCAGGCGGCAACGCGTTCCTTCAATCGCGCGCTCAACAGCGAGGGCAACAAGGTCCGCACCCAGGTGCGCCGCGCCCTGCGACAACAAACCGGCGCGAAGGCAGCGCTGATCAATCGGGAGACGCGGGCCATCCGCTCGAGCTTCTCGAACTTGACCTATACCATTGAGGCGCGCGGTGACTATCTGGGCCTGTCGCATTTCAGCCCACGACAGTTTGCCTACGGTGTGCGGGCGAAGCCCTGGGGGCGCTGGCAGCGCTTTGACAGCGCCTTCCTCGTGGGCTCGCTGGCCAATAACGCCTTCGTGCGTGAGGGGAGCGCGCGCCTGCCGATCCGTAAGATGTTCGGCCCGGCGATCCCGAAGGAGATGCTTCAGGACGCTACACGCGACGCGTTCGAGGCCGCACAACCCGACGTGCTGGCCGAGGCCACACGACAGATCGCGCGTCTTCTGGACGTATGAGCAGCGCCCGGGACAAGAAAATGTAATGGTTTCAATGGCAACAAGAAAAGAAAACAGCGGGACATTTATTTGTTGGACCGCGAGTCTTGAGTGCGATAAAACACTTGCAAGGGCCAAATCAGCGTGCTGACAGGCCACCACCGAGACAGGCAGGGGACCCCTTGGGTCCCTTCTGAGAGACAGTTCGATGCGGGGCCGCCGCCTCGCAGGATTTGAGCGTTTTTTATTCTTTCAAAAACCCATTTCGCTTCGTTTCAGAGGGGGTCGCCCTCAATGAAATCAGGGGCTTAGGTCCCGAATTGGCGAAATAGACCCCCCCTAAATCCACTTCGTTTCGTGCAGTTTGAGGCCCCTCACAACGCGCCAAACCCCAATAAAACAGGGGCTTTCGTCCCTTCGCGAAACGAAATGACCCCCTGCGGTTCGTTTCGTTTCAGCGGGGCGCTGGTCCGTGCCCGGCAGGATCCCGATGACAGCACAATCCAAAATCAACCCGCAGGCCTGGCCCGCGGCGCAGGTCGAGATGTGGCAAGTGGCCGATCTTGCGCCATACGCCAAAAACGCGCGCCAGCACCCGCCGGAACAGATCGATCAGATCGCGGCGTCGATGGAGCGGTTCGGCTTCACCATTCCGATGCTGGTGGCAGAGGATGGCACGATCATTGCCGGGCACGGCCGTTTGATGGCGGCGGCGCTGCTGGGGCTGGCGGAGGTGCCGGTAATGGTGGCGCGCGGCTGGTCAGAAGAGGACCGGCGGCTTTACACGCTGGCCGACAACCGGCTGGCGGAAATCGCGGAATGGGACCCTGAGATGCTGCGCATCGAGATCGGGGAACTGCGCGCGGATTTTGGCATCGAGGACATGTCGCTGATCGGCTTCAGCGCCGAGGACCTGGCGGAAATCCTGCCTGATGCGCTGATCGACACCACCGGCGGTCTGACGGACCCCGACGATGTTCCCGAGGTGCCCGAAACCCCGGTAACACGGCCCGGCGATGTCTGGATCCTCGGCAAGCACCGGTTGCTCTGCGGCGACAGCACGGTGGCGACGGATGTGGAAAAGGTGTTGCACGGTGTGACGCCGCTGCTGATGTGCACAGATCCGCCCTATGGAGTGGAATACGACCCCAGCTGGCGCAACCAGGTGGGGGCGGCCAAAACCAAACGCACCGGCAAGGTGCTGAATGATGATCGGGCCGATTGGCGCGAAGCCTGGGTGCTGTTTCCGGGTGACGTGGCTTATGTCTGGCACGGTGCGCTGCATGCAGCGACTGTTGCAGAAAGCCTTGAGGCGGCGGGGTTCACGATCCGCTCGCAGATTATCTGGGCCAAGGAGCGGCTGGTGCTCAGCCGGGGCGATTATCACTGGCAACATGAGCCGGCCTGGTACGCTGTCAAAAAGACCGGCAAGGGTCACTGGGCGGGTGACCGCAAACAGACGACGCTGTGGCAGATCCCCAGCAAGGATCAGGATGCCAAGACGGTTCATGGGACCCAGAAACCGGTCGAATGTATGCGCCGGCCAATCGAGAACAATTCGAGCCCCGGACAGGCGGTCTACGAGCCGTTCATGGGGTCTGGCACCACGCTGATCGCAGCGGAAATTTCAGGACGCGTCTGCTTCGGCATCGAGTTGAACCCGGCTTACGTCGATGTGGCGGTGGAGCGGTGGCAACAATTCACCGGTGAGACGGCGGTGCTGGAAAGCAGTGGGCAGAGTTTTGACGACCTGAAATCTGGCGAAGCCCCGCCGGTTGACGCCAAAATGCAAACCTGACCGGGCTACGTCATTGACACTCCATGGGAATGTCGCAGTTATGGGCATTCACCCAGAGGAGCGATGTGTGACGCAAGGGCAGAAAAAACTGAGACGGATAGCGATCGGCAGCGCGGTGACAATCGTTCTGGCGGTGATCATCGCCGTGCTCACGCTGGCGCCGATGCCTGCCGGTGGTCCTGCCGGGTCTGACAAGCTCTACCACGTTCTGGCTTTTGCCTGCCTTGCGTTTCCGCTGCCGTTGGTGCGTCCGCGACTTGCGATCTGGGTCGTGTTGGGCGTTATTGCCTACGGCGGCGCGATTGAAGTGATCCAACCCTTCTTTGGTCGTCAGGCCGAATGGGCTGACCTCGTGGCGGACGGGGTCGGTGCAATCCTCGGGGCGGTTGTTGCGCATCAACTGGGGCTTTGGCTTCGCAGGTCAGGTGAACCAAACGACAAGGATAATCCCATGACCGAAGCCTGGCAGGCCGAAGATGCCGCACTTGCGGGCGACAGTTTCACGTCATCGCGTTCTAGGTCGAAATAATGGGTGTGGGCGAAGTCTGATGGACAAGCCGCGGTATTTATCTCACCCCCGCGATGCCTGCAGCTCCTGGAAGAAGCGTCTTGCGTCAATGCCGCGTCCCTCCATGGCTTCCGATAGCCCTTGCGCGATGCTGGCAATAGCCTCTTGATAATCAGCGCAGCCGTCGATCGATGGTAGCATCTCTGGGGCAGGATCCGTCGGATCCTGCTGGCCAATTTTCGTATTGGTGTCGGGATTGCTCATTCTGCACTCCAAGGTGATCGTTCTTGACCGATTTGCCTGTCAGCGATTGGTGGCCAACTAAATGCCAATGCGATCACCCTGCGAGCGAATGCCGCGTGGGTCAAGATAACCGATAGACCCGTCCACGCTGATCTTCTTTCTCCGAGGTGATGGACAGACCCAGCTTCTTCTTGAGCGCCCCCGACATGGCGCCTCTCGCGGTGTGAACTTGCCATTGCAATGCGGCTGCAATTTCTTCGATCGTCGCGCCGTCCGGTCGGGACAGCATGTCGATCAGCGCGGCCTGCTTTGTGCCTGTGCGTGGCGTGTGCGCTTTGCGCGCGGCCTTGGTCTCGGCGGGGCTGTCCAACGTGGGCGTGTTGGTCGCCGCGTCAGCTGCGCTTGCAGACGCGGTGTTCGCGTCCTCTGTCTCAATGCCGATAGCGGCAAGCCCTGCATTCGTGGCGATCAGCGTGACGCCGTGGCCGTCGCCGGTCTCGCGCCAGACGGACTCGCCTTTGCGCATGTCGGCTTCGACCTCTTCGATCAGCCCTTTGGCGATCATGGTGCTGACCACCTTGGCGGCGGCTCCACCGCGCAGGCTGTCAGGCAGTGGCAGGGCAATG
>Ga0307981_1004352_pt1 | contig 9995 bp, 6 predicted proteins | sample OrgLakmetagen987_FD_201849 | JGI IMG/M metagenome (GOLD analysis project Ga0307981, IMG submission 201849) | Saline water microbial communities from Organic Lake, Antarctica - #987 | ecosystem: Environmental > Aquatic > Non-marine Saline and Alkaline > Saline | place: Antarctica: Organic Lake... | reverse complement strand
CAAATAATGAAATGAACCTAGACCCAGAAACCGTTGTGATTGTTTACCCTTCCAGTGCAGTGATGTTTTCAGCACATTCGTCTACCCAATTCTTTTCGAACGTGCTTTATCACACTAAACTTTCTGCGTTGAAGAATCCAATCTTGCCTGTACACTGGTACACAATTGGACAATATTCTCCTCAATTCGATCTAGTTTCTTCTCCACAATTTCCTCCACGTCCTCCTCCTGCATTTGGAAAAAGGACGATCCAAAGTGAGAGGTCTTGATGAAATAGTTTTCTTGCGCTTGTTCGATTTCAGTTTTTGACTCCATGTCTACAGTTGCAGTATTGCGCTCTTCTTCTTTTAAATTGAGGCGTTCCAGGACGTGTTGGAGTTGTTGCCGTTCCAAGGCCAATTTTTCTAATTGTTCGGAGTCTGTTTGGATATCTACTGATCTCCGCATGTGCGATAGGACGGGAGCATGATTATCATTCGTGGATTGCATGATCACTTAGTTCTGACAAAGTATGCACAATAGTCGTTGAACCTTGATCTATCCCAATTGCCAGGTTACAATTGATTTTGTTGGAAGACGCAAAGTGTTTTCTGGAGAGATGAGGTGAACTAGTTTGTTCCTCATTGCGGAGCTCTATGATGGTAGCTTTTAGCGCGTCGTCCACGACAGACAACAGTAGTAGTGCAGACAGTCCACAACAGTTTCAAGAATGGGGGTTTGGCTAAGAAAAAAAAGAAAAGCCTATTTTATAGTTATTTTCATTTGGTATGGCAGAAAATGAGACGGCAAAATTGCAATTTAGGAGACGGCTGGCTGTTCGCTGTAATGCTATTTGCAGGGCCAAGAGCCACCGCATCAAAAATTATAATTGTCGTAGTCCTCTCTAGAGAGTATGCGACTGAAATTTGAAGAGATTCTGGATGGGGGGTCGTGAAGCAGCGTTAGGCGTTAGCGTTCTAGTAGCAAGCCTTCAAGCTCTCGAGCACACCAACACCAATGAAGACCGTCACGACCGACGTGGTGGCAACAGCAATCAAGGAGCGCTTGAATTCGCTTGCATCGGCTTTGAAACGCTCAGTGAACGGAACAGCCTGGACCTCGCTCGTTGAAGCTGCTGTTGTTCCTCGTTGCGCCCGCTTCGCGCCGCCGTGCTTGCACACCACAATTGACCAGATCGTGAGGGCGAGGACTGATACTATGGCCCAAGTGCCGTACGTGATGGGCTCGAGGATGCCCATGCGCAGGCGGCTCGGGCCGTCAGATCGCAAGCATTGGCCGTCGCTCTGGTCCCAGCACAATTCAGAGCTGATTGGCATGACGTCTGACACGTTCGAGACGATGCGAATGTCCGTACAAGCGTAATAGTACCATTGAAACTGGTCTGACCACTGCTTGACTTGGATTGTGGCGTGCGGCGACGCCATGAAGGGTATGGTGACGGAGAAGCGTTGCGTAGCTGTGGTCGAGCCGTCTGTGGTCTGCGGGGTGTCGTCCATTAGCACCACCACCCAGTCAGGCTCAGGATCATTCGGGCCAACCGGCGTGTCTGCTAGGTTGATATAAAAGTACCCCGTGTGTGGGACGAACTCCTGCAGAGACAAACACATAGTGTCGCCGGCCACTACCGCCACCACGGGTGTCACGGGTGCTCGGTCACAAGGAGCCCTGCGCCACGGCCCATCGCTGTTTGTGCCGGCGTTGCCGCCGTAGAAGCACGTCCGCGCAGGAGGGCACTGAAAAAAAATGTGCCCATTGCAGGCAACGAGCGCTTGTAGCAGCACGACCAGATCCCATTGAGAGATGAGATTCAAGTTCCTCTTCTGTCTTGATAACAGTCACTCAACGAAGATCGCGTATTAAAAAGAGCAGTTTTCACTTCTTTTTTTGTGAGTAGTACCAGCAGATGACGCAATGTTTTATTCATTCTGGGTGAAGAGGATCAATAGTTTGAGAATGTGAATGCGATGAGGAGTATGTGAATGTGATGAGCGTCTTCTTATATTTATGTTCGTATTTACCCTTCGGGTTTAGGGTTCGGAATCGGGGAAATAAAAATACTTTTATTCAGTTTTAGCTGTTTTAGTACCAAATTAAAAGTTCTCGGAGTAATACGACGCCTTGAGAGAAATAGCTCCTTCTTCTTTTTAATGAAGTAGATAAATAAAGTGAGTTAAGGCAGGGTAAGACTTTGAGCGCTAAACACGTTTACACTGAACAATCATCATCGATTGATTTTGCTTTATTGGTCTTTTCGAGGATACTAACTTCTTGTGTGCTATCAATGCAAAGTGTGTCTCCATAATGCCCAAGGATATTCAGCTTCTCGCGGAGAGCGCTCTTAATCGCATGCATATAAGGAGTAGATTGTACAGTCTACTACTGTAGTAGTACTACTACTAGTTCTTGGAATATTGCTTTATATAAGCTTGATATATGATATAAGCATCGTCGATAGTACTAGTGGGAAAGAAAATTTCGCCATTAGTACTGAAGACGTGCCTACCGGCATTGAATGTTCAACTGTACAAGAATGCTGATGCACGATCCCATCCTGCAAAACGAATATTCTCAAATCTACCGTGAACAGCAATAAAGCATCGAAATCATCTTACTCAGCAAAAGGGGGGAGAGATGTAATATAACATATGACATTTAATGATGAATACTACTCATTCGTGATCAGCAGCGGAGGTAAGCTTTTACGCCACTATTCATAATTTTCTTTGCTTTCCAAAATTGAAACACCTTTGATAACTTAGTATAAGGTGGTGAGCTAACCGATTGAAGTTAGTCTACATCGCGTGTATCTAAAGCTGAGGGAGCCTTCGGCGTTAAACCTTGTTCTCTGGTGCTTTGATCAGGCATCTGACATCTGAGCGAATGTACTGCTTTGGAAATCTTCTTTTCTGAAAAACTCTTTCTTGAAATGAAGGATCTGAACAGAGCGCGAATGCACCTTCTGCAAGCTTGCTCGCATGACCCCGCTGGCTGTCCTCCTCTCTTTGCTTCTTTGCGCGACACTGCTGTAAATATTTATCTTTTGCATAAAGAAATGCAATTCCCTGCAAGTACATGTTATGAGCATTGTGGGAAGGAAGGACACCGTATTCAACGTCTGGTGGTTTATTTCTTTTTAGACTAGCAAGTGCAATCGCTTCCCTTCTCTTCTTCCCTTCTTCCTGCTTCTCTCTGGAGAGACTGTAGAGCCTTTCTGTGGTGCTTTGAATAGAACTTTGTGTAAACGAGTTGCTAATGCCTGTCATATCTGTAGACTGCGATAAAGTTTCAATTAATTTCATGTTCATCATATAATGGTGTGTATTGTACCGAATGCGACGGATATTATGATTTATGTTCTTAGTAGTCAGGAGAAGACATACACCGAAATCACTAATAAAATATTATCCGTTGAGATGTATGTGTATGAACGATAATTTGTAAAAAAGCGGTCGCTCTAATTTTTTGGGCGTGCATTTTAGAGAAACTGAAACTGATGGGCCCAAGAACACAGATATCATTACTTAAGCCTTTCTATGGGAGATACATAGCATACCCAGATGCGAATAGTAACGGCATAAATAATTGTGATAAATGATAAAAGCTGCTTTGTGACATAAACAAAACTAACTAACGTCAAACCTCGGTCAAACTATCTCATGTAAAAATTAAAAATTGTTTCTACAAATTGGACGATTTGGTGGTTGTTCTATCATTACTAATGATGTGGTGGTTGTTAATCATAACTAATTAATTATTGATTTCTTATTCTTTGTGACTGAACAGGAACCTCGGTAGATACTACAAGAATACAAGGTCGCTGATATTAATTTACTCGTTGTTGTGGTAGATACCATAGCAGCAGCATTCTTATCGTCTCCTACGTACGCATTGACATTACATATTGCGGAGGTGAAGAAGTGTTTGCGAAATTTTCTACAATAACGACCAACGAGGGGGGGGGGGAGGTGTAAGGTGGTGCTGGTTATCATTCGTGAATTGCATGATCACTTTGCTCTGTCCTGACAAAGTCTACTAGTAGTATGCACAGAAGTAGTAGTTGATTGTTGATCTGTCCCGCTGATTGTTGATTGTTTATATGTGTTCCGTCGTTTAATATGTTGTTATGTTTCGTGTTGTTATGAGTTACGAGTTAGGACGGTCGCTATCCTACTGCCTGCTGTAGCTATCACAACAACAACAGTAGTAGCTAGTATGTTTTCTATTTAGTATCAAATAAATAAATGTATTTACTACAATAATGTTCAAAAATATTCTAAAGTTCCCTGTCAGTCATCACTCTTCGCTACTATGAACTATGAACTATGAACTATAATTGAGTACCTACACTCTACTCTCACTACTGTTGTGTACTGTACTTCTCATCACATGATAATGAAATGATCATCAGCAGTTGCTTCAATTCAAATTATCTAACAAACAGGAGACCCTCCCTGAATTAAACACAATTCATAAGATCAGCACTGGATCATGTCTCACGATTCAAATAATGTCAACAAAAGAACAAGACAAAGGCCAGCTTGGGGAGCAAGAATCCACACTCTCAACACCGTCGATGCTGCCAACTATGGACAAGTCACTTCTGGTAGCAGCAGCAATAGCAATAGCAACATCGAAAAGTTGAAATCTGGATTCCAAATACAGCACATCCCAGATCTGCCATCCCACTCACACGCCTCTGCACTCCTCCAAAGAATCCAAGCAGAATTCACAAGCATTGCCTCCAAACGTGGATACAACCTAACCTCCGTCACGGAAATGTGCTGCTGCTCCGATGGACTCGATCACATGCCATCGAACAATGGAAAGAAGAAGAGAGGTCGCAAGACACGGACCATGCCACATAACGTACTAGGTTACAACCTCTCGCAAGGATCAAAAAATAGGATACATTTGAGATTGCGGCATCCGAAGAATCATACTTCGTTCTATCCCTGGGAAGATATTGCAGGGACCATGTGTCATGAACTCGCACATTGTGAGATTGGACCTCACAATGCCAAGTTTTATAAATTGATGGATGAAATTATGGAACAGCATGCCCTCTTTATGGTGAGGGGTGTGGTATTGGATCAGAGTGGATTTCCAATGGGAAGTATCAGCAGTAATCATGATGCCCATGTCTTGGGAGGAAGCTCGAATGATACTGATGTTAATATTGAAAACATTAATGGTGACGGCAATGGCAATGTCAGTGCATATAATGGTAATTCCGCAAGAGGCGGAAGGAAAGAAAGGGAACAAGCGGCCAGGAATAGATTGCAGCGAAAGAAACTAGGACTGGGAGGGACATTTAGGCTTGGGGAAGGAGGATTCGCGCCAGTAGTAGGATCAGAATCGGGTTCAAGAGTTGCTTCTTTGAAGCATTTGCCACCGGCTGAAGCGGCTAGGAGAGCGGCAGAACGGAGAGTGGAGGAGAGGAGGTCCAATGATGGACAGTTTTGTCTTCCTTGTCAGGATGTGATTGAAATTCTAGACGGTAGTTCTTCCGATGAGGAGGAAGGGGATAGCTGTGATTGCTTATTGCTTGGATGTGGTCGTAAGGGCGTGGATACAGGTGTGGACAATAGTGTCGTGACCTCCACTTCCACATCCACTTCCACTCATACCAAGAAATCGATTCAAGTGAAGGAGGTGGGTGGAGATGAGATAAAGCCGAATCCAAGAATCAATGACAAAGGCAAAGCCAATTTCAAGGAACACCTAGAGATTGTCATTCTTGATAGCGCCTCGTCTGACGATTCGAATGCAGTACTTCCTTTACCAAGAAAGTCCGTTGTGAAACGTCCAGTGAGGAAGAAAAAGACGAAAGCGCCTGAGAATAACCCCGAATCAGACTCGTCGGATGTTGAATGTTCCTCTTGGTCGTGTGCCAAATGTACCTTTCACAATGACCCTCAGTGTCTATCATGTCACATGTGCGGCCATGAACACAATAGAAATGTAAATAAGGCTGTGATACAAAAGGTTCTCCGGGATGATGTCATTGAGGAAGCAAAGAAGACGGAAGTCGAAAAGTCTATGAAGGAGTATGGCGGTTTCAACATTTATGGTAATGGAAAGCAAAGTTCGGCGACTTTGAATCATCTCACCTAGCCTCAAAGTGGCCTATGGATAATGGTATGGTGCAGATGGATTAGATAGATAGAATATCAATCTATTCGCGCATCATAAACAAAAGATAAATTTCAAGGCATGATAACATTTTTCAACACTTCAATTTGGAATAATCTACCTTTTAGCTGGGTAGTCTCCGTGTACATTCATTAGACGCACTGCGTGCTTTTGATATTTTGACAGTGTTATTTAGATTAATGTACTGTCTTCTAACGCGATATTGTGCCCAAATAAATACAGGTGGAAATAAACTTCCAAGCACTCTTGATTATCACAAACAACCTACAGAAAATTATGAGATGGCAGGAAGTTCTGCCTCCTTCTCTTGATGAGATTTTATTCCAGGCGCCTTGTAACCATCGTCTTCTTCATCGTCGTCATCATCGTCATCAGATGAATCAGCGTCGAGCGGTTCTCCATCAGGACCAAGTGGTACATTCATTCCAGCATCAATTGTCAATTTCATCAGGTATCCAAAAAGAAAAAGATTAGCAGCAAGAAGAAGGGTCCAGGTGAGTTCTTTCCATCCAAAAAGTCCACAACAGAGGGTGAAAAGGAAAGTAACAGCAAAGATTCCAACAACATGAGATTGCTCAATTCCAACAGATCCCAATGCTGCTTCTTCGAGTAGCGCATCTTTTGGCGACATTTTGCCTCTCTTTTTCACGATTACTGCCATCATGACGGCACCTATCAATGATGATGTACGAGTAATTTGTGGTTAGACCAAATCAAGATTAAATGATGCATCGGATCTTCTTGCAGCCGTTCCATTTAGATTGCAAAGTACTTACTGAAAGTCCCAAGGACGAATAGCAAAAGTTTATCTGACGAATTCCATTCACTCTTGATCTTCACATTACCCATCCTCCTACACTTTCTACCACAACTTTCTTTGTATTCCCACGCACTTTCGCAAAGTGGGGCATTCTTCGTTTTACTTTCGAAATATCCATCATCAACATCATCTTCATTCTTGTCTACGAAGTGCACACAGGATGTACATTGACCAAAAGGTGCTTGTAAATCGGAAACATCGATAGTCGAATCATCGATTCCATCGGCGTTCGTGTCATGCTGGGTACAGGTGTTGTCCTTGTACACGTTGACTGAGAGTGATTGACTTGTGCCATCTGTGCATCCCATTTGCACATAATACTGCATTACAAAGAATATGAAGTGAGCAAGATCGCTATGAGCAGAGACAATGCCATCATTTCTTTATTATCGTGAAACTTCACTTACCACTCCGTTATTGGTCTCATATGGATAACAGGACACATACGTAGTGTCAGGTGCAGTGTAAGAATCATCACTATATGTCATATCATATGCATTCAATTCAAGTTGTTTAGCATAAGCTGTCATGAAAGTAGGGACGTCGATGGAGTAAGTTCCAAGTGCTTTATCGGCACAATGGTTGTAGTACTTTTCATAGATGGAGAAAACAATCATGTCCTTTCCTCCCAGGTTGATGCACTTTTGAGGAAGAACAGCATATTCCGTCCAGTATCTGATAAAGTCGTCTCCCCCAGAATAATTATCTGATTTATCATCATTGTCCTGTTTCTGGTAATAGTACGCATCATCAGCAGCAGCATTGTCATCAGTGTAATTGTTGGCTGCAGACACTGACGCGGTATTGATGGTCAGAAGAAATCCGACAAGTAATGTATGCAAAATATTCTGAAGCTGCATCCTGTTGCTGTATTGTAGTTGTAGTTATAGCCTTACAAAGGTTCTTCAAAGTTTTAAGGTGTTGGTACGTTGAGGTCTTTGTCTTGTTTCAGGTTGTTGATGATGATGTTGATGGATTCCTGTGTTCATCATGCGTTAAGGAACAATAAAAACACCAGACGTGCGCGCGCAATCACATTCCCTACTTTCTTCAATCAAAAAATTTGGTGAGGAGGAGACGTTGAAACTATTTTAGCCTTTTTAGACTGCCAGCCGATCTTAACTTTAGATTTTAGCGCCCAAAATAAGTGAAATTTATCCAATTCTTGATTTTGTATTCTCGATTATTCCCCATCGCTATTTTAGCTTATTCCCACGTTTCAGTTGCAGATCCCAGATCCTGTTGTTGTTGTTGGAGCGGTTTACGACGAACGGAGGAATTTAGCGAGCCGTTATCAAATCTTGGCACAGAGGCTCTTCTTCTGTAATGTTTAGTTATGCTCATAATATCAGTATCTTACATTTTTTAGATATACAAATCCAATCAAAACAGATCCTGTGTTCTGTGATATAACAGAACCTTTGCATTGAGTGCAAACATGGGAAATTGTAAGAGCAAATCGCAGAACCAATTCATCGCGCCATCTTATCACGACAATCCAAAGGGAGTTTTCCGTTACGATAAGGACTCAAAACAGATAGTTTATGTTGGCGAAGATGCAGAAGCTACTGAGATCACAGCAATAGCTTCCAAATCAAGTGATCTTACCACGACCACGAATGAGGGTGAACTCTGTATTTCATCCGATTCGACGTCCTTCTCTGCCGAGCACAATGCGTTAGATGATACACCTAGAGAGAGAAGTCTGTTAGTGGAAATCACTGAATTTCTAGAGGAAGATGGCGATGATAGCACTGCTTATAGTATATCAACCAGAGGAGGGGCTAGCCCCATGATGTTCAGCCCAGAAAAATACACGGGACCATCGCAAGGCGATGAATTCTTATCACCTTATTATCATAATATTACCGGTGACTCCAATGTGGATATCCAAAGGGCAGCTGTGTCTCCTCTCGCATTCGAGCATGAAACTTTGGGAAAGTACAAGGTCACGAATGATCAGTATACGATCCAAAGGAAGAGTAGCGAAGATGATACTGATAAATCTGATAGCACTGAGAAGTCTAGAAAATCGGAAGATTCGTCTACATTAAATGGACTCATGCATACTCTATCTGGCGAGTCCTCCGAGTATCGAAATAATGATCTAGCGGAAGCATCTTCTAATGATTCCGAGGATTGCGATGACTTCTATATCCCTGGAGTCAACACGCAAAAAGGTGCTGTAACCTTTCAAGCAATCGAAAATGATACTAGTAATGAGTACTACTCTAACATGGTGTTACTTGATGATGAATCCCATTCAAGTTTGGACGATATTCAATCTGCTCTTGAAAAAGTACAAGATGAGAGGGTTGAACATAATGAAGATCAAGATGACTATAACAAAGGCTACACTCCCCTTACCTTGCCAGGCAGCTCTGATTCTCAAGAGGAGTATGAGTCTGATGAAGAAGTGACCACAATCAACAAAGATCCTTCCATTGAAGATCTTACCAATACTTCCAAAAGTGACGATACAATGCCAGAGGGAGCCATCCAAGCTGCATCTGCTGAAGATCAAGAAGAATATGACGACGATTGCGTTCTTCTCGCCCTATGCGGCAGCGCTGATTCTCAAGAGGAGTATGAGTCTGATGAAGAAGTGACCACAATCAACAAAGATGCTTCCATTGAAGATCTTACCAATACTTCCAAAAGTGACGACACAATGCCAGAGGGAGCCATCCAAGCTGCATCTAATGAAGACCAAGAAGAATACGATGACAGTTGCGTTCTTCTCGCCTTGTGCGGTAGCGCCGATTCTAAAGAGGAGTACAACTCTGATGAAGAAGTGACCACAATCAACAAAGATGCTTCCATTGAAGATCTTACCAATACTTCCAAAAGTGACGATACAATGTCAGAAGGAGCCATCCAAGCTGCATCTAATGAAGACCAAGAAGAATACGATGACGGTTGCGTTCTTCTCGCCTTGTGCGGTAGCGCCGATTCTAAAGAGGAGTACGACTCTGATGAAGAAGTGACCACAATCAACAAAGATGCTTCCATTGAAGATCAT
>Ga0307981_1004351_pt1 | contig 9997 bp, 13 predicted proteins | sample OrgLakmetagen987_FD_201849 | JGI IMG/M metagenome (GOLD analysis project Ga0307981, IMG submission 201849) | Saline water microbial communities from Organic Lake, Antarctica - #987 | ecosystem: Environmental > Aquatic > Non-marine Saline and Alkaline > Saline | place: Antarctica: Organic Lake... | reverse complement strand
TCTATTTGAAAACCTTTGCCTCACCCGCAACTCCATTCTACACGGTGTGACACTCACCAAACAGCAGACCAAGAAAAAGCAAGCGCTTGTCGCCGAAATCCAAGACGCCTTCCTCCAGGGGCACTAGTAACTGCACCCCAATGACCTCACTCTCCTGGATTGCACGAGTGCACAGCAAATCCTCGACAGTATCTTGCAATACCAAGAGAAGTGGCTTGCATCCTTCCACCGGGCTCGTTGTTGATGGCTTGCCATTGAGGACGGTCGTTTGCTGAACCCAATCGATCGGGGACCAAATGCTCCCAACAATCAGGACCCCTATGTCCAAACGCGCCTACATCGATATTTCCCGCGCACTACCCAACCCCCTGAGCCAGCTCCGGACACAATGACATAGCTAGACTGGAGAATTGGCACACGGGCCGCATTCACTCGGGAACTGCTCCGGACATAGTGGACGTCTCCTCAACTGGAGTAGCACAACGAGTCAGTATGAGTTGCCTTTGAGGCGTGTCCCCTCCTAGGCCGCGAGTGCGACTGCAAAGATCTAGAATGTTAGATTGTAACAGCGTACTAAAAAATTTTACTTCCATCATCGCAGATTCAGTGCGAGGGGTGTGGAGCGCTGATTGCTCAAGGGAGCGGGCTGCTTTGTGCAAATTTTGGTCAGGAGCGTGGGGCCGGAATCCCGATGTATAAAGGAGCGTGGCACGGAAAGTTTTATCGGCAAGCGGAGAACGACGCTTTCCCGGTGTTGGAAGCGGATGATTTGGATGACTCGATGCTGACGGCGGTGGATCTGGCGTTGGACAATCCGGAGCGTTTTAAGCTCGCGAGAGACGGCAATCATTTGATGTGCCCCTTCCAGATTTTCAGAATCTGAAGAAGCGCGCGCCGGGGGCGTCGGATACAGATGGCGTTTTATTGTTGTGTATCCGTCGCACGAATCTGGACGCGGTGTGGGCAAGAGAACCCGCGACTGTGCAAAGCAACCGTCAAAAGGGAGCGAGGGTGATAGAATTGAGCAAACAACTGGGTTTGGAAAATCCGGAGGCCCGTACCCGGTAAAAGATTCGTTCGGCATGGGTGTTGCTGCAATGATGCTGATGCGGTCTTTGGACACCGGAAAGAACGCAAAGACGATCCAGAACGAGACGATGCGGAAGCTTTGGGGTCATTATTCGAATTTTGTTCACACGATTCCGGAAGGTGTCGGTGCCTCGACTACGTCAAGTGAAGGCGCGAGTTCGTCCATTTCGCTCAGTAAGACAAACGGTTATTGGTTCAAACGGTTCATGCACGGTTGCCACAAGCGCATGGGTGACGCATGGACTCCGGATCGCCCGCTCACCATGGAAGAGCTTTCAATATCTGTTGGAAGAAGACTGGCGACTCTGCGGGTTGAACGACAACAAACGTCGTCTCAAAATTGCACTCACGGTTGTCTCGTTGACGTCGGGTTTTGCCGCTGGTTTGCGAGGCGAATAAATTCCTCGCATCGATCTGGGACTCATTCGGAAACATTGGAAGGAGGTGCGACGCCTCATGTTCCGTTAGCTATGGCGGGTTGGTTCAAGAAACACGTCGGAGAGAACCAGTCTTTCTAACCGCTGGCAAACGTGACGGTATCGGGCGTAAACATTCAGAAATGGGTGTTCAGGGCAATCACGACCTAAGAGAGTCTTGGGGTAAGCGACGGGCCTATGTTCCGGCTGGCTTCCTCGGGTCGTGCGGCAAAAGTCAAGCCGTGCGCTCTGGGAGATTTGAACCCCGCGTTTCATGCGCTGTTGAAACGAGTGCAAGACCGTTGGCCGAACGTCATTCCCGCGAGCGTCGACGCCGAGGCGGAATACGACATCGTCCGATCCAAACGCAGAGGAGTCACTGCCCATGCTCAGAACCAGTGCATCCCAAAGAAAGTTATCAAAGCGAACAACCGTTGGAGGAAGCACGAAAGGGCAAGAGGCAGGAGACCCGGAGTGTGCATGATGGAACATTATTCCGCTGCGAAGGCGAGTGTGAAAATGTTTTCTCAGGACTTTAGTGACCCGGGTACGGGCGCATTGGCGAAGGTGATATGAAAAAGAAAGTAGTGACGGTGGACACAAAAAATATGGAGTTACCGTCGATCCTGATGAGGAGTCACAAGGGAAGGCGAAGAGCGGCTGCGCGAGGCAGTCGTGAATGGCGAGAAGAAAGAGAATCAGGAGTCGCTTGAGGTGCAAATCTGTGTACAGATGAAGGGGATTATCAACGCCCACTTCGGGGACAGAAGACCGTTTGCATTTGGATTGCGCGAAAAAGGGAAATTGGAGCGGAGGGGGGAGGAACGCGAGCTCCGCGACAAGAAGGCTGCGGCCTCGCGTTTTAAGTTGTTTTTATCATTGGCACGACAGGGAATGGATTCTGCACTTGACGACGGAAGCATGGCGTCCGGAGGATGGCTCCTCCGGACTACTATGAGATCGACTGTGGCCGGCTGGCCCTGGAGATCGCAAGCAAACCTGGTTGGACGCACTTTGCCTCGCAGGTTTCCAGCGAGGCGAAGGCAGGCTTGAAATGTCATGCAAGTGTTGGTTGAAGTTTTGTGGCGGATCTTTGGACCGCGTTAGTTCCAACTCACACCGGATCTCACGCGGGCGAACAGCTAAATCGATTCCAGAACCGGAATTGGAGTAAGTATTCAAGGGCTAGGGTTAGGAGAACCCTATATCCCCAATCGGAGTGTCACAGCATTGGTGACGCAACAAGGTCTAGTGTTTTTTGTTGGTGTTTATTTTTGGCGTTTGGAAAGAGAGAGGATGGCAGCGTTTGGAGCGGATAGTAAGATATCTAAGCTAGCAACTCGTTCTTAGTGAGGCAGTTACCCGGTATGTACATTATGGCAAAGTAGAATCTAAAATTATATTCTAAAAAACTGATACAAATAATAATGTACTGTACTTTCATTTCTTCCGTGCTCCCTACCCGAGAAAACGCGCGAAAACGATATTTCCCGCAGCCTCCAGCTGAACGTTCACGGGTCCGGGTCCAGCGGCCTTCTCGAATCATCTATTCATACGGCGGCTTGAACTTTATAAGGTGTTCCCAGTCATACAGACTTTCTAAGACTACTGTATCGATGCGTACTTCACTATCATACTTCTCTCTACACTAGCCTCGACACACTTGTGCACGATGTATGTAAACCAGTAGAACTGTCACGGCCAGTGGTATTCATCGACATTCCTCCAGGCCTACGTCGTACGACAAAGCGATCTTGTCGAATCTACGCTTGCTTGAACATTTATGCATGCAGCATCATAGGTGCTCGCAGTCGCGGTAGATACTTTTCAAGACTAACAGTGCGTACTTCTGACACCCGGCAATGCATACGGGCGCCTGGACGCCCATCCCATTCTTTGTAATGAACGTCACGTGATCGTTCCTCCGCGGGAATTTCCGTTTTCAAGATACTGGCCACTACGGCGGGTGTCGCAAACGTTCTGTTATCGGCAGTAAATCTTTTTTATTCTCTATTACAAACTAACAACTAAAAGCCATCCATTTCTGTTGTATCACCATTGATGCTTGCGCTCCATTCTTCCCAGAGGCTCCTCTTTTCCTCCATATTGGGGTACTGCACGTGCGGTGAGACGACCTTGTCACCCAACAGGGCATAGTCTTGACAAGCCTGCATCGTTCTGACGTGTTCGGCTTCGTCTTGACAAATGTTCTCAAAGACATCCAACAGGCTATCGCAGGGCGGTCGTCGCGATCCAGGGGGACGCTGCTGAAAGTCGTCAAAGAGGTACAGATCTCCCGTCGTGTAGTAAGAGACTGCCACTTTGGGTGCAGGCAACTCCTTGAGTCGCTTGCGATTGGTTCGTACAAACGTTCCGTAGGTATCCACCGCGTGTGCTTCCAATATTTCCATGAACTCGTAGGCGATTCTCGGACTCCCCATATAGACTAGGATTAGAAACCAATAGTAAAGAATGGCGACGTGATATCCCAGGAAGCGATCGCTCCATGCAGCGTTGCCGCCGAGCGATTCCATTATTAGCAAGTGATGGAGCTCGTTCCATTCCTCGGCATTGTGAACCTTGCGAAGTTCAACAGCTCTCCACCAACCCAAGCTTTCGTACAAGTGAAGCATACTGACGTAACTAAAGTAGGGAATCCGGGCAATCACTTCTAGAAACCAAAAGCGCTGAATTGGGCGTTCGTCAAATAGTCGATCAAGAAAGAGACAGCCCAAGTCGTAGAGAGCTTGAGAGACGGGGTGCGCATTCTTCTTACCGTCACTTTCCTCTCGAAGTCGCTCCGTTTCCGCCACGGCCTCGTTGCTCAAAGACAGACCGAGGGCTTGGGGGGGTTTCAGCGGGTCCGCTTCTTTAAGTCCGATCGTCTCGGCTGCCTGTTTGAAAATGGTCTTTCCCTGACGCTGAAAGTTTGCTACGGCCAGTTCAAAAGCATTCCCGGGTCGATTGCCGTCGAAGTAATCTTCGTATTCAATCTCATTGTAGTATACTGATGTTGGTGGCTCTGTAGTGTCCTTTGCTTCAACTGTCGCTAGTTTTGTAGTATCTTTCTTTGCTTCTTTCGAAGAGTGGTCTGTCATGTGGCGAGATGTCGTCGCTCGGTCAAGCTGCCGGCGAACGTTGGTTCTCGCAGGGGCAAACGCAACCGACTGAGGCAGCAGCAAGCTGCACGAAAGGAAAACGCAGGTAACGGGACGAGTCTTCATGGTGAGAGCCTGGATCTTGATCGCCTTATAATGTGAGAATGAGGAACTAAAAGAGAACACATCATATAGCAGAACAAGATGCGAACCCCTCGACGTGCGACGTGGCTTCGGAGATCTGCGCCGAATGCGAACAGCTTGAAGCAGCTGGACTTCCAATATCCGTACCGTGTACTATTACGCGAGAGCTAACAGAGCCAACTTGACTACAGCACTAGCTAGCGTAGACACGTCTTGGTCGCTCTTGTGAATATAATATAATATGATAATACCTTTGATCCCAATCGAGGTCACAGCTATTTAAGTGCGACCACAAAAAGTCATGCTTGACTCTGAGCTTTCGTGCGGCCGTTTGTAAATCTAGAGTGGCCCTCATTCCATAAGTTTACAAAGTATCCACACGACATGCTCGGCAGAGCTAGACTGGGTCGCCGATCCGATGCCAGCTATCGGTTCTCAAAAGGGAGACGTATTACTAACCGTATTTTCGAAAGTTTAACTCAGTCATGGTAAAGCGCAACATATTACCGTAGCGATTGTTTTCGGCCTGGAAATTGAATCGAATGCACGGTAGGTGAAAGCAAAGTTGGCCTTTGTTGAGAATGCTATAGTGAATCACCTCTCGATCCTTTAAGCGCCCATCCATTATGTTTTCCATCATCTTTTTCACAATGAGCTCAGCGTCATCAGATTCGTCTTCACTGTCCGACACGAAATCTATGGGGTTCGTAGACTCCCAAGACATCGTCTAGACAGTCCATCAGAGTTGGATATACGTCGGACGAGCTTTTCGTTGAGCACATCGATATGAATCAGCCCATCAGAGTTGGAGATGCGTCGGACGAAACGATGAATTGGTTTTCTGGGCAGTCGCAAGGTTTCTAGCTGCGCGAGATGGCATCTGTTTGCAACCCAAATTGAAAGCTGGGTTTTAAGTTCCGAAAGAAAAGATGAGACCTAAACCGACTGTATTTCTGTCTCGGCTTGAATTTAGTTTAGAAACGACCTAGGTGGTTTGGCCCAAGTCTGCAAGACCCCTTTCTTTGCACCAGCTAAGACCAACTCGTCCAGCACCGAAGAGATCCAGTGTGCAGGGTAGCCAAGCTCAGATACGCAATCGCACGTTCGTAGATATACGGCGAGGGTTACCATACAATACTCTCTCACCATAAAGTTGGGATCGCGCTCGGCAGGAATGTTGATATTCAGAAGAAAAATCGGTAGAGCCACTTGCGCATGTCGGCGTTGGTAGTTCCTGTGACCCCTTTCTTTGACCAAGTTCATTTTGATCCTCCCAAGGATCGTTCTTGTTACTTAGGCACTTCACGCCAAGCAAGCGAGTGACTTGGTCAAGACTGGGGATGGCGGTGAAACTAATGTATCCACGTAGTGAGCGTAGTCGTTCAATATGCCTTTATTGATAAAAATGTTTGCTTGTACTGTCCTCGAGGCGCGGCATTACATCACAAAAGAGACTCAATAGCCCAGTGAAATCAGGAATGTTGGAAGCAAAGATACGCTGGAACACGGTGGCCAGACCCTTCTCCTGACGATCAACCATGTACAGGGTGTCGGGGGACTCGTTGCTCGCATCGTCGCGCTCAATCGGAGGGAATAGAGGCTGCAGCATATATATATCACGCGTGCTCGGGACAGCTTCCCAGGAAGTAACCTGCTTGTTGAATGGGACCGATTTATCATCAGAGTCGCCTTTGCTGGGTTGCGCCGCACCCCAGAAGGACACAATCGATTGCCCCTTGGTCCAATCGTCGGGATTCGTACAAGGCATTCAGGGATACTGATCACACCACTGCTCGACAGTCCGAGACATGATTTCCTCCACGATTTGTTTGAGCAAAGCATAAATGTGTGATGGCAGACGGCCAGCAGCACCAGGTTGCGCGCCATGCACGTGCTATTGAGATCATTGAGCGTCAAGTGGACGCGACACGTGTCTTCAATAAGGCCTTGTTTGTCGTCCTCGTCCTCGTTGTCGCTGCGGTCTTGTTCTTCCTCAAGTTCTTCGTACTAATGGCAAATATCCATGAGAGTAATCAGCACATGTCGTGCGTCGACCACACCACCAAAGAGAATGGCAATGTTACTGCCTGCTTGCAGATGCAGTGGATTCTCTCCCTTGAGGGGCAAACGAACGTCGTTGTGACCGACGCGGTAATATTCGCAGGCGATTTTGAGTGGACAAGGTGATTCTAATTATTGGTGGTCGGAAAACTCCATTTGCGGGAGCATGCGCTGCGCTCGTTGGGTGTACGCGTCTCCATCTTCTTGACTGATTCGAACGAGTTCCTGCAGAGCGATTGTGGCATGGTCTAGACGCTCCGTGCGATCGGCCGTCTTGTTGGTGGTGGCAATGGCGTAAACGATGGCGCGAGCGTTGCAAAGGAGGTTATTTTGCCGCAACGCCACAGAGGTCGTCAAGGAGACGGACTGTGTATCGTAGCTTCAAATATGGACTCGCGGTAGCGGTAGCATCCCGTCCCAGCTCAAAGTCCGATTGGAATGTCACACGGCTAGCAGATATGGCGTATTGTTGGTGTCGCTGTTGCCGTTGTCGTTGCTACTAGTAGACCAAGCGCAGCAACTTGGCAATCGCTTGCGTGTAAACCAGGGATGCCTCTGGACTCTGAATACTTTACCCGTTTGAAGAGAGCATTCCCTTATTCCTTCTTTTCGCTCGCCATGATACTAGCTAGTACTTCAGCCCGCAGTGCTTGGTTCTAGAGTAGTTCCGGACGACAGTATGGCTGCAAAGAGGCTTGGCACAAAGAAAGGGTATAACTATGGTGCTCTGTTCGTCTCGTTCGAGTCTTGTGAACGGTGAATTTTCAGTTCGTATTTTCATCATTGATCATTGGTTTCTTTGGCTTTCGATAAGCGCGCCATTTTGAGCCAATCAAAACCATTCACGGTTGGAGTGAATAGGGGATGATAATATGATGACATTTTGCCGAACATTACATAATAACAGGTTTTGCTCGACGACATGCACCGCCGCCGCCATCATCCTCTGATCGAATCCATCATCGCCACCACCACCACCATGGCGGTCTCGGCCAAGATTGCCGCCAAGGAGCAGTCTTCCTACGGATCTGTCCCGATAACCGACGAGGAAGACACAGGAGGCTCCCTGGCCTTTCAACGCGGCGATCTCGACACCAACGGCAGTAATCGCAGCCATGGCAGTAGTGCATCGGGTCTTCGCGAAAGCCTGAGACTCTTGGTCAATCATAGCCTCATATTTCCTGGTGAAGCGTGTTCCATTCATGACTTGTCAGGTAATGCCACGATTTCATCAGAAGTGGCAAATATTGCCAAGAATCTCATCGGTGGCGGCGTCTTGTCGCTTTCGGGTGGCATTGCGCTCTGCAGCAACTCGCCCGGTGCACTCGTTCCAGCCAGTCTATGGATTCTCGTGGTGGGCGCCATCTTTGCCTACAGCTGTCTCCTCATTGCCAAAGTATGTCATCTCACGGACAGCTGCACGTTTCGAGAATGCTGGGAACGCACCATGGGCGAGCGGGGCGGCGCGGCCGTGGCCGTGGTGAACGCGCTCAAGCCCGCGCTCGGCAATCTAGCGTATTCCGCCATATTGTCGCAAACGCTGCAATCCTTGTTGGAAACGGCCGGTTGGAACGTGTCGCGCGTCGCCTGTCTCTTTGCCATTACCGTCACGGCCATTCTGCCGCTGTGCTTGTTGAAGAATCTGGCCGTTCTGGCGCCCTTTTCGGTACTGGGCACGGCCGCCATTCTCTTTGCTGCGCTCTCCATGGTGATTCGCTGCATCGACGGTTCTTACCAGCCGGGTGGTACTTATCACGAGGATATTACAGCCAATATGCGACCCGACTTTGGGGACCGCAACCGGGCGGGATCCCTCCAGATCTTGCCGTTGTTGTGCATGATTTTCGAGTCGTTTGTAAGTTCAGCACTCGAACCCCTTTAAAGGCACCGCACGGCCGTTTGTCTCACTATCTACCACCCTCGCCTTTACTCTGCCTTCAGGTTATGCACTATAATGTTCCACGGTTCTACACGGAGCTAAAGCAGGCCAGCATTCCTCGATTTGGTCAGGCAGTGGGCTATTCGTTTGGAATGTCGGCAGTCATTTATATTACCACGGCCGCAGCGGGGTTTCTAACCTTTGGAGGACACTCGGACGGGTAAGTTACCTCCCTAATTGATCGTCGAGTGAACGAATGAATGCAGGCCCATCATCCTGACTCACACCGAACCCCTTTCCCAAAGGTACATCTTGAACAATTACTCGCCACAAGATCCATTGGCGACAGCGAGTCGACTAGCGATTGGTCTGTCAACTTTACTCACGTACCCCCTGGTCTTTATTGGATTTCGCGACGGTGTGTTGGATTTGTTGCATGCTCCCGTTGAGCGCCAAACTAGTCGCAATGTGGATCTCCTGACTGTCGTCCTCTTGGCCATTCTGACAGTCACGGCTATCTTTGTCACTGACTTGGGCCTCATTAATGCCGTGGGCGGCGGAACACTAGCGACAGCGCTTTGCTTTGTCTTTCCAGCTCTCATGTACCGGCAAGCTGTCAGGCAAGAAAGAACCGGAGCGGAGAGGGAAGTCATGTTTGCCATGATTCTCATGGTTGTTGGTGTCGTCTTGGGCCTGGTGGGAGTCTGGGAAGCTATTGCAACCAACTAATCGAATTGAATCCATAGAGCAGGATTACTGTTATGCTATCATCTACCAACGAATGAAATCTTCACATTTAATCTACACATCGCATTACTCCGTAAGAACTTGAGATCCTAAATCAAAGCTGAAGAGCTATCCGCGCCGAAGCCCATTAACTCTCGTATTTTCCACTTGAGCTGGCCTCCTCCAACTTGGTCGGACCACGAGAAATATTGTTCGACGGTCTGTGTACCGTTTGCTAGAATTGGCTCCTTTAGCATTTCGTCGTATGCGGTCTTATTCCTCTCCAAATAAGCAATTTGATCGCGTACGCGACGGCCTCGTCCCGCATCATTGATATCGTAGTAAATGAAGGACTTGCGGTTGAAGACATTGAACACTTCTGCGGTCCCGTAGTATATGGGAATACTACCAGCCATGAATGCGTTCAGAATCTTCTCAGTAATGTATCCATTCTTGTTGCGGTTCTCCATGACCAAGGCAAATCGATACTTGTGAAATAACTCCACGTTTCCAGCCCAGTTGGTATTACCATCCTTGGGAGCTGGAAATATACCGGTTCCTGGTCGCCGCGTGAAATTGCCAGG
>Ga0307981_1004347_pt1 | contig 10001 bp, 9 predicted proteins | sample OrgLakmetagen987_FD_201849 | JGI IMG/M metagenome (GOLD analysis project Ga0307981, IMG submission 201849) | Saline water microbial communities from Organic Lake, Antarctica - #987 | ecosystem: Environmental > Aquatic > Non-marine Saline and Alkaline > Saline | place: Antarctica: Organic Lake... | reverse complement strand
ACTTGTTGCGGTTTTTGTTACTTGAAAAGTCAGCAAAAAACAACACGGATTTTCTCTCGTACACACCGGTGAAGCCTTGCAAAAGTTGACCGACAAAGTCAGTGAACACGTTTGCAGAGGCACCATTGGGGCATACCAAGAGAGCGGATAAAACACAAAAAGAAGATAACTTCATCATCTTGGGGGACACGGACTTGTTTGTTCTCAACAGACTTGAAAGCAAAAGTGTGGATCTTTCGTTGGAGGGAACGCTTCCATTACGGTACCGCTAGCGTAGGCTTAGGCATAGGCACGGGGTAAGAAGCAAGGGCCTTATCGCCCGCCGGGACATTCTTATTCCAGTCATTCTAAAAGTGATATGACTTATATCAGCTGGATGACTTAGGAACACGAGAGAAAAGTCTTTGTTGATATGTTGGACGATTGACCTCGCCTAATTACTAATTACCATTACCGATACCGTAGAGGCTTGTCTCTTGTCTCACAACTGACCTCCAGTACACCGGGTTGATGATATTTATCCGTAAGAATAATTATTAACGGATTTTAATCATGATGACCAGTACTTAACATTTTATGACTAATGACTTCTGATCGTTGACTAATGACTTCTGATCACATCGGTCATTGCGGTGAGGATGAGAATTGAGAATACAACAACGTCATGACTTCGAATCGAACTTCTCAACACAAAGACCAACACCAGGTTCTTCGCTTCCTCTCCAAAGTTGGTTGGGCCAATTTGCAATTTAGTTGGGTGCGTGGAGTTCTCCGCCCAGGGGCCAGGGCCATGTACAGGTAGGGCCAGGTGCTTTGTATTCGCGTGTCCACGTGGATAAGATTGGTCCCCGATTGAGTTCATTATTTGTTTGACTTGGCGCGATCTTGTAGACTACAACCGGAATTCACAAATTTTTCCGAGTTCCGCGAAACGAAGGGGAAGTTCGACCGTAGGTAAAATACGTAATCCTTCTCATTCTCATTCTTCTTTGAGATCGACCATGACGATTACCGGTGGGCCAGCAGCAGTACCTTTAGCGGGTGAAGGAACTCCTTTGCTGGGATTGAGTAACGGAACTCGTACAGAAACTATTATTGGCAAAGCTGTTCCTCAGAAGCGTGTTAGCTTCGAATGGGGCGCCGTTCAAAACTCGACAAATCTGATGGGCGCCGACCACGATGAAGGTACCAGTTGGAGAATCGACGAGGACAGTACGCGCAGCGCTTCTTTTCCGTCGACGCCGTACAACAGCCTTCGCAGCAGTCTTCTCCAGAGTAGTAGTAGCATCTGGAATCGTTACACAGTCACCACAAGCGAACGACAGCGGGCGCTCCAAAAGCCTGGCGTTGGGGCAGCTGCGTTTTTGATTCGCGGCGCTGTCCTTGGTCAAGTAGAAAATCCCGCAGAAGGAGCCTATGATCCATACGATAAGCCCAATGAAGCATTCAAGAACACAACTGCAGTCGTCTGTGGGCGCGCTTGTGCCAACCGTTGGCTCGTGCGTGTTCTCACAGCCACGGCGTGGATTCTGGTGTTGACTTCCTTTGTGGAACCTCCTCACTGGTGTTGCGATAAGGGGACGGACGCCCAACAGTCAGCGACCCAATACGAGGGTTGTCTCGCTTACTTTGCAGCCGAGGGTATTCCTGCCGTTAGTAATACAACGTTGGAGGTGAATGGCAATAACGACAACAGGGATTATGTATCGGCCACGACAGTTCAGTACTATCCCAACTCGAGCTCGGTCTTGTTGACAGGCACGCAATCCAATTATGTCGAGGCTGCATGTGTCGCTATTATTGGTATCTTTTTGTTGCTTCGCTACGGTCGCGATGGGCTCTCTATTGCGCGCTATTTGCGGCCCGGATCGAGTCGTTGGCCCCGTATCACACAGTTGATTTGTATGGTGTTTTTGGTGGGCGGTCTGATTGCCAACTACAAGCCCCATCATCCCCTTATAAGACTGATCTTGTTGGCGTCTGTTTTACCTGCTACGCAACGTGATTTGCATGTCTTCGTCAACATGATCCCAAAAGTCTTGGATGTCCTGGCGTTGTTGTTTGTCCTGATGGTGTTTTATGCTTGGTTTGGTGCCGTCATCTTTGTCGATACGGCCCAAGGTGCCGATAGTTTTTCGAGTTTTTTGGAAGCCATGTGGACGCGTAAGTACAATGCATATCGATGTTCTCTTGTCGGGGATGATTCAGTGTTATGCTACGAATGGAACCTTGACAAGCTGCTGACCAACCTGCCGGCTTTTCTTGCTTTTTGTTTGCAGTTTGGATTTGTGTGACAACGGCCAATTATCCCGACGTGATGATGCCCAGTTACAATGAGAATCGCTGGTCAGCCCTCTATTTCCTATCCTTTATGGTGATTACGTTCTTCTTTCTCATGAATCTCATATTGGCCGCCGTCGTGGACGAGCATGAACGGGCGGAGATTGAGCGAACGCAACAGCACCAAAAGGACGCCACGGTCAACCTCAAGGGAGCCTACGAGTTGATGGACTACGCCGATACGGGAAGGATTGATCGGGACACCATCTTGGCACTTTTTACTATTTTGAATACTGACTTTCCCGAGTTTCGGACCCTGACGGATGACGATACCAAGTTGCTATTTGCAATTCTCGATAAAGATGGCTCGTCCACCATTACTGAAGACGAATTCATGGACTTTGGAAACGTCTTGTTACTTGAATTCGTCAAGACCAGCGAGTATGCAACCCTTGTGGAGCTGCACTTTCCCGTCTTTTTCCGTTCCCAAGGATATCAACGCTTTTGCCGTATGGTCAGGTCCAACATGTTCGAATACGCAATTGATGGGGTTCTCCTTATGAATGCTATTGTGATTGGGATCCAGTCGTTTCCCGAACTATCTGGACAGAAGGTTGACCTGGATCCCAAGTACTGGGACGGTTCGATAGATACAATTTGGGAATACATGGAGACAGCGTTCGCAATTGTATACTGCGTAGAAGTCATCGTCAAGATTGTGGTGGCCGGTTGGAAGTCGTATTCGGAGAGTCAAAGGAATATGTTTGACTTCTTCATTACTCTTCTCGCAGTTCTCTCCATGGCCTATGTGTATTATCCAAATGATTTCTCAGACACTCGTCTGATTCGCTTGATTGTCATGGCCCGAGTGCTGCGTTTGGTCCGACTCTTGACAATGATGAAGCGCTTTCAACTCATTGCCATGGTATCGGTTGGTGAGTCAACGTGTTGGTCCAGTGGAACCCCTCGTCTACTATTCCATGTGCACCCTACTCACGTTCTCTTTCTTTTCAACCCGCGCGCAACAGAGATTTTGCCTGAGGCAGCTAGCGTTGTGCAAATTCTTTTCTTTGTCATGTACGTCTTCAGTGCGTTGGGGCTGCAACTATATGGTGGTCTCATAACTCGCGACCCCAGCAATCCTTTGGCTTATTTGATTCTCGGCACGGACTTTAGCGACAACGAGTATTGGGCAAATAATTTCAACGACATGGTCAGTGGAATGAACGTCCTTTTCAATCTGTAAGTTATCCCGGCGACAATAACGAGCACACGAAACGAATAGAGACCCCGTCCAACTCACATTGCTCTCTCATCCGTTGCGTGTCTTCTTAGACTCGTCATTAACAACTGGACGGAATGCGAGGTTGGGTTCGAGGCCGTGACACAAGCCAAGTGGGTGCGATACTTTTTCCTGTTGTTCCACCTTATCGGTGTCGTGCTGGTCAACAACTTGGTGATTGCCTTTATCATCAATTCGTTCTTGCGGCAAATGGCAATTTTTAATGAAAAGGTGCAAGACGAGGTTGTGGGAGATGGAGAAGCAGTAATTCAAAATCGAAGGGCCGTTTTTGACGCTTCTACAGTGACAGGAACCAAGACAAGCTTGTCTGGAGGCTATATTGCCCGGTTGCGGAAGATGCATTCCGATCCATTACAAGGTCGCGAGCAAGAGCGCTTGCGTCGGCTGTTCACTCATCATAGCAGTAATGAGATGGACGTCAACTCGGGAGAAGCGCCTTCCACGTGAGATTTGCAAGTCGTTTGGGGTGGCCCGTTGCATTGTATCGATTTGGGTGGGCTTAGAGAGAGAAGTGTTGGAATAAATTTATACGACTTGATACCAATAGAGAAAGTAGTATTTGTACCATTCATTTACAGTCTTTGCTTTTACAACGTAGATGAGGCTAATGGATCACTAACTAGCCCGTAGCTGTGTCTCTTTTGTCCATTGGCACCGCGCGGTTCCGTAGTTGATCCAGCATGCCGACGACGACTGTTGTTGTTGCTGGCTACTACTAGCTCGACTCGTCGACCGCGCCCACCGTCCAAAGTTGCCCGTGCAAAAGGCCATACACCGACTGCGACTTAATAGATACAGGTCGACAAAGACGTCGTAATAGTCGGCTGCCGGTCGGGTAGTTTCTTGCTGAATCTGTGCCGAGGTAATTTCCGTTTGTAAAAAGTCGGGGCCGCGGTCCAAGTGCAAAAGGGTGGCGTTGTTCTTGGCAGCAGCAGCAGCAGCATTAACATGCGCCGCCACAACAGACACACCGCCTTGGGCTTGGCCGTATTGGACAGCGTAGTGGGTCACCGCTGCGGAATCCGTTGCCACCAAAATGGGGAGCCCTGGTGCCAGGCTGGACGCGCAATTCACAGCGTTTTCAAATTTGCGCGTTTGAAACGTTTGATTGCGCAAATAAAGGGATCGAATGTGCACGGCCGCGTAGTTTCCTTCCGTCAATCCCAGGTGGTCCATTTGCTGCCCAATCCGCTGGGCCACGGCGGGCGAGGGCTGGAACAAGGCGTTCCAAACGGCTGGATACACGTCTTGAAATGTGCTAGCCTTTTGTTTTGCTAGTACTGGACGGTGAGCATTGTAATATGCCGCGCCGTGGTCGTTGACCTGAAGCAGCATATCTACCAGAATCTTGCAGGTAGACTCGGCGAGTTGCTCCGCCGCGTGATGAAGGGTCATAATGTGGGGGCGTTTGCGAAACGGCAATCGGCCATGGAGCCAGTCTGGAATGCGCCAGTCCAATATAGTACTAGTTGTAGAAGCAGTAATGCCACCAACAGCAACAGGTGGTACCAAGAATTCCTCCAGTGCCGCGGGTCGTTCCCATTGGATAAAGAGAATGCGGTGGCTTTGGGCAGCCAACAAGAGCGCCACTGGAATGGGCCCCAGCCGATCGGCCGCGCCGCCACACTTGAAATCGGTGCGGAGACAGCGCATCACCAGATAGTTGTGCTCGAGCCAATTTGTTTCGTTTAGTTGAGCGAGTTGCGTTCGATGCCAGTGAAAGTAATCCTGCATCCAGAGAGGTAGGGACTCGTCGTTCTCTACTTTAACTGGTGGTGAAGGCCGCCGCCGAGGCAAGGGTCCTCGAATCTTGTTGGCTGCTGCTCGATCGTTGGTGTTTCTAGTATTTGAATGGTGCGGTGCCCGTTCTTGTTGATTAGGATACTTCTCATCTGTCTGCTGTGCAGACTCCTGCTGTTTCAACTCTCCCAGAGGATAGTATCGACCACGCCTTGGACTACGGCCGTCGTCCACGGCCTGCAGGGAAAAGAGAAACCACGAAACGCCCCAAAGGAGCACCAAGACGAGCAAATAGGTGCTCTTTCGGATTCGCTTTCTTGTCAGTAGTAAAGCGTTGTTTCTTATACTCGTTGACTGTGCTGCTGACATGTTGCTGCTTCAGTAGTCCAAAGGTCTCTTGGATGCACGCCATGGTCCACGACGGCCTTTTTTTTAGCTCTTTTCTATTCTCATGTCGCGTTGTTGTCGTCGCGTGCTCGCGCGTTACGCATGGGCCAAAACGACGCCTAAATATGATAGCACACGACAATACAATACACTACAACAAGAACAGGACACGTTTGATACATACCAAGGCAAAGCTAAACTCGTCCAAAGAGTTGTTGACTTCTTTGTCGCGGCGAATCCCTGCATGTCGTTTAGAGTCTAGCTAGCTAGCTAGCTAGCTAGCTCGTAGATACTACTAGTAGCAGCAAGCGCTAACTCCGGCTACTATAAAGCCCCCTCCAAATATAGCTTCGATCTTGGGCGTGCTGAGCAGCCTTTTGATAAAGCCAGAGTCTTGACGAAAGCATCGAATACCGGTGACTGCTCACGCAATCTGGTCTGGATCACGCGCGTTTTCAAAAGCAATTCCATTGCATTGCATCATCATTATTTGAATGCTACGGATCCTACCTTTCGTTTATCAGGGCGGCGGGGGTCGTGGTCAATCGTATCGAAGGAGGAGCTAGTGCTTCTTTATAGTTCGTCATACTGACTTTATCTAGCTAGACTTGTGTAGCTACCGGTGTGTTTGTTCCACTTCTACATCTTGCGGTTCTCTTGTCCGGTTCCACCAGGAGCATGTGAACACGAACACGAGAGACGCCATCCACCGAGACTGCCAACATTTTACAGTTTTTTTTCGCGCTCCTTTTTCATTTTGGGTAACTAACCCGGATACAATGTTCCGCCTTGTGACTGGTCCCGATGAGAGGGTCTCCATGACGAAATGAGTCAGTTCGTCTACTGCTCCTTTGCTATACCGATAGGATGACAGAGTTTTTTTATTCTACGCCGAGAGGCTTTCATCGTGGGCCTGCCACTGGTAAAAAGTTCGCGCTCCTTTTCATGTTGGGTAACTAACCCGGATACAATGTTCTACTTCATGTTTTGATCCCACCACAGCGTTTCCATGACAATCAGAGTCAACTAGAGCTTACTGAATGCACGCTTACATGTTTTAATGCATTTTGAGCGTACGAGGCTCGGTTGATCGGTGAACGAGGGACCCATTTCGTTCCTCGGATGGGTAACTAACCCGGAGCTTTCCGACGATTTTCAGCCCATCATCGGCAAAGAATCTGCCAAAGAACAAGTTCAAGATGCGAAGTCACCCGACCATGACGACGACGACGACGATGATGACGACGACGAAGATGCCCAGAATACGAGCAAGCACGGGAACCATGACTTGGTTGGCTGTTGTATGCGTACTTGCACTGATGGTGAAGCCTGCGGAAAGCTGGAGTCCCAACGTTCTTCAACGATCGATGCTACTAGGAGCGCCACGGCTTCAGCAGCCATCATCATCACTTCTTCCGCGGACGGCCAAGAGTAGTCAATCCGAGGATACGACAGCAACGGTCCAAATGCAAGAAGAAGAGGACGATGAAGCACCCGCTGGTATTGTAGGCTCGCAGTTCTTTGGTGGCAACAAGGAGAAGGTCGAGTTTTACGATCCCGTGGCCGAAGCCCAAGCCGCCATTACGACCGACACAGATGGTGACAGTCTCTTGTACAATCGCTTTCAGGACGCGGCCGCGTTCCGTGACGTGACAGTCGCGGCCTTGGCGGCCAGTTTGCAAAGTCAATTGAGTGCCGTCTTGCGACAGCAAGAAGAAGCAGCAGCAGCAGTCAAGGGTGATACCAACACTGACAGCAGCCAAGCGGAATACACGTACGCGAATACTGTGCAGTGGGAAACTCCCTTGCAAGTCAAGAACAGTCAACCTATTGAAGAGCTCGCTGCAGCCTTGGACTTTTATCGCCGTGTGGACGTTGCTGTAACCTCTGGCGAACGTCTTGGAGAAAATACCGTGCGTCTCACGTGGGAGCTTTCGCTGGCGTGGCCAGCCTTTTGGGAACCGCAAATGCTCTTGACGGGAAGCTCGGTCGTGACGCTCAACGACAAGAAGGAGATCGTTCGCCAGGTCGACTCGTTGGACGCTCCCGACTTGCTCTCCAACATGATTCAACAGGCACTTCCTCGATTCTGGGATTTGTATCACATTGGCATGAGTCCTTCGGCGGAACAGTCGCCTCGACAAGTTTTGAAAAAGAAATCGCCATTTACACCCTATCAACTCTACCGATTACCCGCCCGACTCGTCTTGCAACCCACTATTCTCGAAACCGGATCGCGCGAGGACTGCAACGCGGGCACCATTCCCAACCACGCCTTTTCGTGCGTCATTAAAACCATGGGGCCGCAAAAGCAACGCTACGTGCCCGCATCACCTCTCGAAGTGCAACTCGTGCCGCAGTCCACGGGTCCGTTGCGACTGCGATGGAATATTCCCGTGTCGGTCGAGTCCATGTCTGCGAATAGCGGAGCACAACTACCCTTGCCACCGGCCGACGAGGAATCCGACGTCGCGGCGTTGCCGGAATGCAACTATCAGTGGCAGCCAAGGCGAGCCGTGGCGACGCTTCCATATGGTGGCGGGCCGCAGGATGGGGCCGTGACGGAGCTGCGCAAGCGGTTGTACGAAAAAGTCACCAAGGATGGCTTGCAGCCGACGCTGGACCCAAACGGCCGTCCAATCTTTTTCTTTTGGCAAAACAATGTCAAGGCGTGCTATACCAAGGAAGGATTGGGCATGGCTGTCTACGAGTGGAGGCCCGACTTTGTAAAGGCCAATGAAATTGGAATCGAACTAGAGACTGGCAGCATGGGGATTGAGCGATCCTAGTCTAACTGGAAGAAGACAAGTTGAGAAAGCCGGCCTAGAATGATTTACATTTACATACACACATGGTACCCTTTGTCTACTTATTCGTAGCGTAGCCTTTAGCTCTGCTGGCATTCTGGGCGTGCATCCAAGTCTACCTGAGATTCGTCGACACGGGTGTAGTCCATGAGCGTCTTAGGATGCTGCTGGATGCTACCGCTGCTTTGCAAAGATTTCTCGCCAGAACGTAGTCCAAAGACGTCAGATGCCAGCTTGGCAGGCAAAGTCTCTTGGGTCGTGTTTGCCTCGCTTTCGTGCTTGTGAGTCGACGTTAGAACTGCGCCCTCGTCTGTACTTTCAAGTCCCATCGGATTTGGTTGCTGACGTGCAGGACTGCCGCTGGTTAGAGAAGACAGCTTGATTCGCAACGCCATTTCTCGTTCGTTTCTCTGTCGTGTGGCCTTCTCGATCAGAGGACTACTGCCGTTGCGGATACGATCGGAGCTGCGTCTCGGAGTTCCGTCCTTGATGTGTGGACTCTTTTGTGCGGAATAACCTGGGCTTGGGTGCTCCTCGTCATGAGCACTAAAGAAGGACAAGCCTTCCTGGCCATGGTCGATGGATCGATCTTGCGAGAACTCGACACGGTGTTGGGCAAGCTGGAGAGATGTGATTTCAGCCTTCAATTTGGCCAACTCTTGCTCCCGTTCCCACGCACGCTGCTCAGCCTTTTGCACATCTGTCGCTGCAGCCGAATTCTTCATGATGAGCTCTCGCTTTTCGTCGTTGAGAAACTCCAGTTGTTCTTCGTATTCCTGGCGCATCTGCGAAAGAGTCGTTCGACTGACCCCACCCCGAGTGTACCCTTGGGATTCTCCTTCACCTAAAGACTCGGAGATGGCACCCAACGCGTTGGCCCCTCCATTGCGGCTCTGTTTCTTCAGATTACGGTTCTCATCGAGAATGGCGTTGTACTCCCTTTGCAGCTTCTCGAGTTGGGCCTGAGACTTGCCATCTGCACCGTATCGACCACCCAGCTGTCGGCGGTAACGATCGTTGTCTTCCTGGAGCTTGAACTTTTCGCGTTCCAACATTTTGACCTTTTCTTGGAATTCATCCCCATCTCTGGTCAAGTCGTTGATCTGGTTGGCTGTGAACTCGATCTTTCGCTTCAACGAAGAGACCTTCGACCGAAGGGCACGTTCAATGTCTTGCTTTTCCCTCTTGGCGGCGTTCAATTGACACCCCATGTCTTTGCACTCGTCATCCATGGCTTGGAGTTCCTCCTTGGCTTTGTTCTTGGCTTCGTTGATCAGCGCGCGGCCCTTGCGAACCAGATGGTCCGTGGATTCGTCTGCTTCCTTCCTTGTCTGTTCCAGCTCGGCCTGACACGCTTTCTGGATCAACTCGATTCGTTCCTGAGCTTCTTGACGAGAGTTCAGGAGGGCCGATGTAGAAAGTTCCGTCAACTCGGTAACTTGTTCGTTCCACTTGGTTTCCAGCTGTTGGTACTTTTGTTCCGC
>Ga0307981_1004346_pt1 | contig 10006 bp, 4 predicted proteins | sample OrgLakmetagen987_FD_201849 | JGI IMG/M metagenome (GOLD analysis project Ga0307981, IMG submission 201849) | Saline water microbial communities from Organic Lake, Antarctica - #987 | ecosystem: Environmental > Aquatic > Non-marine Saline and Alkaline > Saline | place: Antarctica: Organic Lake... | reverse complement strand
GTCGCCTGCGAGACGTCATTCCAAGACACGCCACAGTCTCAAGCAGGAAGTCGCAGCTTCTGATGACTCGGAGGAGTCAGTATCGGAAGAATCCGACGACGGGGAAGAAGAAGAAGGCATGAAGCTACAGCGTATCTTGGCCTCTCGTACCGAAACGCGCCGCAACTGGCGGGAAATTTGCCAGGGAGTCAACACGTCCGAAATCGACAATGGCAGTCGTTGGTTTCAGTCGAGTGACAAGAAGAGCGACGCTACCGACGACGATACCTTTGAAGAACGTTTCCTAGTCAAGTGGACAGATCTGGGCTACCTCCATTGCTCTTGGGAGACACAGACCGATCTAATCGACCAGGTGGAGTCGGCAAAGGGATACCTGACGACTTTTTTCCGCAAGAGCGAGAACGGGTTGCTTTTCAGTGCTGACGAACGATGCGATGGAGACTACTTTGATCCAGGATTTACACAGATTGACCGTATTCTGGAAGTTCAGCTCCCCGAGGACGAAGAGGAACATCCGCCGGTCACTGCCGAAGCCGAAGACGGGTACACAGCCAGTGACTTTGGTATGGTAATGGACAAGGCTGACCCCGAGTTTGAAAATGGAACTGGTCGTCAGTTTTTGGTCAAGTGGCACCACACACCCTATTCAGAATGCACCTACGAGTTTGAACGAGACTTGATGTTGAACGACGTTGACTACAAGGAACCGCTAAAGGCCTTTCTGACTCGAAACAAAAAGCCAACCAAAGCCGAGATGCGTACCAAGATACGAAAGGGGGAAGAAGAGTTGCGCCGATCATACAAGTTTTTCGGCGACAAGAGTTCCATCAGCGACGACAAGCGTGATAAGGAGGTTCGAAAGTACCAACTTGAGCTCGAGAACCAAGTCTTTCCTAACGGTGGGAAGCTCCGTGACTACCAGGCCGAAGGGGTGTCATGGATGATTTCGAATGCTGTCAACAAGCGATCGTCCATCCTTGCTGATGAGATGGGGCTGGGGAAGACGCTTCAGACTTGTGCCACTATCAACCTCATTGCAACCAGATTGAATCGAGTCGGACCCGCTTTGATCATTGCCCCATTGTCAACGCTTGAACACTGGAAGCGGGAGTTTACATCCTGGACCGGGCTCAATGCAATCGTCTACCACGGCTCGTCGGAGGATCGCAAGCTTATCAGGGAATTAGAAATGGTATATGAATGCGATCGCCCAGCTGGCGGTGTTGGTATCAACCAGCTCTACCTCAAAAAGTGCTTACCAAAAAAGTACACCAAACCCGGGCCTGAGAGTCCCTGGATGGCTCAGGTCGTCATTACGACGCCGGAAATGCTTGTGGCAGACGACTACAAGGAGCTTACAGCAGTCCACTGGGAAGTGCTTGTTGTAGATGAAGCGCACAGACTTAAGAACCACAACTCCAAGCTGGCTGTCAATCTCCGCGACGCCAAGTTCTCATTTGGCCACAAGTTGCTCCTAACGGGCACACCGATTCAGAACAACGTCCAGGAATTTTGGACTCTACTGAACTTTATCGACCCCGACGACTTTGACGACGCGGATGAGTTCCAGAAAAAATACGGCGATATCAAGAGCAAGGAACGGATAGACGAGTTGCACGAAGAGATTCGTGCGTACATTCTTCGTCGACTAAAGGAGGATGTCGAGAAGAGCGTCCCTCCTAAAGAAGAGACTTTAATCGAAGTCGAGCTAACGTTGTCGCAAAAGAAGTACTACCGTGCCTTGTATGAGAAGAACGTCAAGTTCTTGCACAAAAATAACAAGAAGGCGCTGGACGGCCCGAGTCTCAATAACCTTGCGATGCAGCTACGGAAATGTTGCAACCATCTCTTTTTGCTAAACGGCGTTGAAGAGGAGTTTCGACGCGAAGAAACCACGGCTGGCAGAATCTCGTTGGAGGGCGACTTTCTCGTCAAGGCGTCTGGGAAACTTGTTCTGCTCGACAAGTTACTACCCCGATTGAAGCAAGAAGGTCACAGAGTTCTCATCTTTTCACAATTCAAGATTATGCTTGACATCCTTGAAGACTACTTTGAAACCCGAAGTATGAAGTTCGAACGGATTGACGGCTCCATCACGGGTCATCGGCGGCAGCAGGCCATTGACCGGTTCCAAGCACCAAGCACGGAAGAACGTGAGGCGCCTTTCATCATGATGTTATCCACCCGGGCCGGAGGTAAGTGTAGTGTTCGCCGTTTTCAGATCCATCTTCCTGATGTTTACAGAAGTTTTCGCTCATCCAATCTTTATCCATTGCGATGCACAACAGGCGTCGGAATCAACTTGACAGCAGCCGATACATGTATTATCTTTGACAGTGACTGGTAAGTTTCTCGTCCCGCCTTCGGTCCTGTGACTGTTTAGCGGAGCTGGAACCAGTCAGTCAACTAACATATCTACCACTCTTATCTATCTTCGCAGGAACCCCCAAAATGATCTCCAGGCACAAGCTCGGTGTCATCGGATCGGGCAGACAAAGAGCGTGAAGGTGTATCGCCTGCTTACGAGCAAGACGTATGAGATGCAGATGTTCCACATGAGTTCACTCAAGATGGGCCTTGACCAGGCCGTCTTGAACGGTTTCGAAAGCAGTGCGTCGGGCGAGGTAAGACTTCGTCACATTCAATTGATTCACGGAATCTTCATTTTCCATTCGTGTCACTAACGTGCTCCCCCAATCCCTTTGCGAAACTCAGGGTACTCTCTCAAAGGAAGAGGTGGAAAAGCTCCTTCGCCATGGCGCATATAATATTTTTAATGAAGACGCTGCGGGCACGGCCGAAGACGCATCGAATGATTTTGTGCAACAGGACATTGACTCGATTCTGCAAGGTCGCAGCCGGACAGTGGTTCATGACAATACTGGTACCAAGAGCAACGCAGCGGGTGGCACATTCTCAAAGGCGCGATTCAAGGCTGCCAAGACACCAGACACGACGAAAGGCAAAAGCAAAAGCGAAGATATCGATATCGAAGATCCCGATTTCTGGAAGAAGATGGTCGGGGAGTCGAATATGGAGGAAGCTATTGATCCCTTGACTGCGAAGCGCCGTCATAGAAACGAAACTAACTACTCCGAGAAGGATTACATGCAGAAACTCGAATTCAGTCTCGCAGTGAGTGGTGACGACGCCAGTGATTCCGATGCCAGTGATTCCGACGCCGACGACGACGAAGAGGAAGATGGACTTACCGAACGTAGTCGGTGGGGTGGCTCAACTGCCAAAGATTGGCAGAAAGATCATGCGCTGAATCTCGTCAAGACTCTCTTGTCATTTGGTTATGGCGCTGTTGATTGGGGGGAAGTAATGAAGCATCTGGATTTCCGAGGCACTATTGACGACGAGGAGGTAAGTTCAGCTGGCGTACATTTTGATGCTTTGTTCCCGTAGCCATTCTCTGACCCCATTTACGCTCCACTCTTTTGTAGATCAATCGAATGACTTGGTCAATATTACTCACGACACTTCTGGAGACTGCCGAGGATGATGCGAATGGCGCGAAGAAGCGCGAAGAACGCGCGGCTGAGAAGAAGCAGGAAGAAAATGGACAAGGAGATGGAGGTATTCTTGCTGTGGACCTTTCGCAAGATGGAGCCAACGTAGGCTTGGATGCTGCTCAGCTGAAAGAGAAGGCTTTTCAAAAGCTTTTGACTGCGAACGAAAGTTGGACCAAGCTTGTCATTGAAGACGCAGTGCTGTTTGCGAAAGGAAACCCTCCCCGGGACGCCGAGACTGTACAGAAGGCTTTAAAGGCAGGCGCATCTGAGAAACCTCACCCCGATGGTATCTCATTTATGTTCGCTGAAAGCGTGTGGCCCTCTTTGAAGAGTCGTGGATGGAAAGCTGAACTATTGGTCGAGGGACCCTCCACGGGAAAGACTCGTTACACATACAAAGATAAACAGGTACGCGTTGTCTCCTATTTTGTGCGCTTTGTGGTTATTGTCAAGGATGAGCTCTCACACGGTTTCTTCTTCAGTATACATCCCCTGAATCGGTTCTCGCTGCGGTCATCGAGATTCATCCTGAACTATCAAATGTGGCCGAAACGCTGTTGAAATCGGTCGAATCTTCACGCCTCGAAAACGCCGAGACGCAAGAGAAGGTCCGTGCGAAGCACTTGGCACTCGCTCCAGGCACTGTCAACACAGAAGAACTGCACAGCTTTTTGCAGCAGTATGCTCCCTTGCAGCTTCTTGCTGATCGCTCACGGTCAACCAGAATCTGGCTTTCTCGTAAGCTTCTGTCGACTTGCTCTTTCATGATTTTGGCGTCATCTTTGGTTCGCCAAGCGAAAGCTTCCTTAGGCAGTACTGAAGGAATCGATCGCCTGGCATCCTCCATGATTGTCGACAAAAGAACAACAATGCCCCACCCGCGGTGGACGACACAGCAAGACGCTGTTCTAATCCTAGCTGTGGCCAAGCACGGCTGGATCGATCAAGAATCGAGTTGCCGTGCCATTACAGACGATTCTTCCATCAAATGGGGTCCTCCTTTCGAGGCCTCTCGCGGGAACGAAGACTCCAGTGCGGATTCAAGCAGCAAGTTCAACTTTTCTAATCTTCGGGCGACTGGGCAGCGGGCCGCATTGTTCTTGACTGAACAGCACGACCTCTTCGAAGAAGTCAAAGGTTTCAACACAAACCTGGTGGTCCGAGCTTACGATCTTGTCCGTCATTCATCAGAAGCCTCAGAACTTCCAGAATCGTCACACCGCCCCGTTTGGACAGTTGGCGACACGCTTCTCGGCAAAGCGGACGGAAGCTTGTTGGAGCAAGATGAGCCTGTTGAGCTGCCGACGAAGAAGGATCTCGTCAAACGTTTGAAAACAGCCTTGACGCGTTCCAGCGGTACTGGTACAGCAGGTGCAACGCAAACTCCAGCAGCTCCGCCCAATTCCCACGGCTACGCCGTTCTAGATCAGAGTGACACGTGCAACATCTTTCTCGCAGAAATGCTACGCGGGGTGCTAAAGACACCATCCATTTCAAAAGCTTGCAAGATTCTTTGCCAACTTGCTAGTGGAGAAGCAGAGGCGCGTCTTGACGCCATGCGGATCTCGGGTTCCACGGGCGCAAGTCCGGGGAAAGTGGTCGAAGAGATGGTGCGAATCAGGGAGCAGATCGAAGTCGTCAGGCGGAGTCTGAATAGAAGTGCCCGACAGGGCAAGAACGTTATACGCGTAATGCTCGGAGAGGAACCCCACCAAGCGCGAGCTACCAACGAAATTGTTTTCCCAGTCGAAAAGGCTGCTCTCTCGGCTCTACAAGTAGCAACTGTTGCAAGCCGTGTTGCCAATACGGGCACCAAAACGTCGGGCGAAAAAGCGTTCGACGTCGCCATCAAAAGAGCCCTTGGTAGCAGTACTTTCGGCGATTCGAACTCGGTAGTCGAGCTCACAGCTATTGAAACAATGATTCTTCTCGTCGTTTGTTCTAACGGACTTCCCGTGTGGCAGGAGTCAGCTGCGTCTGCGTCCGCTGACTTGATACACGGAACGAGATACGCTATGACCTGGTTGTCGCTGGGTCAATCTCTCGCCGCCATGGCCGAAGGATACCTTCGCAAGGCGGAAGAGAAGACCAAGAAGGCCCAGAGAGATCTTGCAAAATCAGCTCCGGCGGACGTACCAAAGGCGCAGGTCGCTGCGTCTGAAGCTGCCAATATCTTCACGGCGAAAACTCTTGCGGTTGGACAGGCTGCAGACTACGCCACTGACCCGGATAATCTCGCCAAGAAGGCAATTATGATGCTTGAGAAGTTACGACGACACATGGGACCTGTCAGCACATCATCAATGGCAAGCAAGTTCACTGATGGCGGACTTGGGGCCAGAGTCTTGGTCTGGCTTGGAAAAGAGATTGAGAGCTGGTCAAGATCTTTGCAGCTACTTGACGAACGAGGTTGCCCACTGGCATACTCTGCCGTTGACTTCCTTGACGATATTTCCGAGCACGAGAGAGCTAGTCTCTCTATCGAAACAAGCTTCGACAAGAAAGGATGCAGGAACGTGATGAGTCAAATCGCCAGCGTTTCGCGGATCAGATCGGTCTGTGGGGCGCACCCACTTGAGGAGCTAATTCCGAAGCTTGAGAAAGCGGCAAATAATATCGTCACGATTGGCGACGCGTGGGAGAAACAGCCAAATTGGTGGGAACCTCCTTCGCAAGCACGAAACTCGATTGGTCACGACGGCCTCCTTCTCGAACGGCTCTTGAAGTGTGGCTACAATTCAGTTCACGAGAATAAAGACAACTTTTCTTACTTTGGCGTGGTACGTGCCCGTGGGTCGCTGAACACAGTAACAGGTTTATTCATGAGAACAAGTGCACCTAACGAACCGTTTCTCTCTGCCTTTGTCTCCAATCACTTTCTGCAGACTGTTTCTTGCTCGCCATTCAAAGAGAACGGAATAAACAAAGCCAACATTCAATTGCGCGCAAACCAGCTTACACGTGAGTTGCACGCTATTGAGGAAGCCAGTAACTCCTTTCGCATTCTCGAAGAGCGTCGCAACCTCACTGGCTCGGCACACGAAGCCGCTGCTAAGAATGCTGCGGCGGCAAAGCCATCCAATGGTGGGACGCAGACTGGACTGCTCTCATTCTTTGGTACGAATACGAACAATCCCTCCGTCAAGTCCGACGCCAAGCCTCTTGTGATTACGATTGACGACGACGACGACGACGACGCAAAAGTAGCGGCTCCGATCCAAGCCACGAAAAATCGAAGTGTTGTCACCGACGTCGACGTTGTGCCACCACCAAAGGGAAAGCGAAAGGACGATGGCAAGGCCGGGGACGAGGCCACTTCTCCTTCACCGGGCAAGAAGAATCGTTCCAGCTAATTAGTACAACCGACACGACTCTTATTTGAGGTGCTCGCTAGGAATACGATAACGATAAGCTCCCTTCCTATCAAATACTTCATTCTACCTTATCCCCCTGCAGCCTTCGAGTATGGACGATGCACCGTTGGCTCCTGTCTATCATAATGAGTACGACGTAGATAGTCGATAGACTCATGATAACACTACTCAAAAGGATTTATATAAATAACATAGTTTCACACAGAGCACAATTCAATACTCTCAAGAGATAAAAATGCAAGAACAGCTCAAAGCCTCTCGACAGCTACGCATTGAAGAACGTTTTCGTACACGGAATCACGTTCTTCATGCAACAGCTGTCCTATAAGTCAGCCATGCACGCCATTCAATCCAGGTTACACCGACGAACAAACCACGAGTGTTAGTCGTTGGTCATCGTCGTCTGGATTGTTTTGCGTTTCTTGGGTTTCTTTGACGTCTCGGAGCCTTTACTCTGGCGCCTTTTACCAACAGCGTGCACGCCGGCATCCTTGGTTTCCTCCGCAAGCACCACCATCGCCCTAGCATCACTAGCAGCATCATCAGCATTATCCACCGTCTGTAACTTGCGACCCGCCATGATTTCCGCCAATAATGTGACAGCGACGGGGTCCATGGGTCTACCAAACGACTCTTCCAGCATGATTCCACCTTGACGCTCGGTAACAGGTGAACCATCCTTCACCGAGTCACTCAACTCGTCATCTTCCATGTTATTATCTTCTTCCTCCGTTCCCAAGGCGGCCCACACTAGCGTTTCTGGCGCTATATCGGTGGGCACGGCTAGGGCTGTGCGTTCTCGGAGCGGCGTGACAGTCGCAGGACTGAGACGTTCCAACAAGAGCTGCTTGGCTGCCTTGGATAACAACGGCAATAATGACTCACGAGCAGGAATCTTGACTTGTTTGCTGCGACAGCCTGGGCAGCGCTCGTCTTGCGAGGAAACGGTGCAATGACAGTTGGAACAGGGCCATCTCTGCTGTTGCTCTGGAGCAGCAGTTAACTTTGATTCTGATGTTAGGGCAGGGACGAGAATGCTGGTTGGCTCCTCTGGAGACTTTTCGTTTGCAGCGCAAGGAATAACTGGCACCGAAGCCCTTCTTCGAGCCATGGAAGAAGCCATGGCTGCCATTCTCTTTCTCTCGATAGAGCCCGTCGTTTTTGCTATGCTATGCTATGCTATGCTTGTGGAATGGAGTGTAGTCCGACTCGTTCCTTTTGCTCACTGGGTAGAACGAGGACGATAAGAACGATGAGTCTCTGGTCGAAGTGGATCGGGTTACTTGCGAGCTTTGTTGTGTAAAATCGGTAATCTACTCGTAACCTACTGTGTATCGATGATGAGAGATGATGTTCGTGCAAAAAGCGTGCCGCGCGCGCGTATGTGACCATGAATCCTGTTGACGGTACGACATTATCCCTTTGTTCGCTTCTTTTTTGTTCTTTGGCATCATCACAGATCACAGATCCATCATTCTACCTGTACATTCTGGACGACGATGGAAGACGACATCCTTCATTCACTCTCTCCCTACTCTAGTAGCATTCACTGGACCTTATACAGCATCAGCAGTAAAGCCACTCGCGACGAAAGCCATCCTCCACTGTCTATCTCCATCCTAACGTAACTATAGCTACTGTAGGATGCGCCAACGAACCAGCTCGGATGTCAGCAGCAGTAACACTCAATCAGAAGAACAAACATATCAACGAATGGAGCCGCAGCCGTTACAGCAACAACAACCGGTCGATTCGGAAAGGTCCACCATGACAGCAGCACGCCGCACGTTGCAGAATTTCGTCCTCATGAGTGCCTTATTCAGCGCTAATCACGGTTGCGTCGTGGCCTGTTTGGCGCTGGCCACGGCCCGATTAGGATCTACGGGTGCTTGGCAATCGGGCATTTTGTACTTGACGTACACGGGTTCGGCTATTTTTGGAGCCACCTTTGTGGTGAAGAAACTGGGCGCTCGCGACGCTCTCATTACGGGCATGTCGTTTTATTGCGTCTACGTGGCCTGCTTTTGGTTGGCGGTCACGTGGCACGACTACGAACGACCTGCCGCGCTCACGGGAGCCGCCATTGGGGGCGTCGGTGCTGGGTTCCTGTGGACGGCGCAAGGCGCGTACTTTGCCAGAGCGGCTGAAGAACATGCGGTGCAGTCGGGCCAGGCGGTTACGGATTCCACGGCGTTCTTGGCTGGGATCTTTGCCTTTATTTATCTGGCCGAAGAAGTGGTGTTGCGAGCACTATCGACTATATTGCTGGAAGTTGGAGGCATAGAATGGTCGTCCATCTTTGGAATATACGCTGCCGTCACGCTTGTGTCGACTGCATGCATGCGACTAGTGCACAAGTACACGGACGACAACGAAGCATTTGCCAATGTTAGTGGTGGTGGAGCCACAGCCACCACTTCGGCTTGGTACAAGGCGACTGCTGCTTGGCAGCTGCTACGCAGAGACTCGAAAATGAAGTACATGATTGGATTGAATGCCGTGTTTGGTTTTACGGCCGCCTTTTTGAATTCTTACGTGAACGGTGAAGTGGTCCGCGTCGTGTTGCACGACGACGAGTCCAAGTACGTGGGTCTCTTGACGGCATGGTTGTCGGGTGTCGCGGCCTTTATGAGTCTAGTCTTTGGACGTGCGGCGCAAAAGACAGGCAAGGGTCCGGTTCTGATTGTGGGCGCTCTTTGTTTTCTGGGGGTCGTCGTGCCGTTTCTGTTGGTTCCAGACATTGAACGCTGGACATGGTTTCCGCTGGTCTTGGTCTATACAATGCATGGTACGGGTCGAGCTACCTTTGAAGGGACTCTCAAAGCAACGTTTGCGGATTACTTTCCGGGTGAGAAAGAAGGTGCCTTTGCCAATATCATTCTGCAGAACGGACTCTCCAGCTCGATAGGATATTTCCTTACATTTAGCTTGCTCTGCTCCGAGCCGAGTTCTTACTGCGTCGAATACAACGATGGCAAGCTTCACGATGTGCTGACGTTTGAGATTTTGGTGGTGGTATCCGCTGTTGTCGCTATTGTTGGATTTTGGAGGGCATCGGCTATCCACAATGCAGAGACGAGGGCGAACGAGACGCAAGATGACGCGGCCGAGTTG
>Ga0307981_1004344_pt1 | contig 10011 bp, 9 predicted proteins | sample OrgLakmetagen987_FD_201849 | JGI IMG/M metagenome (GOLD analysis project Ga0307981, IMG submission 201849) | Saline water microbial communities from Organic Lake, Antarctica - #987 | ecosystem: Environmental > Aquatic > Non-marine Saline and Alkaline > Saline | place: Antarctica: Organic Lake... | reverse complement strand
ACACCAAACCACCAACAACGCCCGATGCAAAATCAGGGCGCAGATCAGCCGTGCGCTCATGAAACCAGAAAGGCTGCCAACAACCCATCAGGCACCAAAACAGGGTCCTCGTGAATTATTGCGGTTAGTTCTTTGCCGCGGTAACCCCTGACAACACCATGAAGCCTGTTCTCGACGTTCAACCGTGCGCCACCATCGCGCGTGATCGGCTGGATCTTCTGCGAAACGACAGTGCGCGATGGCTTGCCCGTAAACCAGGCCAGCGGGATTTCAACGCGCAGGGCTTTGTCAAATGATCCCTCGCCAAAGGTGTCGAATGGCACATCAGTCAGGGTGAAATAACCACCAACCTTGAACCCGTTGTTGAATTCGCGATCAATAGAAACCGTAGCACCATAATCGCCTGCAAGGTAGCGACCCACATCAAGCTGACCTAAAAAGCCATTGCCAAAATCATAGTACGCTGACGCATGGCCCGTCAAGACATCGTAGTCCTGAAACCCAAAGAGCATATCAAAATTGCGTTGCTTTACGTAATTCAGCTCGGCTCCAAGGGCCAGCCGGCTTGCCGTGGGATACCAAAGCACCTCTGCGGAAACGCCGCCAAACATGCTTTCCAGATAACCGGCTGAGACCCGGCCAAACAGATCTTTGCCCGGACGGAACATATATTCTGCCGTCAGGTTGTTCACTTCAATCTCGGACTGTCGGGCATAGCGGACCGCGTTCGTGCGCACTGGCTCAATCAAGGAATCCGAAACCCGCTCCGACGAAGCAATATTCCCAACCAAAGGATACCGGAATTTACCGGCAAAAGTGAGCCCCGGTGCGGGACGATACTCAAGCTTTAGCTGCACCCCTAAATCTGCGCGGATCGGGCTATCAGGGTCAAAAAATGAGGTAGCGAGATATGGCCCTACAGACGCATCAAAAACGGGGAAAGCGTCTTCAAGCTCGCCTAGACGGCCTTGGCCATGGGCATCTTCGATATCAGAACGCGCCAGCGTCCGCCACGAGCCGTCATAGTCGAACTGGAGTTCTTCAAGATCAGAACGCTGGCTCACAACACGGCTGACCGGCATGCCATTCGTTTGGAAAACCACTGTCAGTTCTTCGATTTGCGGCGGCAACGTAGCTGCCATGACCCGCGCGGCACGACCGGCAGCTTGCGCTTCCACATCCCAGCGGTTGTTCTCAATCCGGACGGTGGCCCGCGTACCGGACATCGTAAAGCCTTGAAGTGCAAGCCCCTCTTCCGCCAGGCGCGCTTGCAAGACACGCTGCGCCGCGTCCTTGCCACCGCCCTTTGCGCTGTTGTTCCAGTCAGCAATCGCAAGCCTGCTGCGTTGACCGACAGATCTTGGCGTAGTTTCAAGCCCGCCTGCAACACGACGTTTGGATGGATTTATGACATAGGTTAATTGCGCGCCAACCTCCTTGCCACCAACAACAAATCCCTTGAGGTTCACGCCATTCTTGAACCGATACTCAAGACCGAAGTTCAACGGAGATGAAATATCAATTCCTGTGTTAACGGATTCCCGAGTGTACAGGTCAGGGGAGTATTCGGCAAAGAAGGTTGTTTGATCGTTTATTTTCCATTTCACGCCACCAAAAAGTGACGCAGGGCCGCGAAACCAGTTCCCCGCTTCAACCTCGCCGCCGGTTCCGGTGAACCCAACAGGTCTGGTGTCAAATCGATCAGACAAAACACCCAGCGGATTGGAAAACGAACCGCGTCCGGCCAACCTGCCCCAACCCATACCACCTGTCACTTCGATCTTTGACCCAAGGCTTTTGGTCGCAACAAGATATTCGCTGCTCAGGACTCCCGTTCCCAGAAAGTCCCGCAGACCTAAACCGATTGCTGGGCGGTATTTTGTCTCATCAAAAACTTGAAAATGGATGTCAAAACTGCGGTCAAACAGGTCTCCTCCGCGCGTACCAGTCGCCGCCCCAAAACCACTAATCTTAGAATAGCGGAAAGCGCCATAAATCCGGGGCAAAACCTGAAAAGCTGCCGTATATCTAAAATTTGGGCCAAACGCGCTTGCTGTAAAGGCCAGTTCACCGTCATTCATGACTTCGGCCGTCGGCATTTCAATCAATCCCGGCGTGCCATAGGTGGAAAGGGACTGACCAGAAAGACTGGAGGCTCCTGTTACCGCAACAAAAAGCAACCCTGTGGCGTACACTATTCTTTTGGTCCGCTCTTGCATCTGCGGTCCTTCTTACTAATTATGGCCAATGAGTGTGTAATACATCGATTTTTATGGTATTTCACATCGTTGGGTCGACAGTCTTTGATTTTGCAACAGTGCTGCGCCAGTTTTGCAACACAGATAAACGGGCAGAAAAATGTTTGGTAAGTGGTTTAAGCAAGCAGAAGAACCGCCAGCACATTTTGATGCCGTTTCTCCCGATGAATCCTTTATCGCATTTGGTGACATTCACGGACGTTTCGACCTTCTTCAAAGGTTCCCAGAGAACAAGGTCGGCGGGCGGATCATATTTCTTGGCGATATGATTGACCGCGGAGACGAAAGCGCTGACGTGCTGAATGTCCTGTTTACCGTTCCTGGAATAATTTGCCTCATGGGCAATCATGAAGAGATGATGCTTGACTTCATCGCCCAACCTCAGTCCGAAGGCGGGCGGTGGCTGCGCTATGGCGGCTTGCAAACACTTGCAAGCTTTGGGGTAACAGGCGTCTCTGAAACCTCGACGGGCGGAGAGCTTGAGCGTGCACGCGACGCATTGGTAGATGCGATGGGCAGCGATCTGATCGATTGGGTCAGCAGCCTTCCAAAATGCTGGACATCTGGCAATGTTGCCTTCGTCCATGCCGGCGCAGATCCGGCTTTGCCAATCGACGCGCAGACAAATCGCACGTTGCTTTGGGGGCATAACGATTTCGGTAAAATACCCCGAAAGGATGGCATGTGGGTCGTGCACGGCCATACCATAACGGAAAAGCCAGAGATGAAACCTGGGATAATATCAATAGATACAGGTGCTTATGCCACCGGGAATTTAACCGCCGCAACCATCTTGAAAGGCAGCGTTGAATTCGAGTACGTCTAGCTGTCAATCTGAAAGCCACTTAACGCGAATTTAGCATCCGTTCTGCATGATCTGCCGATCTTCATCCGATTGGCAACAGACCTAAAGCAGGGCAGATCATGGCGTCTCGCGACCATCCCTCAAAACGGCTCAGACCTGCGGCCCGCTCAGGGATCGGCGGGTTATATATGCGGGGCGGCAAACGCATGTTTGATCTTGCCGTTTGCCTTTTTATTCTGCCGTTTGTCGGGTTCGGCATTCTGTTGCTTTGGTGCCTTGCAAAACTCGTGGGACCCTCCGGATTTTTTGCCCACAAGCGGGTGGGACGCGACGGCGTGGTGTTTCGCTGCTGGAAAATTCGCACGATGATCGCAAATGCCGATCAGGCGCTGGTACAGGTTTTCCAACAAAGGCCGGCCTTGAGAAACGAATGGGAAAAGAGCCGCAAGCTCGGAAACGATCCCAGAGTATTGCCATTTGGCAAATACCTACGGCGGACCAGTTTGGATGAGCTTCCACAGATCTGGAATGTGATCAGGGGCGATATGTCGTTGGTCGGGCCCCGGCCCGTCACTCGATCAGAACTGTCTTTATTTGGTGATGCCAGGAAAGACTATCTTTCCGTCAGGCCGGGCATCACTGGTTTATGGCAAGTCAAGGCGCGCCGGGTGCCCTGCTATATCCGCAGGGTAAAGCTTGATCGGCACTACGCAAGAAACATTTCCTTTGGTCAGGATCTGCGCATCTTGCTGTGGACACTTCCGGTGCTTTTTCGTCCAACCGGTCGTTAATTGGCGATCACCAGCCCTTGCAAAGCCTCTTATACAAGGCCTTTGATGCCTGTCGCCGTGGTTCCTGCCTCTAGAACGCGGGCAACCCGAAACGGATAGACAACTCCGACGATGAGGTTTGGCAGCGTGACCATGTCGCCACTCTTCAGCACTGCCGATACGCTCCCAGCCTGAGTGACCATGATAGCGCGGGTCACCTGGGCAATGTCGGCGGCATCATCTGGTACAATATCAAAACCGCCGCAGATCGGGCCGGTCAACCCTGCGCTGTAGTCATGAAACTTGTCAATTGTGGTCATATCAGTCTCCGTAATGAGGTGGGCCGACCATCCTTCACCAAGATTTACTGATCCTTAATAAAACGCGCGCTTCACACAGGTGAAACGCGCGTTAAAAAGTTAATCACAGTTTTAGACTCAGGCGACACGCCCATGGCAATGCTTGAACTTTTTGCCCGAACCGCAAGGACATTGATCATTTCGCGACGGGTTGCCCCAAGTCGTGGGATCATCCTCTTGAAAACCGTTCGGGGCAGGATCGGCATCGGCTACAGCAGCCTGAGCAACAGGCGGCTGATTTGCCTGCATCTGTGCGATCATCTCGCGTTGCTCTTCTTCCGTCATAGGTCGGATTTGCGCAAGCTTCTGCGTCACATCCGTTCTGAGACTGTCGAGCATCGATTCAAACAACTGGAAAGATTCGTTTTTATATTCGTTCAACGGATCCCGTTGCGCATACCCGCGGAAACCCACAACGGAGCGAAGATGCTCGAGCGTCAGCAGGTGATCGCGCCATTTGCCGTCAATAGCCTGCAAAAGAACCTGCTTTTCGATGTTGCGCATGTTCTCTGCGCCAAACTTCTCGGCCTTCGCCGACATCTGCTCATCGCAAGCCGCGTTCAAACGTTCGCGGATCACTTCGTCATCCACGCCCTCTTCCTCGCACCATGCAGCAACGGGGATGTCCAGATTCAACTGCTCCAGAACCGCTTGCTGAAAACCGTTTGCATCCCATTGATCTGCATATGTTTTCGGAGGCATGTATTGATCGATCAGGTCGTCAATCACCTGCTCGCGCATGTCCGATGTAATCTCTGACAGATCAGCGGCTTCCATGATATCGCGACGTTGGCCAAAGACCACCTTGCGCTGATCGTTCATCACATCATCAAACTTCAGCAGCTGTTTGCGAATGTCAAAGTTGCGCCCTTCGACTTTGGCCTGCGCACGCTCAAGTGATTTGTTGACCCAAGGATGAACAATCGCTTCACCCTCTTTCAAGCCAAGCGTCGTCAGAACCTTCTCAAGCCGCTCCGAGCCGAAAATGCGCATCAGATCGTCTTCCAGCGACAGGTAGAAAGACGAGCGACCGGGGTCGCCCTGACGGCCAGACCGGCCACGCAACTGGTTATCAATTCGCCGGCTTTCGTGACGTTCAGACGCCAAAACACATAAGCCGCCCGCCTCGATCACCTTTTTCTTCTCATCGGCATGATCTGCTTCGATCTTGCTACGGATCGCCACAGGATCAGCATCAGGATCAGCGTCCAGTGCATCCAAGACCTTGAGCTCCACGTTTCCGCCCAGCTGGATATCCGTACCACGGCCCGCCATGTTGGTCGCAATCGTGACAGCGCCCAGCTTGCCGGCATCCGCGACGATCTGCGCTTCTTGTTCGTGCTGACGCGCGTTCAGAACGTTGTGCGTGATCCCTGCCTCGGTCAACATTTTGCTCAACATCTCGGATTTTTCGATGGATGTCGTACCGACCAGCGCGGGCTGGCCCTTGGCATGCGCAATCTTCACCTGTTCGATCATAGCCTGATACTTTTCAAGCGCCGAACGGTAAACTTGGTCGTCTTCGTCAATACGCGCAACTGGCACGTTTGTCGGAACAACAATCACCCCAAGACCGTAGATTTCGGCAAATTCTTCGGCCTCGGTTTCAGCCGTACCGGTCATGCCGGCCAACTTGTCATAAAGACGGAAATAGTTTTGGAACGTCACCGACGCCAAAGTCACGTTCTCTGGCTTGATATCGACGTTTTCCTTGGCTTCGATCGCTTGGTGCAGGCCATCAGACATCCGTCGCCCGGCCATCATGCGGCCGGTAAATTCATCGATCAGCATGACTTCACCGTCACGCACGATGTAATCTTTGTCGCGTTGAAACAGTTTATGCGCCCGCAAACCTTGGTTCACGTGGTGAACCAGTGAGGTGCTTTCGGGGTCATACATCGTCAGACCTTCCTCAAGCAAACCGCGCGCGTGCAGTTCAGTTTCAAGGAATTCGTTACCTTCGTCGGTAAAGGTCACGTTGCGGGTCTTTTCGTCCAGTTCAAAGTGATCATCCTGAAGCAGCGGGATCACATCATCGACGACTTTATACATCTCTGATCGATCTTGCGACGGGCCGGAAATAATCAGCGGTGTGCGCGCTTCGTCGATCAGAATGCTGTCGACCTCGTCCACAATCGCGAAATTGTGATGTTTTTGGAAAATCTGGCTGATCTCGGACTTCATGTTGTCACGCAGATAGTCAAAGCCCAGCTCGTTATTGGTCGCATAGGTCACGTCGCAATCATATGCGGCGCGCTTGGCTTCTTCGGTCATGCCAGACACGGCAGCACCGGTAGTCAGGCCAAGTGAACCAAACACCTTGCCCATCCAGTCAGCATCGCGCTGCACCAGATATTCGTTTACGGTAACAATATGGACGCCTTTGCCCGTCAGCGCATTCAGATAGGCGGCCAAAGTGGCTGTCAGCGTTTTGCCTTCACCCGTCTTTTGTTCGGAAATATTGCCCTGATGGAGGAATATTGCCGACATCAACTGTGTGTCGAAAGCCCGCAAACCCAAGGTCCTGCGTGCGCCCTCCCGACAGTTGGCAAACGCCTCTGGCAGCAGATCATCAAGGCTTTCGCCCTCCAATGCCCGCTTGCGCAGCTCTAGTGTTTTCTCTTTCAGACCTTCATCAGTCAAAGCAAGAAATTGGTCTTCCAGCGCGTTGATTTGTTCAACCAGCGGGCGGGTCGCCTTGATTTTGCGGTCGTTGGGTGTCCCAAAGACTTTTTTGGCGAGTGTTCCGATGCCCAGCATGCAATCTCCTGCCGAAGTTATGTTGTCGGGCGCTCATCTGCTTGCCGAGCCGCCGGACAACCCCTAGATACGGGGCTGAACGTGCGCCCAAGCCGCGCCCATAGGGCGATGTAAGGGCCGTACCAAACCGTGTCAATGTAGCAGCCCCCCGTGGCGGCCAAACCTAGGACAGATACATGCAAAAAACCCTCACATTTTTGGCACCTTTCGTGGTTGCCGCCTCGCTTGCGTTACCAGTTGCCGCTCAAGATCAAGTCAAAGCCGATACCGTGGTCGCAACAGTCAACGGAACAGACATCACAGTTGGTCACATGATCATCGCCCGCGCCACGCTGCCACAGCAGTATCAGCAACTGCCACCCGATGTTTTGTTCAAGGGTATTCTGGATCAGCTTGTTCAGCAGACCGCACTGGCACAACGCTTTGAAGGCGACGTACCGCCACGCGTTGCCCTTGCCCTCGAAAACGAGCGTCGGCAGTTGGTTGCTGGCGAAATGATCGAAAAAGCAATGGCCACCGAGGTGTCTGCCGAAGATCTGAACGCGGCCTATGCAGAAACCTATGGGTCGGCGGAGCCTTCCGAGGAATTCAACGCATCGCATATTCTGGTCGAGACCGAAGAAGAAGCGCTTGCAATCATCACTGAGGTTGAAGGCGGCGCAGATTTTGCGGAAGTTGCAAAAGAAAAATCAACCGGTCCATCTGGTCCCGGTGGCGGCAATTTGGGATGGTTTGGCCCCGGTATGATGGTTCCCGAGTTCGAGACCGCTGTCGCAGAACTTGAGGTGGGTGCCGTTTCCGCACCGGTTCAGACACAATTTGGCTGGCATGTGATCAAGCTTGAGGAAAAGCGCCTCAAGGACGCCCCGCCACTGGCAGAAGTACAAGCCGAGCTGGAAGCGCAGATACGTCAGGCAAAAGTAGAAAAGCTGGTGGATGAAACGACCGCCGCCGCGCAGATTGATCAATCCGCATCCGAGGGTATTGATCCAGCAATTCTGACAAATATCGATTTGCTGGAGTAAGCAAACATGGGAAAGACCACGGCTGTATCGCCACTTGCCCCGGCGCAATTCCCTGACTTGCCCGTCATTGACGGGGTTCGGTTCGCCACTGTCGCGGCGGGCGTGCGGTATCAGAAACGTACTGATGTGATGTTGGCTGAACTGGCACCCGGCTCCACGATTGCAGGCACTTTTACCAAATCGGCAACACGCGCCGCCCCTGTACTGGATTGCCAAGCCAAGATCGGCGGTACGTCTGACGCGGGTGCGGCGATCTTGGTAAATTCTGGCAATGCAAATGCGTTTACCGGCAAGGGTGGCGTCACAGCCGTCCAGGCAATTACCGCTGCCGTCGCAGACGTTTGTGGCATTCCGCAATCGCGGGTGTTCACGTCTTCAACCGGAGTGATTGGTGAGCCCTTGCCGCACGACCGGATCACGGCGGTTCTGTCCGATCTTAAAACCACGCTGGACGCCAACGGGATTGAAGCTGCTGCACGGGCAATCATGACCACGGATACCTTCCCCAAGGGTGCCAAGGCGGAAGTTAAAATAGGCTCTAAGACAGTCTCTATTGCAGGGATTGCCAAGGGATCTGGCATGATCGCGCCAGATATGGCGACGATGCTGGTCTATATCTTTACCGATGCTGAGGTCAGCCAGCCAGCACTTCAGGCGATGGTGTCGGAATACACAGATACGACGTTCAATTGCATTACTGTTGATAGCGACACCTCGACGTCGGACAGCTTGATCATGGCAGCCACAGGCGCATCCGGCGTGAATGCCAGCGAGAACGAAGCATTCAAGGATGCCCTTCATGAGCTGATGTTGGATTTGGCCCATCAAGTGGTGAAAGACGGCGAAGGGGCATCTAAGTTTGTTGAAATCGCCATCACCGGTGCAGCCACGAATGGCGATGCGAAAACACATGCGATGGCGATTGCAAACTCGCCCCTGATCAAGACCGCTATTGCCGGTCAGGATCCGAACTGGGGTCGCGTCGTGATGGCAGTCGGCAAATCCGGTGCAGCGGCCGACCGCGACCGCCTCTCGATCCGGTTTGGCGACATAGAGGTGGCCAAGGATGGCTGGCGCAGTCCAAATTACTCGGAAGAAGCTGCAGCCGCGCATATGAAAGGCCAAAATATCGTGATCGGTGTTGACCTGGGCTTGGGTGACGGCAAGGCGACAGTCTGGACCTGTGATTTGACCCACGGATATATCGACATCAACGCCGACTATCGTTCGTGAAAATAGTTCTGGTCTCTGCCGTAGCATTGATCGACGTGGACGGGCGCGTGCTTTTGGCACAGCGCCCGCCCGGCAAGGCGATGGCCGGCCTTTGGGAGTTTCCCGGCGGCAAGGTTGAAAATTCCGAAACACCCGAGACAGCGCTGATCCGCGAACTGCAAGAAGAGCTGGGAATCGATACCTGGGCATCCTGTCTTGCACCGTTGACCTTTGCCAGCCACGCTTACGAGGATTTCCATCTGCTGATGCCGCTGTTTGCCTGCCGAAAGTGGGAGGGAACACCACGTGCGCGGGAAGGCCAGACACTAAAATGGGTGCGTGCCAGCGCGTTGAAGGACTACCCCATGCCAGCAGCTGATATCCCGCTGATCCCATTTCTGCGGGACTGGCTTTGATCAAAACATACGTTTGATGCAGTAAACGGTCTAATCTGACACGATCATTACTTTTGTATCTAGACAGGAAAACGGCACCACCTGTAATTGTAGCATAAGCAATTTTTCTGGGGGGGGAATCGAATGCTGCGGACGATCACGATAGGGACCACCGTGTCTGTTCAAGGCGTATTTGTACGTGACATGCCGGATGGCCGCATTTCTGTGAAAGTTGATAATAACGTTTATACAGGTAAGCCGATCACCCGTAAGAACTAGCTAATCGTGGGCGACAGCCCGAAGCACAGCATTTCAGAATTGAACGTGCAGGGTAAGCGTCCGGTTAATCAGCAGTTGCCAGTTCAGTCTTTTGACCAGTTCCATGGCATGAGTTCATCTATCCTGTTGATTTTGTGGTCAGCGACGT
>Ga0307981_1004338_pt1 | contig 10018 bp, 9 predicted proteins | sample OrgLakmetagen987_FD_201849 | JGI IMG/M metagenome (GOLD analysis project Ga0307981, IMG submission 201849) | Saline water microbial communities from Organic Lake, Antarctica - #987 | ecosystem: Environmental > Aquatic > Non-marine Saline and Alkaline > Saline | place: Antarctica: Organic Lake... | reverse complement strand
CTCGACGAGCACCCGTTCACCCACCCGCGTCCGAGCGACATCGCTGCCGACCGACACCACGTGTCCGCACACGTCGGCGCCCTGCACTCGCGGGAACGTGAGCCCTCCCGACCACGACCCATCGTCATCGTCGGTCTGGGAGTACCAACCAACGCGGGTGTTCACGTCGGTGTTGTTCACACCCGCAGCTGACACACGCACCAGGACATCACCGTCACCGACTGGTGGTACCGGAAGGTCGTCACGCCACTCGAGACACTCGGGTCCACCGAAGCCCACCAGGACGACGCCGGGCATCGTTGCAGGGATAGTGGCGGGAATCGGGACCTGCACACTCACGGTCGACACCGTATGCGGCTCGAGCCGAACCGGCGGGCACTCCCCCGATACGGTCGCGCCGATGAGTGCCAGCCCGTTGTCACGAGCCGCCGGGTCGACGACGACGATCCTCGACGTCGTGAACCGCGCCGGGTTGCTCGATCCGCGGCGCCTCACTGCGCTCACGGTCGCACTCGCTCGCTGGGGACCCACGGTTGCCGCACCCTTCGCTGCATCGGCCCTGGCCACACCGACCCGTGCCGCGGTCGTCGATGACGACGGTGTCACCACGTGGTTCGAACTCGACCGACGATCCACGGCACTCGCATCCGGACTCCACCGACTCGGCCTGCGTCGCGGCGAAAACCTCGGCGTCGCATGTCGCAACCATCGCGAGTTCGTCGAGGTGACGATCGCCGCAGCGAAAGCCGGGCTGGGTGTCGTCTACATGAACACGAGCTTCGCCGGGCCACAGATGAACGAGGTCCTCGCACGCGAGGACGTCGCTGGTCTGGTGATCGACGCAGCGCTCGTCGATCTCGTCGATGTCGACACCTTCACCTCACCGATCGTGGTCGCGGACTGCGGGGGCGGTCGGGCCCTCGATCGACGATGTCGCAATGCCGAGCACGTCACCACGTCCGACGACGTCCGGCGCGGCGCCATGTGGCGGCTCCCGCTCCGCGCGTCGCTGCCAGTTGCCCCGATCCTGCTCACGTCGGGAACCACGGGGACACCGAAGGGCGCCCGTCGCCCGTCGGGCAACACCGACATCCATGCGGCAACGGGAATCCTCGAGCGAATCCCGTACCGCCACGATGACATCGTCGCGATCACGTCACCGTTGTTCCATGCGTGGGGTCTCGCCCAGATGCTGCTCGCCGCCACGCTCGGTTGCACGATCTCGGTGACGCGCACGTTCGACGCCGTCGACACGCTCTCGCGTATCGAGCGGGATCGAGTGTCGGTGCTCGCCGTGGTCCCAGCGATTCTCCAACGTCTGCTCGGATCCTCGGCATTCGACGATGCCGATCTGTCGTCGTTGCGGGTCGTTGCGTCGAGTGGCTCAGCGCTCCCGGTTCCGGTCGTCGAGGACTGGCTCGAGCGTGGCGGCACCAACCTCTACAACATGTACGGGTCGACCGAAGTGGGTCAGGCCACGTTGGCCACTCCGGAGGATCTCGTGGACGAGCCGGCGACCGCCGGACGGGTGATGGCTGGTTCGGTGGTTGCGGTCCTCGACCCGAACGGTGCCGAAGTACCCACCGGCGAACTCGGGCGGATCTTCGTCGGCAACGCCAACCAGTTCGAGCAGTACACCGGTGGAGGTGGCAAGGAACTCGTCGACGGACTGATGTGCACGGGCGACGTGGGATTCATGCGCGCCGACGGGCTGCTGTTCGTGACCGGCCGAGCCGACGACATGATCGTGAGCGGCGGGGAGAACGTCTTCCCACAGGAGGTGGAAGATTTGCTCCTGGCGCACCGTGAGATCGCCGACGTCGCCGTGGTCGGAGTCGACGATGCCTCACTCGGACAGCGACTCGTCGCACACATCGTGCTCGCCGAGGGATCACCGCTGACCGAACGACAGGTGAAGACCCTCGTGTCCGGGAGCCTCGCACGGCACAAGACACCGCGCGACGTGTGCTTCGTCGACGAACTCCCCCGCACGGCGACCGGCAAGCTTCGACGTTCCGACTTGTGACGTACGGCACTCGGTGAACTTTTTTCGGCTCGTTCGCTCAAGGGATCGCCAGGTTCTTCCGATGACGAGCGGTGAGCCCATCGCCGAGCCACTCCATCGTCGACCGGCTCCTGCGCGGCGAGGGTCGTCTCGAAGTCCACTTCCAACCGGTCATCGCCTTCGACACGGGCCAGATCGTCGGCGCTGAAGCGCTCCTGCGGTCCAGTCTCGACGGACGTTCCATCGCTCCTCCGGACGTGATCTCCGATGCGCTGGTCGAGGGACGGATGAGAGACCTCGGCCGCCACGTGTTGGACGTCGCCTGTCGACACGCATCCTCGTGGCAGCGCGAAGGTCAGCTGCCCATGCGCGTCATGGTCAACCTCGACGCATCCGAGCTCCTCGACGACCAGCTCCACCTCGACATCGTCGACACGCTGCAGCGACACGGCCTGGGCGCCGACCTCCTCACCATCGAGATCACCGAGTCCGCCCTGATCAGCGACACGACCACCGCTGCCACGAACCTCGTCGAGCTCCGTCGTGCCGGCATCGGCATCGCATTGGACGACTTCGGCACCGGCTTCGCATCCCTGTCGCACCTCCGCACGATCCCGATGTCGATCGTCAAGCTCGACCAGACGTTCGTCGCCGGGGCGGCCGATCCAGGGTTCGATCACGAGATCGTCAGGAGCATCATCCACCTCGCGCACGCACTCGGAGTGCGGACCATCGGCGAAGGCGTCGAGACCGAGGCCCAGTGGGCGGCGCTCCGCGGTCTGGGTTGCGATGAGTGGCAGGGGTACCTGCGCGCCCCGGCGCTCGATCCGGAGGCGTTCACACGCGAACTCGACGATCAGCACAACATCGACCGGTCGGATCTCGCGATTCGACTCGACGACGACGTCGACCCCATCGACGAGCTCGACTCGTTCGTGCTGCGCCGGATCGCAGTCGGCAAGTGGGCGCACCTCGGTGGCAGTGGACGTGGTGCCGGCTGGGCGGGGATCCTGGACGTCGACGAGGCCGAGACGCCCGCGTTGAGCCGTGCGCTCGAAACCGGTATCACCCATGTCGCACACGACGCCGAGCGGTGGCTGTTCGGGGCGTACCACGTTCGATTCGCGACCCTGGTCAAGGTGGACGCCGACTCCGTCGTCGTCTTCGGCGTGCCGCGCAATCACCGACGACCCATCCACGACGACCGTCACTGGGCAGCGCTCGCTCGGCAGTCCTCCAGCGCCGTGACGTCGGTGTCGGCGACCAAACGCCTCGGCGACGAACTGGAACTGTCCGAAGCACTGCTGACATTGGTGTCGAAGTCACCCTCGACGCTCGACGAGGCCATGCGCCACGTGGTCGAGTGTGTTGCATCGGCGCTGTCGTGCGAGTTCGGGGTGATCCGCCTGCCCGGCCAGGATCAGATCGCCTTCTCCGACAGCGCCATCACCCCACCGCGCACCGATGCACTCTTCGAAGCGCTCGACGATCTCGCTGCGTCCACGACGACTCCCCGCTGCCATCAGGACGCACTGGCTGATCCTCTTCCGATCCCACTCTCGGGTCTGGTGGACGTTCGATCGTGGATGGCGATACCGATCGCTCCCCAGCTGGGTGGGATCATCATCTGCGCGCACACCGAACGGCAGCCGCGCGGTTTCACGACGCTGTGTCAGCGCCTCGGCGCTCGCCTGGCCGACGCCGCCGAACTCATCCTCCAGGCAGCAATCGACCGCCAGGCGCTCCTCGATCAGGCCGAACACGCCACGACCACGGCCCACGTCGACGCACTGACCGGCGTGATGAACCGGCGCGGCTGGGACGCAGCGGTCGCACGCGTGCCTGGCGACGAAGCACTCACGGCCATCGTCGTCGAAGCGAACAGCCTCACGATGATCAACGAACGGGACGGGCATCCAGCAGGGGACGAAATCCTCGTGCTGATCAGCCGATGTCTGCAATGTCTGAGTCGATCCACCGACACCGTGGCGCGCCTCGGTGGCGACCAGTTCGGAGTGCTCCTTCCCGGAGCCGACCACCGGGCAGCGTCGACGGTCGAACAGAAGCTGGTCGAGGTGTTCCAACTCGAACGCCTCGTGCATCGGGAGCTGAGCATCTCGTACGGCTTCGCCTCACGAAACGGAGCCGAGCCGAACGCCGCTGTCATCGCACGCGCCGACTCGACGATGTACCGAGCCAAGCAAGCTGCCCTCGCGACACCGGAGTCGCCGTCGGCCAGTACCGAAGAACACTGAACGACACCATCGCAGCCGTACGGCCCGATCGGTACCGAGCGTCGTTCCGCTCCTGATCTTCCTGGACCATGCTGCTGCGTCGAGCGAGTGCTGCACCGTGAGAGCGGTCCGAGCGGGCGCTCCGTGAAACGAACGCCGTGCCGCCCAGATGCTGTGCTGACCGGTTGCAGCGGTGGAGCGTGCTCAGATGCTCGTCGCGGCTGGCGGCACCGCGCTGGCGCTCGCCGGTGTTCCATCCGGACCGACCACGCAGTTCCGCCCGGAGTTCTTCGCCGTATAGAGCCGTTCGTCGGCTCGGGCCAAAACGTTCTCGACGCCGTCTGAGCCGACAGCGACCCCGAAGGATGCCGTGATGCGAATGCCGTCGACCGACGTCGCCTCGATCTCGCGACGGAGATGCTCGGCAACGCTCACTGAATCCGCTGGGGTCCCGTCGGGCAGGAGCACGACGAACTCCTCGCCACCGACTCGGAACATCAACTCGAACTGTCGGAGGTTTCGACGTGCGACATCTGCGAGATTCGCCAACACCTGGTCGCCTGCGGCATGACCCCGGTCGTCGTTGACCACTTTGAAGTGATCGATGTCGAAGCTGATCACCGCAACCGATGCGCCGGTGAAGCGTGCTTGTGCATCGATTTCTGCCGAGTGATGTCCGAAAGATCGGCGATTCAGACAGCCGGTCAGCACGTCCAACACCGCAGTGCGTCGGTGGAACTGCTCGACCGTGACCAGTTCGCGCGCCAGCAACGGAAGATAGCCCGCGATCACGGCTGCAGCGATCAGATCGAACACCTCGATCGTCTGGTCGCGGATGAGGTCGATTCCAGCGATCATCGCAATCGTCACGAGGCCGCCGACTCGGGAGAAGACACTGTTGGGAAACGTCGATTGTGCGAACAGTCCGATCAAGCCGGCGAAGAAGACGACCGGGCTGGCGAATCCACCCGATGTGGCGGCGCCGCCAGTGATCGACGCGATCAGCGTGATGATCAGCCCGATGTTCCACCGACGCAGGCCGATCAGGCGATGGACCCGCAGCCCACATCGCCCGGTCCACCACGTCAGCGGGAGTGAGGCGAAGAACACGAAGCCGACACCGAAACGACTGACGAACAACACCGAAGCTCCGGCCACCACGACCGCGATGGTGAGGTTCAACCGCCACAGCACCGAATCGATCTCGACGAAGCGTCGTTCGTCGGCGCTTTCGTCCAGTGTCATGAATGTTCATCGGCCGTGCCACGCCCGGCTGGATTCAAGGTTGTGTCAAGACGGGGTGGATCACGTCGAGATCCCGCCGACGCTTCACGCGTCAACCAGTACCATTTCGCGAATGGAGACTGTTCGTTGGCTCGACGATACGCAACAGCAGGCGTGGCGAGCACTCCTCGTCGTCGTCAACCGTGGTCTGCCACAGCTCGAACGCACGCTCAAGGAACACGGGCTGTTCGTGGTCCACTACTCGATCCTCGTCGCTTTGTCGGCTGCACCCGAGCACACGATGCGACTCAGTGACCTCGCCGACGCAGCGAACGTGTCGCAGAGTCGGTTGAGCCATCGCCTCCGAACGTTGCTCGACCGTGGTGACGTCGTCGTGACCGCCGACAGTGATGATCGTCGCGGCAAACACGCCACCCTCACGGCGGTCGGACTCCGCCAGATCGAGGCACTCGCACCGTTGCACGTCGAGGACGTGCAACGCGTGATCTTCGATCAACTCGATGCGGCAGACACCGAGGCGCTCGCACGAGCGTTGTCGAAGGTGGCGGCAGCGCTCTGCGACCACGAGAACTTCGTGCCCCACCGCCTCTGAACGCATCGAGGCCCGACCGAGATCGACGTCGACCCACGTCACCCGAGATCTGCATTAGGCCAGGCGTCCTCATCGCTGGCCAGCGGGCTGTTCAACTGCCTCCCGATGTACTCCTGACGGAGTGCACGCTCGGCGGTCGTGGTCACATCGAACGAGCGGCGTTGTCGAATCGGGTGTACTGGCCGAGGAAGACGAGTCGCTTGGTGCCGATCGGGCCGGAACGATGCTTGGCGACGATCACCTCGGCGGATCCCTTGTCGGGTGACTCGGGGTTGTAGACCTCGTCGCGGTACAGGAACATCACAACGTCCGCGTCCTGTTCGAGCGAGCCCGACTCACGCAGGTCAGCGAGCATCGGCCGCTTGTCAGCACGGGACTCGAGATTTCGACTCAACTGCGACAGCGCGACGATCGGGCATTCCAACTCTCGGGCGAGCACCTTCAGGTTTCGACTGATCTCCGACACCTCGAGCTGGCGATTCTCGGAGCGTCCACTGCCACTCATCAGTTGCAGGTAGTCGATGAGGATCACCGAGATCCCTCCGTGGAGGGCCTTGAGCCGCCGCGCCTTGGCACGAATCTCCATGACGGTCACCTGCGGGTTGTCGTCGAGGAACAGCGGCACTTCCAGGCGCCCGACCGCCAGCCCGATCTTCGACCAGTCCGACTCGGTCAGCTTGCCGGTCCGCAACTTGCTCGAATCGACCTTCGCCTCGCTCGACAGGATTCGCTGCGTGAGCTCGCTGTGGCCCATCTCGAGCGAGAACACCAGTGCCGGCTTGTCCTCGTGCTTCGCGATGTGTGTGGCCAGACCCAGTCCGAACGCCGTCTTGCCCATCGCCGGCCTGGCTCCCACGATGTTGAGTGTGCTCGGCTGCAACCCGGCGAGCAGGTCGTCGAGGTCGTCGTAGCCGGTCGCCGCGCCAGTGATCGTGTCACCGCGCTCGAACGCCTTCTCGAGTTCGTCCATCGCCAGGGTCAGCAGCTCGCCGATCTGCTTCGTCGAATCGACGACCCGATCCTCGGCCACCTCGAACATCTTCGATTCGGCGGTGTCGACCGCCTTGATGACGTCGTCGGGCTGGGAGAACGCCAGGTCGGTGATCTCACCGGCGGTGTGGATCAAACGGCGCAGCAACGCGGTGTCCATCACGATCTTGGCGTAGTGAACCGCACCCGACACCGATGGAGTGGCGTTCTGCAGTTCGCTCAGGTGTGCGACGCCACCGATCTCGTCGAGCAGGCCTCCCTTGGCGAGGACGTCGGCCACGGTGACCACGTCGACCGGGCCCGAGGTCGAGTACAGCGAGCGGACCGCGTCGAAGATGTGCGCGTTCGCCGGATTGTAGAAATCACGCGGTTTGAGGCCCTCCTCACCGACCATGCCGATCGCATCACGCGAGAGCAGGAGCGCGCCCAGGACCGACTCCTCGGCCTGCAGATTGTGGGGCGGCACACGACCGCCACCGCCACCACCGCCGAATCGACGCAGGGACGTGACCGTGCCGCCACCCGTGCCGCCGCTCGAGCTTGCGACGGCGTTGCCGCCGTCATCGATGGGAAAGTTCTCGTCGCCTGCCATGACCGTTCGATTCTGCTGTGTGGAGGCTGTGTGTCGCTAGACCTCAAACCCTGTGGAAACCCATGTGGACAAGCCGCGTCAACTGTGGACAACTCGGTCCGGTCCGAAAACGGCGCCGGGCGCGCCCCGTCCGAGGACGAGACGCGCCCGGGCACGTCGACACGGTGGACGAACGACGCCCACCGAATGATCACTCGGCCGCAACGACCTCGAGCGTGATCGGGAACGACACGTCAGCGTGCAGTGATGCCGTTGCCGTGTGCGACCCGGTGGTGCGGACACTGTCGATCTCGATCTCCTTGCGATCGATCTCGATGTTGGTCTGCGCCAGGATGGCCTCGGCGACATCGGCTGCGGACACCGAACCGAAGAGCTTGCCCTCCGACGACGCCTTCGCAGTGATGGTGATGGTCGTGGGCACCAGCTTGCTGGCAACCGCCGTGGCGGCTTCGCGCGCCTCGTGGTCACGGGCGTCGCGCGACGCCCGCATCTTGCCGGCTTGCTGGATCGCTCCCGGGGACGCCTTGATGGCCTTGCCCTTGGGGAACAGGAAGTTGCGAGCGTGGCCGTCGGCGACATCGACGATGTCACCACGCAGACCGAGGCCCGTCACGTCGGAGCGGAGAATCACCTGCATGTCAGGCCTCCACCGTCTCGTCGGTGGACACGGTCTCGTCGGCCGTGTCGTTGTTCTCGGTGTTGTCGTCTGCGCCCTCGACGGAGGTGTCGAGGCTGCTGTCGTCGTCGGCGTCATCACGACGGTCGCTGCGACGATCATCGCGATCACCGCGACGGCCACCCGTGCGGGTGGAGGCAACCCGCTTCGCGTACGGCAGGAGCGCCATCTCGCGAGCCACCTTGACGGCGTTCGCGACGAGGCGCTGCTGCTGCAGATCGTTGCCCGCCACACGGCGGTTCTTGATCTTGGCGCGGTCGCTCATGAAGCGGCTGAGCAGATCGACGTCCTTGTAGTCGATGTACTCCACCTTCTCGATGAGCAGGATGGATGTCTTCTTCTTGAATTTGCGAGGATTCGCATCCCGGGCGGACCGGGCCTTGTTCTTCTTCGATGCCATGAGGCGTGGTTTCCTTTAAATACGAGTTCTGGTCGAGACGGGAGGAATCAGAACGGCTCTTCGTCGCCGTACACGGGGTCCGGAGCAGCAGCCGCACCGCCACCACCGCCTGAGCTCGAGCCACCACCCGCGGAATCGCGGCTGATGCGCTCGACCTGCGCCTGTGCCCAGCGAAGGCTGGGTCCCAGGTCATCGGCGATGACTTCGGTGACGTTGCGCTTCTCGCCTTCACGGGTGTCGAACGAGCGTTGCTCGAGTCGACCCGTGACCATGCACCGGCTGCCCTTGGTGAGCGACGCCGCAGCGTTCTCTCCGAGTTCAGCCCACGCGACGATGTTGAAGAACGAGACGGCCTCTTGCCATTCCCCGTTCTGCTGCCAACGTCGGTTGACGGCGAGACCGAAACTCGCGACACCACGGCCACCCGTGGTGTAGCGCAGTTCGGGATCCTTCGTGAGGTTCCCGACCAGTGTGACGGTGTTGTCCATTGCCATGATGATTCCCCTGTTGCAGAGTGGGTGTCAGCAGCCGATCAGGCTGCCTCGACCGCCATACCGCGGCGCTCGGCCTCGGCTTCGGGCAGTCGAATGAGCTTGTGGCGGACGATGTCGTCCGCGAGTCGGAGCGAGCGTTCCAGCTCGTCGAGGGCACCGGGTTCGGCCACGATCTCGGCCACCAGGTAGTAACCCGCCGGCTTCTTGTTGATCGGGTAGGCGAACTGACGCTTGCCCCACCAGTCGATCTTGCCGTGCAGTTCACCCTTGGCGGTCTTGACGCCGTCGGTGACCGACTTCATCCAGGCTTGGGCTTTGGGGTCGTCGACGTCACCGTCGATGATGACCATCAATTCGTATCCACGTGTCATACGTGTGTGTTCTCCCTTCGGATACCGACCTCGAGCGACCTCGGGTCCGGCAGCCCCTGATGGGGCAGGGTGGATATGGACCTGTGCACGCTATCGGTCGCGACCTGATCGCGCGCCGTGGCGGTTCGGGCCGCAGGCGTCATGGTGCGAGAACTCATGTGATCCATCGAAGCACGGGGGTACCTCGGTGTCGGCGGCGATTCGACCGGCAGCGGATCGCGGTGGCTCAGCCGTCGGTGACACAGGTCGGGGATTCGGTCCCTGCGAGCAACTCGACACGTGCCCCCGGCGCGATGCCCACGGTCCCCAGTTGACCTTCGAACATCTCGATCGCCAGCGTGTACGCGGCGTCAGCGCCGTAACGCGCACAGGTCGACGAGTCGTCGGTGATGCACGGGGTCATGTCGGTCTGGCCGACG
>Ga0307981_1004337_pt1 | contig 10019 bp, 7 predicted proteins | sample OrgLakmetagen987_FD_201849 | JGI IMG/M metagenome (GOLD analysis project Ga0307981, IMG submission 201849) | Saline water microbial communities from Organic Lake, Antarctica - #987 | ecosystem: Environmental > Aquatic > Non-marine Saline and Alkaline > Saline | place: Antarctica: Organic Lake... | reverse complement strand
GCGAAGAGTCTGATAGCAATGGGTGGTGACTCGGGGCTGAGGCAACATACTATGCGCGTCTCCACTTCAACCATACCAAGGTTTGACACTCTTTCGCCATGCCGTTTCAGGATCGCAACAACAATCTCCTCCACAACCACCGGATCAAGAACAATCTTTTCGAAATCGCTCACCAAGTTAAGGAACAAGTGGTTGTCAGATCTCCCCTGAAGAGAATATAGATCGAGAGCGTTCAAAGCATCAACAAGAATGCGCTCGAAGCTGGAAGACGAGAAATCCAGAACGAAACTTAAAGCGCGAATGAAGATGCGAGGCTTCTTGTTCGCCGACTTGTCCTTCGCAATCGCAGCTGCTCTTGGCGTGCCAGTATACAGGTGAACATGACACGTTGACGAATGCCGAGACCCCAGACTCTTCATGCTGAAGTTCGCTGCGATCCGACTAAGATCGAGATGCATTGCGTGGCTCGGATCGATGCGACGGTATAAGGAATCCTCCTGGAATTCGGGAAATCGAAAGGTGAAAAGAGCCGGAACAAAGTCATCAAAATCGTCGTCTTGTTCCTGACGGAAGACGTAGCTTACTCGACGCATATCCGCCACCTTCAACACAGACTGGTACGGTTCAAGAATTTCTTCGCATCGTTTTGCGGTATCGTTGCTTGAATCTTCGTATGTTCCCACGACCGTATCAAGGACAATAAAGTACAGGACATTGATAGGACCATTCTCACCACGAGGAGCCGCACCAGTGAATTGGGGAAAGGAGCTTAGTATCCCCTCAAATCTAGTCAGGTCGGCAAGTTCTTCGAGCTTCTCGATAATGACACATACGCCAGTCCTCACAGTCGAATGTGGAATTCTCTCGCTATTCAGAGTAGCAAGGAGATTGCCGTCCGACGAAGAGTTATCGGATGGCTCAGAAAGTTTGCTGAGCGATCCTGAGCTGACAATCCGACTCAGATCCGTCATGCTTGAGACAGAGGTTGCAGCATTGACAACACTCTCGGAAGGCTTATTCAAAAAGGAAAACTTCACCAGACGCTCAGTGTGATTCCTTTGGACCTCTTTGACGGTGTACGGTCGATAGAGATTTCTCGTGTAGAGCTCCAGGAGCCCGACTTCCTCTCGCAAAGAGGCAATCGAGACTAGCAACGGAAAGAATACATCAGCCATAGGAATGTGATCCGCAAGAAGGGCTTCGACCTCCCTTGGTGTCCCCTTGTCATCTGAAGCTGAAAGATTCTTCGCAGCGTCAAGAAGCTTCTGCCTTCGCGACTCAAGACTCGGCATACTTTCCTGCATTAGCAACTTACGGGCACGAAGGGCGACATCGGAGTAAGCGTCGCTACTACCCATGGATCCGATTTCAGAGATAGCCGGCATCGCCAGAGACAAGCTCTCTGCACCTGCAACCATGGACAACCTCTTTCCGATCGCAGAGGCCGTGGTCGTCTGAAAGTCGAGACGAGATCCATCTCCGATAATCGCGATGATGGAAGTGATTACGCCTGATGTAACTTGCAATTGCGCATGAGCTCTGCACACTCCAAGTACCGCCGACGCGTCCTCCTTATGAGTCTTACGAAGAGACTCAACAGCATCAGCGTAAGAGAGTGCATCACAGAACCAGCGCTCAACAGAAATCCAGTAACGTAGAATGGAAAGGAAACTTCCAAGCGCTCGCTCGGAACCAGGAACACCCGCGACCTTGCTCTTCGTGTACGGTAGAACGGAAAGTCTAAGTGGAGTCGTCAACGCAACGAATGCGGACTGCTCCGAAGACTCTCCGAGAGACTCCGAGTGATTAGAAATCATCGAAATGATGTCTTCTGCTGGGAATCTGCGACGACAATGAAAACATGAGTGAGTTAAGGGCTTTTTATGCGAGGACATCTCTTGATCCGCTAAGACGATGGACACACCTGTGCTGCACACCGCTTCCAGCCTGCATTTCGCACGTTCTCTTGAAGTCCTCGAGTACCTGCGAAATACCACGGAAGAGCTTTGGAGGGATTCTACCACTAAGCACGGAGACCTGCTCTTCAATTTCGAAAACGGGAAGCGTTGGCTCCGTCACAGCAATCCCCAAATTCGACAGTGCGCCATCGATCTCTTCTTTACTCAGAATATATCCAGACATTGCCTCGTTAAGCTTGTCGACAGCTGCTCTAAGCAGTAGATGGGGTCTCAAGCGGGTAGACGATTGGCCTAAATTGCCCCAACCGGTGACCTTGAGGTCGCCTTCGAAAACCGTGACATCAGCTACATTCTCAGGGTTGTCCAGTTCAAGAGATCCAAGTAAGTCTCCAGGAGCAAGCGCGGCGCCTTCGATGACTGTCCAAGACAGGATTCCGGACTCTTCAACCTTAAGTGGCATGAACATCTTCATCACTTCGATCTCCCCGTAGGCTTCTCCTTTCTTAACGTGAGAACCTTCGGGTTTCAGTCTCTTAACGAGCTTGCCAGCCACGTCCGCTCGAAGAGCAGTTGGGTCGTAATCGGGCGAGAAGATAACATTTGCTCCCCCCACATTCACTCTCATTCCTGTCGCCGAGTCGAGCTTGTTCGTCAAGTACGCGACATGGCTATTGCCTCCAATATCAATCAGATATCCGCCGTCACTCAGTATACGAACATGAGTCACGACGCACTTTTCCTCGTCGCCAGACACGGCAACTGCAAAGATATGCTGGCTCTTTCGTGTGACATTCATCTTGTACTTGATACCAGCCAAAATAAGCTCGACGTCGTGCTTCATCTTGATAAGAGAGCGGGGAGGAAGCTGGCCCTTCTCAAGGAGGTCGATAAACTTCTTTTCACCGTCACTGGATAGCACAAAGGCAACGATACTTGCACCGATCACGCAATATGTGTGATCATGGAGAGTATTGATCGTAATGTCGGATGTGCGTTTGTCAGGAAGGCTCTCAGCGGACCCGATGCCGTCGACATTCTCTTTGATGATCCTGTCTAGCCAGCCAGTATCGATATTATTTGATATAAAGTCCTCGAACTCAATCAGCTTCGATATGTAGTCCACAGTCGTACTGATGTCGCCACGAATCGACAGTTCTTTGAGCGCGAGCACCATGTTCCTTCGGGCCTGCTCACGGTCAGAACCACTAGCAAAAAGATGACCGAATTGAGAATCGGCAAACTCGTGGATCGATCCGGAGCTGTCCATACTGAAATACCCCCAAACATTGGGAGTCGAACGAAAATTAAGCTCTTGAATTCCGCCACTTGTAGGTTTGAAGCCAGCCTCTGCATTCTCGGCTGTAATACGAACAGCGATACAATGGCCGTTCGGCGGTATTCTCTGAACCGTCTCAAAGTCGATCTTGGACTCGGGTGCCTTAGGGTCGTCCTCGAAGCGGTTTCGACCATATAACTCACGGATCTCAGGAATGTTATGCAACGGAATGCCCATTGCGACTTGTAGTTGGGCAGCCGGGAGGTTGACGCGCGTAACCATTTCGGTGACAGGGTGCTCCACCTGCAAACGCGGATTCAACTCGAGAAAGTAAAATTTGGCATCTTTCTCCGAATACAAGTATTCCACCGTACCTGCGTTCGTGTAGTAGACTGCCTTTGCCAATGAAACAGCGGCTTTCTCCATCTCGTTCCAAACATCAGGGGCTGCTGCGGTTGGCGGCCCTTCCTCAATAATCTTCTGGTGACGACGCTGGACCGAGCAGTCGCGGCCATTGAGAGCCACAGCTTCTCCGTATTCATCGGCCAGAAGCTGAACTTCCAAATGACGCGAGTTGGACGACAGCCTCATGATAAATATCGGGCTGCCAGGCACTTCACCACAAACTTGACGAAATGCGTTGGCCACATCTTCCGTCTTGTCCACTCGTCGGATTCCCTTGCCTCCACCCCCTTCGGACGCCTTGATCATGACGGGAAAGCCAATCTTTTGCGCAGCCAGAACCGCTTCTGTCGCATTGGCAATACTCGCATCCTCATAGGCCTTTGCAGGAAGTGTACCGGTGACCTTGTCGTATTCCGCCTTGACATCGTCACCGTTCCAACCAATGCAAGGAACACCCGCTGTCTGAGCAATAATGGTGCTCCCAATCTTGTCACCCAAGGCCCGCATTGGCGGACCCGCTGGTCCAATAAACTTGATGGGGGGATTGCTCTTAGCCAGAGTGTCTGGCAAGACGGGGTTTTCACTCGCGTGTCCCCATCCTGCCCATACAGCGTGCACACCGTGGAGACGGGCGAGCTCCACAATCAGTGTCACGTTGGCATAATTGTGATTATTGGAACCGCCTGGGACATCCACAATCACATCACCCATTCGAATGTATTCTGCATTGGCACTAATGTAGCAAAATCAATCAAGAAAGTGTGAGTATTGCAGTCTTGGTGGTCTTCTAACCGCGCACATTTTTCTGAACAACAGGAGCCTTACCGGAGATCCTCGGGAGTCGCCATGACGACAAACGAAATGGCTCTTTCGTTTCCGAAGACTTCATATGCCCAACGGCGAATAGACCGAATAGCTTTGACGGCAGCCACACCATTGTTGGCAATGAGGATCTTTTCAATCACCCAAGATTTGCTTCCGCCCAGCTCGGAAACATAGGCCTCGACCGTAGGAAAACGCCTATGAAAGTTCTTGGAAATGCTCCGACGCATTCGCAACTCATTAGCCGGCGTGTTTTCGTCACCGACTACTTCCGCCATGGTCTTTAATCTGTCTGTTGGGAAAGACACGAAGTGATAATGTGAGGTGACGTACTCGACGCGCAAAACTCGGCGATGGGTGGACGAAGGTGTCAAGAGGCGCCCGTTTGGCCAAACGTCGCCATCGATCAATCGAAATCCGTACGCTTAGCTCGCTACTCACCTGCTGTCGTGTACGCTCTCGACTGTCCTTCAAGGCTTTGCTTTCAATCAGGTGCACGTCGTCCACAGAGACTACGGTAGACTACTGTCAACGACGTAACGAATGCGTTTTCGCTTCTCACAGAGCCTAGCCGTCCCCATTTTTTGATTTCACGACGTCAGGGAGGACCCGGATGATGCGATGACGGGCAAGCCGAGCGACCGAGACCATCACGGCTAGGCAATCAACGCAGGATAGATGGACAGACGGCATCTATCCATGCTATTATACATCGCTTGACGACGTCACTTCTACTAAACTAGTCTTCGGTGGGGAAGCTCGGACAAGGAGAGTGGGGCGGAAGAGCTAGAGACCGAGTTCAACTCTCACTACCGTGCTACTTATGGTAGTCTTAGATACATCACAGCAGTCTAGAGTGGAAAGTGAGGGTTGGTGAGCTCCTACTACTAGCTCGAGGATGGCAAAGACTACTACATCTAGTAACATGAGGGAAAGGGGAGGATAGAAGCTGAGCCTATCATAACTACTGTGGCTATCCTCGCACACGTTGCCTACGCTAATCATACGAAACATTCTCTTAGTAAAGACAACATTATTGAATTTACTAAAGTCTCCCACATACGATTATCTTCCACACCACTGCCACCACTACTAACTGCCAATCCCTCAAATGTGAGCAACTTGGGCATCTGAATCCTTGTTGCCCCCAGCCGCAGCTTTGAGCGCCTTGTCCATGGCTTCTTCCGCAGCCGCCACAGCCTCGTCCACCACCTCAGAGGTTCCAACAGTGATACCACCCAACACTTCCACCGAACTGGGCGTATCATGCGATGCACCCTTGGCAGTTCCTTGGGGTGTATCGGGCAAGTTGCCTTCCTTTTTGAGAATTCGAATCTTTTTGCGCTCCTCCCGATCCTTCCTGTCTGCACGATCAATGTCACGCATCACCTGACACGACTTATGAATCGCCTTTTCGTCCGAGAGTTCCTCCCAGCCAGCTTCCAGGGCGAGGTTCGCTTCTTCCGAGTCGTCCACAGGCTTGGACTTGGTCGGATCAACACGCTTCATGAAACGGCCCGGAGGATCGAGACTGCGAACGAACGTGACAATCTCGGTCGCCAATGAGCGCTTCTCCGAGTAGTTCCCAGTGTCAAATTGCGTCTTGCGCTCCTGCGCAAGTACACGGAGGCGTTCGTTACCCACGTGACCATTCACAAAAGCGCCGCGGCCACTGAGTACGTCATGATCATGCACGCCAAAGGGATTCTCCACCAAAAGCTCTTCCGGGGCCGGTACTTGAGGTACATCGTCCATTGGCGTGGAAGTAGCGCGGTTGCGTTTCTTGCCATTGCCACTGGCAGCCAGCAATTCTCTATGAGCGAGACGATCGGGCCTCTTGTGGTCACGCATGATCTGACAAGCTTTTAGAAGGGCCTGTTCCGAGGACATTTCGTACCACGGTCCCTTGTCTTCCTTTCGCTTGAGGAAACGAGCTCCAAAGTCAGATAACGATAGCTTGACAATGTCAGAGGCAACACGACGCTTGGCGGCATGATTCCCATTGTCAAATAGATGCTTGCGAGAAAAGCACAAGGCCCGAAACCTTTTGTTGCCTGGATTTGCATTGACACTGTGAACAAAGGTTGCAAGTTGGAACGTGTGTGAGTTATTACCGGTACAGTGTGTGTTTCCATCATTGTCAGGGGCAGGCATATAGTCCAAAGTCCAAACGACTTACGATGCCCCGCGACCGCTCAAAATGTCAGCTTCGGCAGGCTCCCAAATGGCGCCTGGCTCGTCCACCGCCACCACCACTGGCAGCTCCTACTCCTCCTCCTTGGTCTCATTTATGGGTTCCTCCTCCCCCTCTTCCTCCTCGGCAGCAGCAGCAGCAGCTTTGGGTTCTTCGGCAAGGATCGGGTTCGCAGCGGTCTCCGCTTCCTTGTGGGCCGTGTCGTCGGCGCCAGCAGGTTTAGTTGGGGCGTTGGGCATGCTTTGGAACAATGCAAATTGCCTTGCAATGAATACGAGTTGAATGTTTCGAGGGGAGTCAAGTCGAGTCGAGTCGATGCGACCAAGGTCAAGCTCAAAGGAGTCTGTCAAGTCAAGTAGACTGATTCGATTGTGGGTTGGGTTTGACAGTTGATGATTCGATTCGATGATTGATTCGATTCTTCGACGATTCGAATGGTTCAACCAATGGTCGTGGAAACGTTTCTCCCAAAAGTAGACCTCGCGGACTTCAGCTAAAGCGGTACTCAAGTGGCGAGCGAGGAACAGTAGTGCGTCATTCTCAAGCACGACATCAGCAGCTCTGTTCAAAAGTAAAAAAGAATTGCCAACGTTTTTATTCGTTTCCACCTGTGAAACCCCGCTGTACTTTTGGAAGACGAGTCATATTGGGCACAAAAAGGAAGTAAAAGAAGCGAAAAAGGCCACCATGGTATCGGTAAACCACCACCACCACCACCCCCTTGCAGCCAACGCGGCCAGGAGGGTAGACCAGAACCAATTAGTAGGAGCTAACCGGGTGTTCCTGATCACCGGCAGCAGCAACAGTGGAAAAGGAAGCAGCGAGAGGGATTTCGAGTTTGGAAAAAACAGTTCCAGTGGTAGCAGTAGTGACGGTGGTGAAAAGGGATGCCAGTCCAGTTCCGATGACGGCAAGGCTACCAGTAGCGACGATGGAAAGAGCTCTGAGAACGATGGTTCACAAGAGGGGGAGAAAGCCGGAAAGAGAGTTGCGGGCGGCATCCAAGCTCGTGATGACTCTAGCACCGCGTACAGGGACTTTTCGCAGGTTCCAGCGGAAAGAAAAACGGAGCAAGTTTCGGTTGCTGCCATTGCTGGGACCGCACTGAACCCGCAGCTTGTCCCAAAAGAATCCACGTTCCCGGTCAAACTTCACCAGATCCTGTTGGATCCCCGTTGGTCGGATACTATTGCATGGCTTCCACATGGAAGGTCTTGGCGTATTCTGAAGCAGGAAAAGTTTGAGCAGAAAGTCATTCCCACGTACTTTCGGCACGGGCGGTACTCCTCCTTCAATAGGCAAGTGAATGGCTGGGGCTTTCGTCGTTTTCTCCACGGACGAGACAACAAGTCGTACTATCATGAGGTAAGATTGTCGCTTGGTCGTTCGTACATGCAAAGAACATATGCACCTTTTCTCTTGCTAACTTCTTCTTTTCGTTCTTAGCTTTTCCTTCGTGGTGTGCCCCACCTCTGCGACCGCATGCGCCGCTTGACAACAAAGGGTATTGCCAAGCGCAAGACGGAGGGCGAAGTTCCCGCTCCCGACCTTTACGCATTCAGCCGAGACAATGCTTTGGCCGAAGCCCCAGCTGCTGCCTCAACGCCCACATCATCGCTTATGGACACTCTGGCTCCCTCGAATCTCGCTTCTTCCACTGATATGGAGATTGATGGGGAAATCGATGTTCTCAGGAAGCGACATGCCGAAATTACGGAGCGTATCAGCTCTATTACCGCAGCGAAGCGCCCGCGAATGGACTCAATAACGGCGGTCAAGGCCCCAGCTCAAGAACAGCAACCGGCTCCCCAAGAGCCACCTGCTGCTATCCTCCCACAAGCGCAGACTAACATTCAAGGACAGAGTGTTGATGTGTCTCCTCTACTTCGATTGCTTTCTTCCATCTCGTCAAGCTCAAGCGGAGGCTTACAGCAACAACAACAACAGCCTCAGCCAAATCTTGCAAGTCTTCTTTCTGCATTGATTGAAACACCGCTAGTCCAAGCACCAATTTCACCCGTCCGTTCTCCAGCTGCAATCAACAATAGTGGTACCCTCCTACAGCAGGTTACCCTGGCTTTGATTCTTGGGCAAGGAGCTGGGACAACTCGAACTGGCCAGCCCAACACGGCAAATACTCTGGCCCAGCTGTTGCAATCCCTGACAGCAAATAATAATGGAAACTCACATTCCGCAAGCGCCCCAAACTAGCTGGTGGTAGCCAGCGCATCTACTTTCCAGAGTCGTGCGGATCAAGCGCAAGTCTCGAATGGATCTGCGTCGACCACTTGAAGCGCCCTCCGACCTACTACAATAGTTAAACATACATAATCGCTCTTTGCATTACACTGTCGTATACGTGCGTGTTTGTGCGTTATGAAGGGTGTAGGGCCAAGGGCTGCTAGGTATCAGATAGGCTTACAACGTTGGAGGAATATCGCCTCTATAGCAAATTCTAAGTTACAGGCTCTTCCTCGCTTTCCAAAAGAGCAGCGACACGCTTCATGTCGTGGCTTTGTACGTTCCTTAGACACCGTGCAAACGTCTGTCCCCTTCGTTTTGCACTCGGCTCGATAATCCAAACATCCACCGACGAGTCTTGGTCCAAGGCATTCATTGAAGACAGCACTTGCGTAACGATATCAGTCTGGTTGGCGGCCTTGAACCCATCGTACTGCTTTGCGACTTGATTCATTAGCTTGTCGTTATCCTTACCCGCGGCGCAATAGAGGCAGTCTTCCAAAATACCTCCTGGGTCACTTCGAAAGACTCTCGACTCTCCAGAAGCAGCTGTCGCGGACGATGAAAGATCAATCCCCACTACAATTGCCGTGCATCCCAATGGACGAGCCCCTCCTGTGCCTTTTTTTTTTTTAAAGAAATAAAAAACAGGAGAAAGTGAGACGGACGCGTAAACGAATGTACGGTGCCACCATCCATGGCAAGGCAGTGTTAGTGCTGGCTGGGTCAGTGTCCGTATTACGTGTAGTACGTATAAGCACACTCGGGGCAGAAACTTACGGGTCAATTGGTGTTGCAAGGAAGCAGCATGACGAGCGGCTTGTTCCACTGTCGGAGCTTCGCCGTATGAGAGCCGATGTTGTTGACAAGACGACCGCAAACTGGACGCTAGCGCCCGAGCGTCTCCCGAAAGTCCTGCTGAAAACAAAAAGATGTTTTCATCCAGGCGATGCACTTTTTGACTCGACGAGTTCCGAACGAACACGTAGATTTTTGCTTCAGTCCAGACCGCCACGACTGCTTCTCCTCTGTTGGCGGCTTCCATTCCGTACTCTACCTGCAATAGTCGTCCTGTTTGGTCAAACGTGGTGATGGATCGATCGTATCGAGGAGAGGCGGTACTCCGCACCGTTACGCGGGCGCGGCGAGAGTGTGCAGCGTG
>Ga0307981_1004335_pt1 | contig 10020 bp, 10 predicted proteins | sample OrgLakmetagen987_FD_201849 | JGI IMG/M metagenome (GOLD analysis project Ga0307981, IMG submission 201849) | Saline water microbial communities from Organic Lake, Antarctica - #987 | ecosystem: Environmental > Aquatic > Non-marine Saline and Alkaline > Saline | place: Antarctica: Organic Lake... | reverse complement strand
GCCTTTCGCCTGCCTTCGATCAGCCCCTGCAATTCGCCGCCATTCTGACGGATGATGAATTCAGGGAGATCGAGCGGGTCAATCTGCGTTGTCGGATCGCCCCGCATATAATCGGCCTTGTTGCACGAATAATGCACTAGGTTGATATTGCCCTTACCCGTAGATCAGGTCAAGCGACGACCTCGAACTTGGCGCGGCCAAGTTCGGTCATTTTGTTGAGGATGTGGCTGCCGATCTTGGTCTCTGTTTTTTGGTTGGAAAAGCTGCGCACTTTCAATTTGGGGCCGATGACAGCTTTCCAGCGGCCCATTAGGGTTTCGCCACGACTTCGCTGATTGTATCAGCTGCTCAATTGCCAGGCCATGCGACCACCGGTGCGTATTTCGGCAATGCGCTGGTCACGAAGCGTTGGATTGCCATCCGCGTCGGGGCTCAAAACCGCAGTCTTCGGAGGCGGGATGATGATCTCGACGCCGACACCAAAGCGGTCCGTGAGCAGGGCACTGGTGGGGTCTCCATCATAGGCGCCGTCTGCGATGAACCGGGTCACATCCGCGTCAATCTGGTTGAGAAGATCAGGCAAGGCGGTCGGATCACCCACATCGTCCTTGGTCAGATCGGAACACACGATGTCGCCACTGACAAGGTCCAACCCGAGGTGCAGTTTGCGCCAGGATTTGCGTTTCGGCTTTGTTTTATGCTTATTCTCCAGCCACTCGCCTTCGCCAAAAATTTTCAGGCCGGTACTATCCACTACGAGATGGATCGGACCATCCTGCTCAGCGCGATTTCATCGGCAAGGTCAGCCCCGCGCCACGACGTGAAAAGGTAGAGTAATCGGGCACGCGGATATCCAGACCCATGAGCCTGACAAGGCTGCGCACAAAACCTTCAGTTTGGCGCAGCGGCTGCTTGTAAACCATGCCGAGTGTCAGACAGACCGTGATCGCCAGATCGAAATACACCGGCTGGCCACCCCGCATATTGCGGCGCTCTGCGCGCCAAGCAGCCGCCATCTCCGCGCTCAACCAAACCGTCACATCGCCACGCTGACGCAGGCTTTCATTATAGGCCGGCCAGTTCGTGATGCGATACCGCCTCTTCTCAAACTTATGACGACGCGATGCGTTGAACTTATGCGGCATCAGCGCCACCCAATCGATCAGGAAAGGGCCGTCCTAACAGAACCGGCAGGGTCCCCGTGCAACAACGCCAGGGCAACCGACATTTTCACGACCACTCTGGCGCCGTCACCAGCTTTGCGGCTGCGACATGACACGCAAATACCCGATTTCCCTCTGGCGTCAGGCAAGGGCAGACGAGGTGACAGATCTCGATAGCGTCCGGACATCTCGGTGCGAAAGAACAACCAGGTGGGGGTGAGTGGATGCTGGGCACCTCACCTTCAAGTGGGACAAGCCCTCGGTCTATTTTGCCGATGCGCGGTATCGCGGCGAGCAGACGGTGTGTATAAGGATGGCGTGGATCGGCGAACACCTGCTCAGAAGGGCCAATCTCGGCCATACGTCCAAGATACATCACACCCACACGATCAGCCATGTGCCGCACCACGGCAAGGTCGTGGCTGATAAACAGCATTGTCAAACCAAATTCCGCCTGTAATCGTTTAAGCAGATTGAGTATCTGTGCCTGTACTGAAACGTCCAGCGCCGAGGTTGGTTCATCACAGATCAGCACGTTCGGCTCTCCAGCAAGCGCCCGCGCAATTGAAATGCGTTGTCGTTGCCCGCCTGAGAATTCATGCGGATATTTCGCCCCGTCCGCCGGTGTCAACCCAACCAGCTCAAGCAACGTCTGAACTCGCGTCCGAGTTTGGTCTGCGGTTTTGCGCAATTTGTCGAAAAGGATGGGCTCGGCGATCAGATCATAGACCCGCCAGCGCGGATTGAGCGAGGAATAAGGATCTTGAAAAATCATCTGAAGTCGTGGCTTTTTGCCCGCACAGCCTCCTAACCGGACGTGTCCGGATTCTGCCCTGTAAAGACCGGCCGCTACGCGTGCCAGTGTGGATTTCCCGCAACCTGATTCACCCACAAGCCCAAAGGTGGTTCCAGCTTCGACCTTAAAGGAAATATCACGCAAGACTTCTACCCTTCCGGGCCCGCCAGATTTGCGCTGCGCACGCTGCAAGGGGAATGACTTGGAAACGGACTCGATGTTCAGCATGCGGCATCCTTCGCTTCGATCTTAGGGGTGCCTTCGGTCCCCGACGTCTGGCCGGGATGCCAGCATGCCGTGCGATGTAGGGTATTCCCTTCAAGGGCTGGCACATCATTGTGACAGCGCTGTGTCATGCGGGGGCATCGGGGATGAAAAGCACAGCCACTGGGTCGGTCCGACGGTCGGGGCATGCTGCCTTCGATTTGGAATAAGGTTGCCACCGGTGTATCGATATCTACAATAGAGCGCATCAACCCTATTGTATACGGATGTTGTGAATGTTCAACGATCTCGGAGGTTCTTCCCAGTTCAACCACATGGCCGGAATAGATGACGGCCACCCGGTCAGCCATTTGCGCCAGAACCCCCATATCGTGGGTGATCAGAATCACCGTGACACCCGTTTCGCGGTGCAGTTCGCGCAAAAGACTGAGAATTTGGGCTTGCACCGATACGTCCAGCGCAGTTGTTGGTTCGTCCGCGATTACCAAGTCCGGCTCCGCGCAAAGTGCCAGCGCGATTACAATTCGCTGACGCATGCCACCAGAAAACTCGTGTGGATAACGCGAAAGCATGTCTTCGGGTGCCGGCAGGCCGACCCGCTTCAACCATTCGACTGCACGAGCGCGCCCTTCCACCCGCCCCAGCTTTAAATGGGTGCGAATTGTCTCGGTCAACTGATGTCCCACAGTCAATACGGGGTTCAGGCTGGTCATCGGGTCTTGAAAAATCATCCCTATTCGCGTGCCGCGTACACGCTCCATCTGGCGTTCGGTCAACGTGTCGATGCGTTGGCTATCCAGTTCAATCGACCCTTGGGAAATCTGCAGAGGGCTGACAAGCAGATTGGCGATTGCGGAACCGATAAGCGATTTACCTGCACCAGATTCTCCAATCAGGCCAAGAATTTCCCCACGCTGCACGGTCAGGTCTATCCCTTCCAGGGCGTGGATAGGCGGGTCAACGGATATTGATACATGCAGATTTTTGATCGTCAGAATGGTATCGTTCATCATCGCACCCCTCGCCGCAATTTGGGGTTCATATAGTCCCGCATCCAGTCACCGAACACGTTCACAGCAACGACCAGAACCACCAGCAACAGGCAAGGCCAGACGGCGATCCACCACTCCCCAGAATTAAGGTACGTGTTGCCGTTGCGTATCAGCGTCCCCAGCGAAGGTTGCGTCAGTGGGATACCAACCCCAAGGAATGACAGCGTGGCTTCCGTAATAATGGCAATGGCAAGGTTAATCGTTGCAATGACAAAAACCGGACCAAAAATGTTTGGCAGGATATGGCGCAATAGGATCTGACGGCTGTTCAGCCCTGTCACACGGGCCGCCTGAACATATTCAAGGTTTCTCTCGATCATCACAGAGCTTCGGACTGTTCGTGCGTATTGTACCCAGAACGAAAGGCCAATGGACAGGATCACGATGGTGACTGCGGTTTTACCATCAAGCGCACCCCCTTTGATAGAGCGAGCGACACCGTCGATGATCATGGCAATCAGTAATGCAGGATAAGCCAATTGCACATCCGCAATCCGCATGATGACGGCATCAACGGTTCCGCCAGTGTAACCACTTATCAGGCCCATCCCCACACCAAAGACCATCCCGATCAGCACGGCCACAAGTCCAATCAAAAGCGATGTGCGCAGTCCAAAGATCATCGCAGTAACCATATTACGTCCCTGATCGTCGGTTCCAAGTGGCCAGCTCGGATCACCGCCATCCAGCCAGATCGGCGGAGTATACGCCGCCATAAGGTCAAGGTTGATCAAGTCGAATGGATTGTCACTGATCAGCAACGGGCCAATGAATGCAACAAGGACCAAGGCCACTATCACCATCAGCGCCACTGTCGCCGAAGGGCAACGACGCAATTCTTTCAACATGTCGCGTTGTCGTTTCATCACGCGCATACTTTCTGAAGATTCATGTCAAGACCCGCGGATCTACAAGGGGGTAAATCAATTCGATCGCCAGATTTACCAAGCTGTAGATTAGCCCGATCATAACCAGATAAACCGAAATCACGGGCATATCTGCCGCTAAGACAGATTGCAGAAATAGCGATCCCATTCCCGGCCAGGAAAAGACTACCTCGGTCACCACGGCAAAGGCGATAATGTTCCCCAACTGCAAGCCAATGATGGTAATGACAGGGATCAGCGTATTCTTGAGCGCATGAACGTAATGCAACGATCTTTGGCGGACACCACGGGCACGAGCAAAACGGATATAATCCGATTGCATCACCTCCTGCATTTGCGCACGCACCATGCGCATGATGAATGCGATCTGAAACAGTGACATTGTCACAGCGGGCAATATCATAGACTGCCACCCTGATTTCGTCAGCAAACCGGTCGTCCACCAAGATCCTATTTGCACCGTCTCGCCTCGGCCAAAGGAATTGAACCATCCCAGATTGACAGAAAAGACCAAGATCAAGAAGATGCCGACAACGAAGTTGGGCAAGGTTACACCAAGGATCGAACCGAACATAAAGGTTTGCGACAGAAGGCTGCGGGGATAAAGTGCGGCATGGATCCCGGTTGGAATGCCAATCGCAAGTGCGATAACAAGCGAAACAAAAGCCAATTCCAAAGTGGCTGGCAGCCGGACAAGCAGCAGGTCGATCACCGGTTCATTCGTACGAAAGGAAATACCAAAATCGCCATGCAATGCATCCCAGATAAAATATAAAAATCTCTCTGGCATCGATTTATCCAGGTTCAACTGGGATGTTAGCGCGTCACGCTGCGCCTGACTTGCGTCAAGTGGAAGTAATGACGTGAGCGGGTCCCCAACATATGCACTAAGCACAAAAGCCAGCAGAGCGATCACAAACAGGACAATCAGTGTTTGACCAAAACGGTTGGCGGCCAGACGGATCATTTGCTACCCTTTGTCAGGTGTTGAATCAGTCGTTGCATAAACAAGCCACAGGATTCAAGTTGCATGATTTCCACAAATTCGTCGGGCTTATGTGCTTGGGCGATATCTCCTGGGCCACAAATCACCGCTGGTATCTTATGGCGTTGAAAAAAGCCTGCCTCTGATCCATAGGAAACCGCCTTTGGTACAGTTGTTTGGGATAGCGAAAGGGCAAGAGCGGTGGCAGCCTTGTCTGAATTCACATTAAGGGCAGGTATGAAATTTACAAGCTGGTGACGAATCTCCGTTGTTGCCTCAACAGCTTTCATCCAGGGTTCTATCTCTGCTGCGACATGGGCAAGAATACTGGCAAGCTGTTCTTCGGTACTCTGCCCCGGCAAAAGCCGCATTTCCCATAAAAGTTCACATGATTCTGGTACTATGTTTCCATGTGTCCCTCCGTGTAGCCGATTTACAGAAATCGTACTGAATGGCGGGTCAAAACGGTTGTTCTGTTCACGGTTCCGTAGAGCTTTGGCAAGGCCGTTCAGATAACAGGTAATTTCGGCCCCGGCTGAAACGGCGTTGACCAATCGGTCCGACAGTGAAGAATGCCCCGCAAGACCGCGAACGTGGAAAATGCCGACAGCCCCGCCTTTATGTCCGTCTATCACTTGCATCAGGGAAGGCTCTCCAACCACAACAAGACTGGGCGCAAAATCGGGCTCACCAAGGCGCGCGGCCATTGGCGGTACGCCAATACAGCCGATTTCTTCATCATAAGACAACGCAAGGTGTAAGGGCAGGGTAAGGTTTTCGTGCGCAGCCGCCTCGGCGGTGGCAATCGCCATGGCAACAAAACCCTTCATGTCGGTGGTTCCACGACCGTAGAGACGCCCGCCATCTTGCCACATCTTGAATGGGTCACGCGACCAGTCTTGACCTGTCGTTGGCACAACATCGGTATGCCCGCTCAGCACGATACCGCCGGGCCGGTTCGGGCCGACCGATACGATCAGATTGGTCTTTGACTCTGTGCCGCCCGCCCGCTCCATCCGCGCACCAAGCGGGGCAAACAACGTCTCTACAAAACTGATCAGATCAAGGTTGGACCGGTCATTTGTTGTCTGGACCGCGACCAGGTGATCCAGTATCTCGATCCCCCGCCGGGTAATGCTCTGGGCGTTCAGCAGGGTCTTATTTGCAAAAATTTCGGTCATGTTTACTCCAGCCTACAGCAGGTAAAGACACGCTGCCGCCCCAGATCTGGATATGGGGCGGCAGCGTTTTGCTCAATTGACAGTTACATGCGACAGCATCAGCCGGTCGTCCGGCATTTGCACCAGATCGACATTTTTTCCTGCGGCCCATAGCAGAACCAACTGTTGAAGCGGCACATAGGCTGCATCCTCACCTATCAAACGAAAGGCTTGAAGAATTAAATCGTTGCGCTTTGTGGGGTTAGTTTCGATCTGGATCGCTGCGGTCAAATCATCAACTTTTGGATTGGAATAGCCACCGATATTGAATACGCCCATCGAGCGGTCAGGATCCCGTGTGGCCACAAGTGTGGTTAACACATTGTGTGCATCGGCGCTCGAGGGTGAATAACCGACCATCGTAAAGCTGGTATTATAGGTCGGTGGATTAACCTGCTCCGCCCATTTTCCGACGGTCTGCGCACGCACGGTCACCCGGATGCCAATCTGCGTCATCATACTGCCCAAGGCGATGCATAAAGCCTCGTCCTGCATATAACGGTCATTGGTGCAATCCAACGTAACCGAGAAACCATCTTCGTAGCCGGCTTCCTTCATTAATGCGCGCGCCTTTTCAACATCATATTCCGGCAGAACGTCCAATTTAGGAGAATAGCCGTTGATCTCTTTTGAAAGCATCGACCCCGTCAGGACGGAATAGCCGCGCATGACCTTCTGCTGAATTGCTTCGCGATTGATCGCATGCTGGATCGCTTGGCGGACTTTCAGTTCCTTGAACGGATTGGCATCCGTTACATCACTTTCCAGTAACGCATCGCGTGACACGTCAAGCATCAGAAACATTGTTCGCAGTTCTGGGCCGATAATCATTTTAAGGTCGGGACTGGCTTCGATCCTCGACACGTCCTGTGGGGAAATGCCTTGAACCATATCGATTTCCCCCGCAGTCAGCGCAGCAATCCGAGTGGCCGCGTTTTCAATACGGTTGAAGGTGGCCTTGGTCAGATTGTGATTAACATCGCCCCACCACGTCGGGTTCGGTTCAAAAACAGTTTTGACACCCAGTTCGCGGATTGCGATCTGAAATGGGCCGGTACCCATTGTGCTGCTTGTCGCGTAATTTCCTTCTGTGGAATTTGGCTGAGAAGGTTCGGTCGCGTTATTTTCCTCCGCCCATGAACGATCCATCATGTAAACGGTCGTAATTTCGCGCGGCAGGATCGGGTTAATTCCTTTGGTCGTGATTTCGACCGTGTGATCGTCAATCGCTTTCACACTGTCGATGGTCGCAATCAGATTTTTGATGCCGCCCTTTTTGGCTCGTTCAAACGAAAAAACGACATCTTCGGCAGAGAAAGCACTACCGTTGGCAAAGGTCACATTCTGACGAAGTGCAAACCGCCAAGTTGTGTCGCCGGTCTGCTCCCAACCGGTCGCCAATGCTGGCTCCAGCGCGAAATCGGTATCACGGCGCACCAGCGGCTCGTACACGTTGCCGATGAAGCCCAGAACAAAGCTGTGGTTGATTGTATGCGGATCAAGCGTCACTGCGTCCTGCGAACTGGCCCATTGAAATTCGGCGGCGCCTACATTTGTTGCCATCAATGCCGCCACAATCCCCAGTGATCGCCCAAACATGCGAATTGAGGTTTTTTTGTCAGCCCTTGTCTTCATCCCAGTCATATCTTCATTCCTTCTCGCTGAAACGCCAGATCAGCCAGCGAAAGCATGTGCCGCCGCCCGGACCAACCCGCTCAAACGAAGCCTAGCGGAGGATCACCATTCATGATAATGCTTTTCCATCATTCCATTATTTAGAAATGCTATGACATGGCGTTGACCTTCAGACAGTTGGAAGTCTTTGTTGCAACTGTCCGCGCAGGATCGTTGACGCAGGCCGCTCGCGACATGTACATCTCGCAACCTTCGGCCAGCCGGTTGATTGCCGATTTGGAATACAAGGTCGGCTTTAAGCTGTTCGAACGCGAGGGCGGGCGGATGAAGCCAAGCCCCGAGGGTTTGAAATTTTACGAAGACGTGGTGAAATCATTTACCGGGCGTGAGCATCTGGAAAAAGTGGCGCGCGAAATTCGTGAAGATCGCGCAGGTCGACTGAGCATAACCACCGTGCCCGCACTATCCATACATTTCGTGCCGCAACTGATCGCACGCTTCAGACGGCAGCATCCTGACGTCTCGGTTTCGGTCAAGACGCTGCAATCAGGTAATGTGCTGACAGAGTTGCGACTGATGGATACCGATCTGGCTTTCGTCAGCAGAATGCCGGAAATGGCAGAGGTGGCGCAGGAAACGCTGGTTGATGCAGAATTCATCTGTGCCCTGCCGCCCGGGCACCGGCTTGCAGACCGGCAGATAATACACGCTCATGACCTTGCCGGAGAGAACATCATAACACTTGACCCGATTGATGGGTTTTATTGGCGCGGACATGCAAGGGTTTTCCTCGATATGCAGATCGACATCCGTAGCAATCTGTCAACTCAGTCCTCGTCGACCGCTTACGCTATGGTCTCACAAGGGCTCGCAGTGGGCATTCTTGAACCGTTCTCAGCGCCACTGTGGGAAAAGACCGGCGTGTTGATCCGACCATTCAGACCTTCGGTGAAATATTCCTTCAGCATCTGTTTCCCATCCTTCAGGTCTCGCAGCGATCTGGCTCTCGCGATGGCACAAATGGCGCGGTCGGCAGCTCAACGATTGCGGCGTGGTGACATCTGACAGGTCGCTGAATTGGTCCCCGCCCGGGCAAGACGTGCTTAGAGCCCGATTCGGGGTATTGCCAAGTTATTGATCGGCCTCGCTGAAGGTATAACCGTTCTATGAACATTCCGAGCACTATGCCGCGCCTGAAGGGCTTTCGTTATCCTCGTGAGATCATTGCGTACGCCGTCTGGGCGTATCACCGGTTTCCCCTGAGCACAGCCGATGTTGAAGACTTGTTAGCTGCGCGGGGCGTGATCGTCAGCCGGGAAGCGGTCAGGCTTTGGGTCAATCGCTTTGGACGACATTTCGCAGATTGCATCCGCCGTGATCGTCCTCGGCCGAATGACAAGTGGCATATGGACGAAGTCGTGATCTCGATCCGCGGCAAGAAGCATTGGCTGTGGCGTGCGATCGACGCCAATGGCGATGTTCTTGATATTCTCGTGCAAACACGCCGAAACGCCAAGGCAGCAAAGCGCTTTCTCAAAAGGTTGGTTGCCGCGTTCGGCGAGCCGAGGGTGGTCATCACCGACAAGTTGCGCAGCTACATCAAACCGATCAAGGCACTGGCGCCAGACGCCGACCACCGCGCCCACAAAGGCCTGAACAATGCGATCGAAGTTTCGCACAGGCCGACCCGCAAACGAGAGAAGATATTGGGCGGGTTCAAATCCCGCCGACAGGCGCAGAGATTTCTGTTCGCGCATGACCAGATCAACCTGATCTTCCGCCCGCGCCGCTACCAACTCACCGCAACATCATACCGCCATGCCCGTTCCGATGCTTTCGCCCTCTGGGTCGACTACACCACCGAGATGGCAGCGTGATCCAGCACCCACCAATCCTTCGCAAGCGCGCGTAGACAACTTGGCAATACCCTTTCGTGAGATGCGGCTTCAAGCCAGCTTCGGCCCATATGCGACCCACACTCGACGGCGAAATCCCCATGGCTTCGGCCATCAGGGCGCGGCTCCAGTGGGTGGCGTTGGGCGGCGTCTCCTGCACCG
>Ga0307981_1004333_pt1 | contig 10025 bp, 7 predicted proteins | sample OrgLakmetagen987_FD_201849 | JGI IMG/M metagenome (GOLD analysis project Ga0307981, IMG submission 201849) | Saline water microbial communities from Organic Lake, Antarctica - #987 | ecosystem: Environmental > Aquatic > Non-marine Saline and Alkaline > Saline | place: Antarctica: Organic Lake... | reverse complement strand
CGGCCGAGCTTCGCGCCAAGGCCGCACGGACGACACGGAACCCGCTCGCTCGCGTCTGAGGGCGGCGATTCGGTCTCAGAAGACGAAGAGGCCGGCGGTGCCGGGGCCCGTGTGCGCTCCGACGCTGGGACCGATCCGATACTGGACGACGTCGATCACGGCGTCGTGGCCAGTCAGTGCATCGGTCAACGCCTGTGACACCGGTTCGCTCGACCTGTCCGAGGTGCCGATCGCGATCCGGAGACCGTCGGGATCGCTCGTTGGCCACGCCACTGCATCCGCCACCATCGCGGCCACGGCAGCGTCGAGGTCGATGACGGAGGCGAGCACCGACATGTCGGAGCCCGTCATCGCCAGGACGGGGACGCCCTCGACAGCAGCCCCCTCGGCGCCGAGTCCGACCGCGCGGCCCGACCCGTCGATCAGTCGCGGCACACCGACCACGAAATTGCTGTGGAGGGCCGAGGCACGCGTCTGCGCGATCGACGCCGCACGGCCGATGTCGGCACCGGCGGCGATTGCTTCTGCCGCCGCCCACGCACAACACGAGATGCCGAAGCTGGCGGTGCCGGTGTCGACGAGGCGGACCGGCACGTCGATCATCTCGGTGGCGAGACGTGCCGAGTTCAAGGTGCCGCTCATCGCCTCTGCGACGTGGATCGACAGGATCTCGGTCGCCCCCTGCTCGGCCAGCGCCGAGTAGGCCGCAACAAATGCTCCGGGTGAAGGCTGGCTGGTGGTCACCTCGGGTTGGTGGCCATCGGTCCACGCTGCGTAGAAGTCGTCGGCGGAGAGGTCGATGCCCTCACGATGTTCGACACCGTCGACGGTCACGGTGAGCGCGACGACGACGATGCCGTGGCGCTGCGCGAGCTCATCGGGGAGCTGACTGTTCGAGTCGACGACGATGCCGATCATGTGGTGGATCCGTTCTGTGAGCTGCGCAGGACGTTCGGCTCTCAGCCGGATTCGGATGCCGAGCGAGCCGTCACGTCACCAGCGGCCAGGAACCGTTCGATGATGATCGCACTCGACAAGAGCGCACTGACCGGCAACATGATCGTCGGCTTCGGACCCCACAGGTTGCGCCAGCCCTTCGCCCACCAGATGAGGCCACCGGCGACCCAGCACGCACACGACGTCAGCGTTGCGGCGAACGCTCGCTGCTTCCAGGCCGGCACCGCAGCAGTGGCTGCTGCAACACCGAGATCGATCGGGAAGTAAGCGGGGAAGGTGGCCAGGCACTGACCGACGCTCGTCGCGACACCCTTGCCGCCGCGGAAACCATTCCACACCGGATGACAGTGACCAGCGACGGAGGCCGTGCCGGCCAGGTGCGCTCCGGTGGGACCGGCGAGCGCTCCGCCGACGGCGCAGGCGATCACGCCCTTGGAGATGTCGCCGGCCATCACGGCCAACCCCGCCTTCTTCCCGAGGACCTTCATCGCATTTGCTGCACCAGGGTTGCCCGTTCCCTGCGAACGCAGGTCACCCCCACCCATTCGCTTCACGACAACGTCGGCGGTGGAGACCGTGCCACAGGCGTATCCGACCACGAGACCGATCCCGAGTCGGTTCAATTTGCCTCGTCGTCCCGTCCATCTCATGGCTGCGACCATAGACCTCGAGCGACGGACTCCGTGCCCGACGCGGAACCCGCGCGTGGAACGCCCGAGCGGCGCTGTTAGATTCACCTCGCTCTCAACGAGAAGAGGCCCAAGCCTCGAATAGGCCCCCATCGTCTAGTGGCCTAGGACTCCACCCTTTCAAGGTGGCAGCACGGGTTCGAATCCCGTTGGGGGTGCGGTGCGGAAACGCGCTACACATAGAACACATGGCAGGTTGACATCTGCCGGGAATACCAACTGGTCCCGTGGTGAAGTCAGGAGTTCACGCCGGCCTGTCAAGCCGGAGGTCGCGGGTTCAAATCCCGTCGGGACCGCTACAGGGGCCACTCACCAAGCAATTGGAGGGTGGCTTTTGTACATACGATTCGTGTTGGCTCGTGGCCCCTCCCGTCGAACGGAGGCCAGCCACCGCCTCAGCGAGTCGGCTCGGTTTCGTAGCTCAGTTGGCAGAGCGCTCGCCTGAAAAGTGAGAGGTCACCGGATCGACGCCGGTCGAAACCACCGTGAACGAACCCCGCCAGGTTGGCGGGGTTCGTTCGTTTTCACGGGGAGGGCGAACCCGAGAGCCGCTTGCGGAAGAACAGCTGTGCGTACGGGTTGTCGTTGTAGCGCTCGATGCGTTCGTATCCGGCACGGGTGTACATCGAGATCGCTTCGTCGAGGCTGGCGTGGGTGTCGAGCACCACGGTCTGGTGGCTGCGCGCTGCCGCCTCGGCTTCGAGTCGCTCGAGCAGTCGGCGACCGATTCCCAGGCCCCGCGCTGTCGGATCGACCCACATTCTCTTGATCTCGTCAGTTCCGTCGTCGAGGCACCGCAGACCGCCACAGCCGATGACGGCGCCGTCCTCGGTGGCCACCACGAAGGCACCGGCCGGCGCTCGCATGAGATCGAGTTCCGCTGTTTCGAAACCGGTTCCGACGTCGAAGCGTTCCGGGAAACGATGGTCGAGTTCGGCAACGTAGGAGGTCATCGCTGCCATCGCACTCGGGCTGTCGGGTTCGACCACGCTGAACTCGATGGTTGCCAGGCGAAGAAGGCGGTGGATCGTGTCGAGTGCGTCGTCGAGCCGGTCGCGCTGCGCTGCATCGAGTGGGGTGAGCAGCCGACGGGCAATTTCGTCGGACCGTCGATCGAGTTCGTTCCATTCGACCTTCCCCGCCTCGGTCAGTCGGACCACCCGTCGACGACGATCATCAGGGTCGTCGTGCAGGTCGATGAGTCGATCGTCTTCGAGCAGTCGGAGCAGGCGACTGACGTAACCCGAATCGGCGTCGAGGCGCCGACGGAGCTCATGGACCGTCACTGGACCGTCACCCACCTCGAACAGCAGCCGGGCGGCGGCGAGCGGTCGGCCAGTGCCGAGGAAACTGTCGTCGAGCACACCGACGCGAGTCGTGAAGAATCGGTTGAAGCGACGAAGCGTCGCGACTGAGTCGTCGATCATCGTCTGACCTTAGTCAGACGATGACCGACAGCGGTGGTCGCAGAATGTGACCGATCAGGACGTGTGGGTCTGGAGCTGGCCTCCGTCGGCAGCCAGCTGCTTCAGGAGCGGACTGAGCTCCCAGTGCTTACCGCCGAGGGAGTCCGAGTAGCCCTGGATCTTCGACACGATCTCGGCGAGCCCGATCGAGTCAGCCCAGTGCATCGGGCCACCGCGATACACCGGCCAGCCGTAGCCGTTCACCCACACCACGTCGATGTCGCTGCCGCGGATCGCGATCTTCTCCTCGAGGATCTTTGCCCCCTCGTTGACCATCGGGTACAGCAGCCGTTCGAGGATCTCCTGGTCGGTCACCTCACGCTGCTCGTGGCCCTTCGCCACGGCGAAGTCCCTGATCATCTGCTCGACCTCGGGGTCGGGGGTGGCCGCACGGGTCTCGGCGTCGTAGGTGTAGTAGCCCCGGCCGTTCTTCTGACCACGTCGTCCGTTCTCGCAGAGGATCTCGCGAATCGTCGACGACGACGAGGCTTCCTCCTTCCAACCGATGTCGAGCCCGGCGAGGTCACTCATCGAGAACGGCCCCATCGGGAACCCGAACTCGTAGAGCACGTTGTCGATCTGTGCGGGTGTGGCGCCTTCCATGAGCATCCGCTCGGCTTCTGCACCACGCATGAAGAGCATGCGGTTGCCGACGAATCCCGGACACACACCGACCATCACGGCGACCTTCTTGATCTTCTTCGCAATCGCCATGGTGGTCGCCACGACCGAGTCGGACGATTCGTCGCCGCGCACGTTCTCGAGGAGCTTCATGACGTTGGCCGGGCTGAAGAAGTGCATGCCGATGACCGACTCGGGACGCGACGTCACCGATGCGATCTCGTTCACATCGAGCGCCGAGGTGTTCGACGCCATGATCGCACCGGGCTTGCAGATCGAGTCGAGCTCTCGGAAGATCGTCTGCTTGAGTTCCATGTCCTCGAACACCGCTTCGATGACCATGTCGCAGTCGGCGAAGTCCGCCTTGTCGGTGGAGCCGGTGATCAACCCCATGCGCTCCTCCACCTGTGCGTCGGTGGTGGAGCGTGAGCGCTCGTAGTTCTTGCGAACGACACCGAGGCCACGATCGAGTGCGCCCTGATCCCGCTCGACGATGGTGACGGGGATCCCGGCATTCACGAAGTTCATCGCGATGCCGCCACCCATCGTGCCGGCCCCGAGGACACCGACCTTCTGGACGTCGATCAGCGGCGTCTCCTTGTCGATGTCGGGGATCTTGTTCGCAGCACGCTCAGCGAAGAAGTAGTACCGCTGAGCAGCCGACTGCGGACCGGTCATCAACTCCATGAACAGCTTGCCTTCGGTCTTGAGACCTTCGTCGAACGGCTGGTTGCACGCCGCCTCGATGCAGCGGATGTTGTACTCGGGCGCCAAAAATCCACGGGCCTTCCGAGCGATGCCGGCGCGGAACTTCGCGAAGATCTCCTCGTCGCCGGCGTGAGCCTCGACCAGATCGTTGCGGTCTCGAACTCGCACCAGCGGCAGGTCGTCGGCCACCGCCTTCACCGCGAACGCCATCGCTGCATCGCGCAGACCGTTGAGGTCGGTATCGACCACGTGATCGATGAGGCCACCCTCGAGCGCTTCGACCGCGCTGACGTGACGGCCGCTCGTCATCATCTCGAGAGCGGTGGGGACCCCGACGAGGCGGGGCAGGCGCTGGGTTCCCCCGGCCCCGGGAAGCAGCCCGAGGTTCACCTCGGGGAGGCCGAACTTCGCCGATGCCAGTCCGACCCGGTGGTGAGCGCACAGCGCCACTTCGAGCCCACCGCCGAGTGCGGTGCCGTGGATTGCCGCCACGACCGGGATGGGAGCGTCTTCCATCGCCGCCTGCACCTCGTGGAGGCCGGCCGCCTCGGGGACGTTCCCGCCGAACTCGCTGATGTCGGCGCCGGCGATGAACGTGCGGCCTTCGCAGATCAGCACGATCGCCTGCGCACCGGCTTCGACGGCGGCGTTGACGCCGTCGAACAGTCCTTGTCGGACGTGCCAGCTGAGTGCGTTGACGGGCGGATTGTCGACGATCACGAGGGCGAGGTCGACGCCGTCCTGCTGCACGGTTTCGAGGCGGACGGACTGGGAGATTTCAACAGGGTCGGACATCGTCCCAGTCAAGCAGTCCGGACCGCCCACCTTCGATTCGGCCGAGCTCGGTCCGGCGAGGTCGGATCGCCGGGTCGAGCCTCGATGTCAGCCGCCGGCGAACTCGGTGGTGGCACCATCGACAGCGTCGGGTTGGATCCCGCACTTGGCGACCGATGCCTTCACCTGTTCGGTCGCTGCCGGATCACCACCGGCGAGGTCGAGCAGGATCGTCGGCCCTCCCTCGTCGACCGATGTGGCGATGCCACATTTGGCGACCGTCGGATCGATGCCCTGACCGGTGCGGGCGTCGGGACCACCACCGGTGAGCAGGTAGAACACGATCGCTTCGACCGGGTCGGTGGGCGGATCAGCCGAGAATCCGGCGGGATCGATCTCGGGACCCTCGGGCTCGGCCGGCGCATCCGGCACGGTCGTTTCAACGGGCGCCTCCTCGACGGTCGCCGCTTCGACAGGTGGAAGTTCCTCGCCGCGCAGCGAGGCGACAGCACGGTCGACCTGGTTCTGGGTGACGCCACAGTCGAGCGCTGCAGGTTCCACGAACCCCACCGACTCCGGTGATGCGCTCGCTGCACCGAGTGCTATCAGCTCGTCCTCACTGATGCGAGACAGCAGTGTCTCGATGGTGCACACCGCAACGTTCGGTTCGACGCCGATGTCGTTGCTCGTCAACAGGTCGAACAAGACCCCACCGACCAAGCTCGCCGGTCGCTCGGTACCGAAATCGGTCGGATCGATGGCTGACCCGTCGGGCTCCACCTGCTCGTCGGCGTCGACTGCCGGGTCCTCCTCGACCGCGACCGGTTCGGTCGTGGTGGTGGTGGTCGTGGTCGTCGTCGGCGCCACGTAGGCGAAGGCGACCGCGTCGACCTCACCGTTGCTGGTGTCGGCCGTGGCATACACGCCCACGACCGCAGCGATCAGCAGCACGGCGCCGACGCCGGCACCGACCAGTTGTTTGCCCGGAACGACCGCTGCCAGACGGACGGACTTGCCGGGAAGCGCACCTTGTTCCTGGGTTCCGAGCCAGCCCTTCTCGTCGATCCAGACCGACAGCGGGGGCATGGCCACGAGGGCGGCGAGCAGTGCGATCGCCACGTTGAGGGTGACGATGATGCCGAAGTCACGCAGCAACGGGAGCGGGGAGAAGATCAACACGCCGAATCCACCGATGGTGGTCATCGCGGATGTGAAGAACGCTCGGCCGGTGCGCGACGCCGCCTTGTCGGTCGACTCGCGCGGGCTCAGGCCGTTCTGTCTTTCTTCCAGGTATCTGCCGAGGATCAGCACCGAGAACTCGGCGCACGTCGCGATCACGAGTGGACCGCTGACGGTGGTGAGCGGGCTCAGCTCGAAACCGAGCAGCCCGACGAAGAGCGACGATGCACCCACCGCGATGAGTACCGGCACCAGCGCCAGCGTCGCCCGCACCAGGCTGCGAAGCCGAATCACGAGGAACAGCGCGGCGAGTGCGAGCGCCAGGTAGGTGAGGTTGGCGCGGTTGGCCGAGAGGTTCTCGAGCAGGCCGATGCCGACCGTCGCGAGACCGGCAGGGGTGGCCTTCGCCGCATCGGCACCCTCGTCCAGACCGACGAGCAGGATGCTGTCCGCCGGAACGTCCAATGCTGCGATCCGTTCGTCGAGATCGGCAGCGAGCTCGTCGACGAGGTCGGAGCGGTCCTCGAGACTCGCCTGAACGAGTCGCAGATTGATCTGTACCGCGGTCGGGTTCTCGACGTCGTTCACGAGCGAGGCGGCGATGTCGGGGACGTCGGCGGTGATCGCTGCCTCGGCAGCCGCCTGGACGTCCTGCGATGTCGGTGCGATCGGCGAGGCTCCCGGAATCGAGATCACCTTTGCCATCGTCCCGACGAGGCTCGACGTGGCGACCACTTCCGGGCGGGCCTCGGCGTCGAGGGTGAAACCGTGGATCAGGTCGACGATCGGTTGGTCGAACACGTTGTTCGCGGTGACGAGCACACCGAGCGTCGACGCGAAATCGGTCTCGTCGGCGAGACGGTCGATGTCGGTGACGGTCTGGCTGCTCTGATCGATCCACTTGATCGGGTCGGACTGGATCTTGGTACGACCCTCGACGAGCACGCCGCCCACGAACAGCAGGGTGGCGAGCACGATGATCGGGACGCCGAGCTTGGTGGGCAACCCACCGAGCTTCACGACGAGCTTCTCGACCGCGGACTCCTTGCGTTCCTCGGTCCGGCTGGTCCACTCGCGGACACCGAGCGCAGTGACCGGTACCACGATGCCGACCACGACGAGCACCACGACGCCGACGGCGAGGAGCACACCGAAGTCGCGGATCATCGGCACCTTCGAGATGCGGAGCGCAAGGAAGGCGAGGATGCCGGTGACCACGGCTGCGATCAGCGCCGGCGCGACGTTGGCGACCGTCTCGGAGATCGGATGCTCGTCCTTGTCGAGCACCACCTCCTCTTCGACTCGGTTGTGGATCTGGATCGCGAAGTCGATGCCGAGCCCGATCAGGATCGGCAGACCGGAGATGGTCACGAGGGAGAGATCGATCCCGATGAGGCCGAGCAGCGAGAACGCCCACACGACACCCACGAGCACGGCGAGCAGAGGCAAGAGGCGCCAACGAACCTTGAAGATCAGTGCGAGGATCACCGCCATCACCACGAGCGCTGCGGCGCCGAGGGTCAGCATGCCGCCCTGCAGGTAGTCGTTGATCTCCCCGAGGTAGAGCGGCGAGCCGGTCACGGTGAGCTCGAAGCCGTCGAACGATGCGGTGTCGAGGATCGCGAGCGCGTCGTCGGTGCTGGCGGTCAGCTCGTCGAGCGACGCATTCCCCTTGAGCACGATGCCGCCCACCGACGTGCCGTTGACCGGACCGTCCTCCACGTTCGGGAACGTGCCGCGGAGGGACTCGCGAATGACGAGGCCGTCGGCTGGCGGCGGCACCAACTGGTTGTCGGCATCACGGGTCCAGCCGGTGTTGTCGAAGAGCAGGGTCTGGTTCCAGGTCGGGTCTCCGATGACCGGGTTGTCGGACGCGCCCCGGCGTCCGATCGAGATCGCTGCGTCCTCCTGGCGAACGGCTGCGCCGGCCTCGTCACGCTGGATCGCTGCGAGCAGTGCGTTCTGGCCGGCACCGCCACCGACGATTTCGGACGAGAAGGTGAGCGAGGTGAGCGGGGTGACGATGCGGGCATCGGGCAGCGCGGCGGCGAGCTCGGTGTTCAGACGTTGCAGTTCCGCCAGGTTGTCGCCCTCGAAGAGGTCGGGCACGGTGGCGTCGCCGTCGGAGGAGAACAGCAGGATGATCGTCTCACCACCGAAGTCGTTCTGGAATGCCACGTTGTCGATGGCGATCTGCGAGTCGGGGTTCAGGTAGCTGTCCTGGCCGGTGGCGAACTCGATTCGTGTCGCGCCGACCGCAATCAGCGCGACGGTCACCACGACCATCGCGGCGACGACCGCCTTCCACTGCTTGCCCAATTGAACGCCGGTGTTGCGCCAGAACTGTTCCATGTCTCGTCCCCTCGTCGGTGCTCGCGCACCGGTTGTTTCGCCGTCGGTCCCCCAACGGCGGGACAGAACCTAGACCGCGACGAGCAACCCCGTTGCAACTCCGCTGCCAAAGGTGAACATTGGTTTCGTCAGGTTCCGAAACCGAAGCCGAGGTCGGGTGCTGTCAGGAGCGGTCGATAGTCGATGCCGCGTGCGACGGCCATCGCCTCACATGTGCCGCCACGGTCGACGATCACGCTCATGAACACCGGCTTCGCGCCGAACGCTTCGATCTGGTCGACTGCTTCGATCAACGACGTCCCACGAGTGGTGGTGTCCTCGGTGACGAGCACCCGGTCGCCGGATTGCAACGCTCCGGCGATCCGGCCGGTGATCCCGCCCGCCTTGGCTTCCTTGCGTACGCTGAAGCTGCGCAGCGGGTACCCACGAGTCCCGAGAACGGCAGCAACGCCGTAGGCCATGGGATCGGCGCCCAGCGTGAGCCCGCCGATGGCATCGATGCCGTTCAATTCGTCACCGAACACCTCGACCAGCGCGTCGGCCACGGCGATGATCCCATCGGCTCGACACGCGGTCTGCTTCGTATCGAGGAACCAGGTGCTCGTGGCCCCCGATTTGAGGGTGAACTCACCGGTCTTCACCGAATGCGTCATCACATGAGACCGGAGCACCTGGAGCGTGGGAGACAGTTCGGGCAGCACGTCGCTCATGTGGCGAAGCTACTCAGCTTCGATCGAGGCGAAGTCGACCGGTACGGATCCGATCGGACCGGGGTGTGTCAACTGCGAGGTTCGCCAGCGCGCTCGTGCTTCACCCGGTACATCTCCACATCGGCCGCAGCGAGCATCGTTTCGGCCGTGTGGCTCGCTGTATGGACAGCCCGGCCGACCGACACACCGATCGTTGCGACACCTGCGTCCAGCAGGAACGGTCGGGAGAGCTCGGCTTCGATACGCACAGCCAGGAAGTTGGTCTGTTCATCGGAGAAACGTTCGAGCACTGCAACGAATTCATCGCCCCCCATTCGGCCGATCAGATCGGTCGAGCGCATGGTCGCAGTCAGGCGCTGGGCGACGGCTTGGAGCAGTTCGTCCCCTGCGTCATGTCCCAGCGTGTCGTTGATCGACTTGAAACCGTCGAGGTCGAGGAACAGCACGGCGAGTTCGTCCGACGTCGACGCCTTCCGCTCGATCGCTTCGTCGAGGCGAGCGAGGACGGCACGCCGATTCGGGAGGCCCGTGAGTTGATCGACCGTGGCCATGGTGCGCAACTCCTCTTC
>Ga0307981_1004332_pt1 | contig 10028 bp, 8 predicted proteins | sample OrgLakmetagen987_FD_201849 | JGI IMG/M metagenome (GOLD analysis project Ga0307981, IMG submission 201849) | Saline water microbial communities from Organic Lake, Antarctica - #987 | ecosystem: Environmental > Aquatic > Non-marine Saline and Alkaline > Saline | place: Antarctica: Organic Lake... | reverse complement strand
CTGCCTCGTCCATGGCAGCCTCTCGCTCGTCCATAGCAACTTCGATAGCATCAAGATCATTGAGCCAGATCTCACTAGGAGACGTCGCTTCGAGGGCAGTAAGAGTCGTAGTTTTCTCTTCAAGCTGGGCTCTGAGTTCCTCGGCCTTTTCGAAACTTAAAGACCAGATCTTCATTCCAAGAAGGTATTCGTATCCCTTGGCAAGATCGGCATCAGAGGAAGTTTCATCAACTGCCTCTTCCTCTTCATCCGGAGATTCTGCACCGTCAATGGCCTTGCCATCCTTGTTGAACGTTTCGTAGCCCTTCTCGTTGAGTTCTCGAAGGATCTGAGTACGTTTGCGATTGCTGACGATAAAGTTTCCTTCGCAGACTTCTTCGACGAATCGAGCCTTGTTCGCAAGCTTTCGCTGGTCCATTCGAAGGTTTGCCACCATGAGATTCTTGCGACGGTCGTAGTAGTCCAACCGAAGGTCGTAGAAGGTAGCAAAGATATCCTCAGGGGTGTCGTACTTGACGAGACGAGCCTCAGTGTTGAACAACACCATGTTGGAAGTGGAGATCGTCCCTACAAGCTTGAACTTTCCGGGGAGTCCCTTCTTGTCCTTCTCATACTCGTCAATCTGTTCCTTGTCTGCCGTAATGGTAAAAGACACGGTGGTATCAGTGTGGTTCTCCTTGAAGTCCTTGATTTCGGGGGCCTTCTTGCCGTTGCCAGCAATCATTTCCTCAAGAAACACCTTGTAGTCTTGAGTCCACTTGCGGATAGGAAGCTCCGAAATGACAAGCGTCGTGTCATTCGTGCGCTCGATCTTTCCGTTACAAATAAAGCTTCCAGCACGTTTTCCGGTCTCCGGAATGATCTGATCGAAGAAAAGATGAAACAATTGTGTTAGAGAAGTGCCAGTAAAGTGATTGCAGCCCGATAGCCAACGGTCGATAAATTCGCACTTACTTCACCCGTAAAACCATAGTAGCTGGGAAGCAACGGTTTGAGTTCTTCTCCTGCAATCTTGCGTCGGATGTTGGCAATGATATCACGGGGGTCATAGTTGTTGACAGATGTGGACCAACCAGTTCCGATACCGTCAGCACCATTGACAAGCACCATGGGGATGACAGGAACGTAAAAGTCGGGCTCAATCGAGGCACCATCGTCGTTGAGGTAGTTTAAGAGAGCATCGTCATCGGGGTGGAAGATGGCTCGGGCAATTGTTTCCAGCTTCGTAAAGATGTATCGAGGCGAAGCGGAATCCTTACCACCCATGCGTCGGGTTCCGAACTGACCAGAAGGCGTCAAAAGGTTGATGTTGTTCGAGCCGCAAAAATTCTGGGCCATATTCACAATGCAACCCTGAAGGGATGCTTCGCCGTGGTGATAAGCGGAGTGCTCTGCGACGTAGCCGACGAGCTGGGCCACCTTGATTTCGGCTCGAAGGAGGTTGCGTTTGATGCACCCGAACAATACTTTGCGCTGTGAAGGCTTTAAACCATCAATCGTGTGCGGAATAGAACGCTCATTGTCGTAGCTCGAGAACAAAACATATTCACGGTTGATGAAGTCAGAGTACTTGACGCCATCGCTTCCACTAGTTGAATAGTCCAGATACGTGTCCTTTGTTAGGGCGTTGAGCCACTGCTTGCGATCTTCGACACGAGCCTTGCGAAACACCATATCAATGAGATCCGACCCCGACACAACAGAGTCCGGAAGAATCTCCGCCATTTCATCGTTTTCTAAAGGATCCACCTTGTCGCTAGAGAGGGTGGCGAAATGAACTTCGTGCTTGTCCAAGTCCGAGAAGTACTCTTTCGCCTCAGCACCTGCAAAGTTGAGAGTAAAGATGAGAACAAGTCAGTGGATCGTCACAGTGTTGCTCCCGACGAGACATTGCGACGTCAACTTACTCGTCGAAGTTCCCAAACCCTTGTAGTACTTGATAGTCCAGCCCTTTCCATGGTTGCCGGTCGACTCGAGCCAGTTTTCGTACTCAGGAAGGTTGAAGAAAGTGCGAGATTGCTTCTTTCCCTTCGAAATCTTGACAATCGGAGTAATGAACTGCTGAAGAAAGCCTGGGACGTCCAAGAGAGATGGCCAAAAGTCTGTTGAACACAAGGAAAGAGTGGTTGCATGGTTAGTTCCAAGCTCTGGTGGACTCAATCCGACGATAGGAGCTCTAGTCGAATGCACTCACTGTGAATAAAATTGATAATGAGACCCTTGATGTGCGATCCATCTGTATCCTGATCGGCCATGATCATCAAGTGTCCGTAACGAAGCGACTTGATGCTAGACTCATCGTACTGGGTGCCGTACTTGAGACCCATAATGTCAACCAGATTCTTGATTTCTTCATTATTGATCACGGCCTTGTGTGTAGCGTCGCGAACGTTCAAAGGCTTTCCCTTCAACGGGAAGACCCCGTAGTGGTCACGGCCGACAACCGAGAGGCCGGACATGGCGAGGGACTTGGCAGAGTCCCCCTCGGTAATGATCAACGTGCAATTGTTGGACTTGGCGGTTCCAGCCAAATTAGCGTCATCAAGCTTGACAATCCCGGTCAGCTTGCTCTTCTTGGTACCACCGCGACGCTTGAGCGCCAGGTTCTGCTTGTGTTTAGCGTAGGACAGGATGGTATCAACGACATTGCTCTTTTCAATTTGCTTGTTGAACTGAGCCGTAATGAGGCACTCGGTTCCAAAGTCCTTGGGCCGCGTGGTCAAGAAATCCTTGGTCTGGCTATCGAAAGCAGGGTTCTCGACCAAACAATTGACAAAGATGGTGAGATGGTTCTTGATCTGGTTGGGCTTCACCTCGGCACCTCCCTTGTTCTTCTTCTTGATGACTGCAACCAAGTGCTTTGCTACTTGGTCGGCAATGTACGTGACATGACCACCACCTTTGCTGGTACAAATGCAATTGACAAAGGAGATCTGCTTCATGCTTGCGTCCTCGGAGGCCGAGACACCAACCTCCCAGCGATCTCCAAACTTGGCGTAGGCGACAGGCTCGTTGATGCCGTCAAACATGCCGAGGTAGTCCTTGAAGGACTTGATGGCCAGCTTTTTACCGTTCAAGCTGACGGAAAGCCTCTTGCCACCACGGGGTGACATAGTTCCAGCGATATCGTAGGCACGCTTGGACATGAGACCAACAACGTCGTCATCGAGGTGGGTCATACCGAAACGAGCCAAGTCGGGCGAAAAGGTAATCTTGACGTAGTCACCCTGTTTCATTTCTTTCGAGTCTAGTTTGCGAACGGTCGGCTCTTCCGCCACGGTCATGTTGTCACGAAAGACCTGGCGAAACTTGAGACCGGTGCCGGTATCCACGCACTCAACAATGAACTCGGTACTGAAGACATTGGCAAGCTTGGCCCCGTATCCGTTACGACCACCCGTCGTCTTTTTCTCATCGTCATCAAAGTTCTACAGCACAAGATGGAAAGAAAAAGAGAGTTAGTCAGAAAGCAAAAAAGCAAAGTGACAGAAAGCATTGGCAATCTCTTGACGTACCGACCCAGTCAAAAGGTGCCCAAAGATGAGCGTGGGAACGTAGATCTTGTGTTCCTTGTGAAGCACAATCGGAATTCCCTTTCCATTGTTCTTGACTGACACTTGGTTGGCCTCGGGGTCCACCACCACGTCAATCATGTCCATGCTGGAATCGCGCTGCTTGTTATCGGCAGCATTGACAACAATCTCGTCAAAGATCTTGAAGAGGCCCGGCGTGAACGTGATCTCGCGCTCAACAATACGGTCTTGTTCATTCAAGACGTACATAGGCTGCGTCACACTTTCTACCGAGCCAATGTAAGTGTCAGGACGAAGTAGAATGTGCTCCAGCTGTGATTTCTTCTGGTACATTTCCTCGACTGTCTTCTTCTTGCTCTTTTTGGCTCCAGCGTTTACGGCGTTACTGCTCAACAAGACTGGGGCGTCTTCTTCATCTTCATCCACGTCCATAGCAATGGTACTGGCGCTAGTAGCAGCCTTGGTACTGACTTTCTTGGCCGCAGGTGCCTTTTTGGCGGGGGCGGTCTTGGTGACAACCTTCTTGGCTTTCTTGGGGGACGGCCGGTTCTCTACCTCTTCCTCGTCCGATCCGAAAAAGTCCTCCTCGCTGTAGTAGCTGTCCACTTCACTCATATAGTCATCGCTTTCCGCCATGGTGTTGCTGATACACTGTCTTGCTGCTGCTGCTTTCAAAGTTGACGAATGCGCTGCTGCTGGTTTGTTGTCTGTTGTCTGTCTCGTCCAAAGTCGAAAGGGAAAGAAATAAATGAGATTGCGTTTGGAGCAATTTTGGCGCGCCCTATGTCGAAAACAGCAAGACAAAAATATCCGTGGTAATTCAAGTTTGCTCCAAAAAGTGTCTACTAAAATGTTCTCAACGAGCCAACCGACAGTAACGACCACTCAGCTCAGTACCAGCTAGTAGGAGACCCAAAGGCGTCCCATTTTCAGTTCATAGTTTAGGAAGACAATGACGAGTCTTGTTATTTTGACAATAGTGGGGTATTTGTAATGAGGAGAGCTGGAGTCGACCATGCCACACAGTCTGTACTCGTAGCTCACTAACGCCTCCGTTTCTACCATCTAGTAGCTAGTTTAAGAAGCAAAATCCATACGCACGGGGCTGCATGGAAGCGGTCACAGGCTCATCACCGCCAAGATACATGCGTATTGCAAGATTAAGAGAGCTATGATACCTATTACTTTGGACTCCAAGCGCCAAGCCGGGTTTCGAACAGCAGGCGACGAAGCTTTTCGGAGCGCTTTGCATGCCTGGCTTCCGCTGGCTTTAACGACTCATTCCAAGCAAAACAGATCCACGGCATGACCAGCGCTAGTAGATACCAGTACCATGGTAGTGCGTGCCTCGTACCGTCCTCGACAGCCACTCCAACATAGACTGACGTCAACCCTGTCGCAGACACTACGGCCCAAACCCAGGCCTTGTTGCCTTTCCACGGTGGCAGCTCAAGCGGCGAGGAATATCGTTGCACAAAGGCTGCCGACGAAACAATGGTACACAAGACAAAGACTGCCAGCACCAAAACCCCAGAAGACGTCCGAGCTACACCAGAGTAGTCATGTAAGGCGTCACAGCGGACGACGTCGACCCAGCTTGTTGCCCCAGGACAATCCGACGACACAAGGTCGGGCTCAAAGTAAAGAACCAGCTCACCAAAGGCAATAAAGTGCAGCAGCTGCGGCAGCAAGGCCGGTGGAATGGCCTTTATAATAATCGTTTGGTACAACCTCCAGCCCTCTTGACGACTGAACGTGATCTTCTGGTCATTCTTTTGTGGCACACGCTTCATGACGTCTTCGTCGCCCTCGTTCATGGCCATGGTGAGACCAATACCGGGTAAGATTATCTGAAGGTATAGCACTGCCCCCAAGGTGGGGACAAACGGAATCGTAGTAGACGGAGCGCACACCGAAAAGAGAACGAAAAGTGAAAATGACAGACAACTGACAGTGAGAAAGACACCAGCTGAGATTGCAGCTTCCAATGCCGCCCGACCTTGGGCAATGAGACTGGACAAATGAATTAGAGACTCGGCACCGCGAAAGCGGAAAGCACAAGAATGTGACGATATCGCCGACACAAACTCGATTTCCGATGGCAAGACTTGGCTACTCGACATACAGTCGGTTTCAGATGCTTGAACTGTTTCCGATAAAACATCAATGCCAACGGCTATATCCGCTGTTGAGAAGATACCCTCATTCCGAGGCAAGTGCGAAATGCCGATCGCAATCACCGTGTCGCTGTAATCTTGAAAGATTTCAACCTAAGAACGCAAGCAATGTCAGTGTTTGTCTCGCTTGGACAATAACAAGAGGAGAAAACGCAAGACACGTACCATATCCCTTGTCGTTTCTTTTGAAACGTCAGTGTATAGGCTCACAAGGAGTGGAACATTGTCGACTTCCTCTAGATGCTTTCGGACGTCGTCCACACCATGTGGGAGCTTGGCATTGATGTCCCAGTCAGCGTAGTTGGAGACCATACGATGTGGATCGTCTTTTCCAGACTCTAGAGGACGCAGCGATATTGCGCAATTCCAAGCCACATCGATCCCCATCTGCGACGCAAGTTCCTTTTGCCGCCGCATGTTGCGTGGCGAAAAGTAGACGAATCGAGCTCCAGCATCATTTAAAATACCCAAAAGCTTCTGTATATCTCTACGCGGAACGACTAGCGAGCCGAGGACACCAAGGAACACTTGGTTTCGAATAAGCGACCACTCTTGCGAGACGTTCTTGTCTTTGAGTAGGGTTTGCTGTTGTTCACCCCGAGATCCATGATCGAGAAGGTACATCTGCAAAGAGTTGAAAGCGCGCGTTAGTCCATGCTGAATGCCAAGCTATTCAGTTCCGAATCAAATGGAACACTAACCTGCGATTTGACGCTGTCGTCTCCAACCAAGAGGCTCTCGAGTGTACGAGGGACTGGAGAGTAGCTGAACGCAGCGACATCGAGATCCCCAAGTTTCCAGTTATTTGTCGTCTCTACAATGGTTCGCCTGTCAGCCGCTCCTAGAGGGAGAATCGTCGATATCTCGCCTTGCCACGCTTCATTGCAGAAACTTGTCACAACTGCAGGATCCCCAACTGTCAATATCTGGTAAGCCCCAGAGCGATTGTCTTGAACGACCACTGAAGTTGAATCCGGTCGAATCAATCCCCACCACCGGGACTGCTCGGAACTTCGCTCGTGCGCATCAATCTCGAGCCGCTCTTTGAAGAGGCGATCAGATAAAACGTGAAATCGCATGCGCTCTACAAAGGGCGTGAGGTCTCCTTTCGATCCAAAGCTACTTGGGTCAGTACTGAAACCAATACACTGGGCAAGGTACTGGAGCTGGTTGGTCTTTCGTTCGGAGCATACTTGTCGCACCAACGTCGATCTTGCACTGCGCAGCGAGGAGAGAAGTGGAGAATCATCATCGGCTAAGCACCCCTCTGCCTCATCTTCAGGTCCAGCCGCTGGGAGTAGTTCTTCTTTCTCCGTCTCAAGTTGGGCGCGGGGCTCTCCAATAAGAAGGCAGGCAAGGCCAATGCATTTGAGTGAAGGAAGATGCTGCCACCAAAGGGGGTCCTCGAACTGCATTTCTAGCGAAGTATCATCGGTATCGTCGGTGTTATCTTCGTCTGGAAGGCCAGACCGTGTCAACTTTCTCCCACGTTTCAGATGTCGCCTTCTCAAGATCTTTCGACGAAGACCTTCCTTGAAGTTAAGGGTCTCATCGTCTGAATCATCAGAGTCTGAATCAAACACTTTACCACGCCCTCTAGCAGTGGCATTAGCAGAACCAGCGCTTTCGTCATCGCTGTCCTCATCATATGCTGGACACATATCAAGTAGCTTGAGTCCTTTCCCTGACGGAATGAGCAACTGTTGGGGAATAGCATGCGGATCGCATACAAGTTCGTCATCTACGAGAGTAAAGGCAGTTACCACGCCCAGCTTTTCGAGCAAGTTGATGGAGGCTGGCGGAACACGGACGAGTTTGGATGGGTGATTACCACTACCCGCTTTGCCCAGTCCTGAGTACAACAGATTCTGTCTGACCCAATCCGCAACACTCCAAAGCGAAAGCCGAGATAGTGTCGTCGCTAAAATATACCTGAGGAGCAGTCGAGTGCTTTTCGACTCTCCCGATTCGCGTTCTTCGTGGCTCGAGCTTGCATGTGGATGGACTGTTACAAGGATTCGAGCAGTACCTAGGACTTCGAGATAAAAAATGAAGGCCGGCGCAACAACGGGCAGTACGCCAAGCGCCGCAAGTAGCGGCAAGGGTAAAAGAAGAGAAAGCTCATCCGAAGCAGCTCCAGGCCTTGAAAAGACGATAGCCGTAGTGGCTATCATAATAACCAAGGCAATAGCCGATAGAGCTTTCCGTATCTCCTTTATCTGCCTCCATATCTGCGACGGCTTTGAGGGAATAGGCGAACGGTGGAGGAAATCATCCAGCGGAGCTTTCTGGACTCGAAAGATTCGCATCTTATTACACAGAGTTAACAGATGATCCGAGTCGATACGTAGAGTTGTACGTCCACGGGGAAGCTGGTCTATGATGCTTGTAGGGGAATCACCGAAAAAACTGAGCTCGATGCGATCCCCAGCAGCAACGCATGAGAACTCTTCCGACGAAAGAGGATTCGCAATCACACAATCCGCTGGAGAGATATCACCGACTTGAAGAGCCACATAGTCACCATCGACCAGTAACAGGCTGGGAATCCCAGACCATGACGCCGACGAATCGTCCCCAACCGAATCAGATCGACGATACACTGGATATATGTCTGTAAGGGCCGTCCCGTTTAGACGGGCCGCCCCAGGAAGACTCAGCATCTCAACAAGTCTAGCTGACGAAGCAGCTGGCTCCCCACCGATACCAGAGCGCTCGGATTCTTTTATAGCTTTAATAAAACGGGACATTTCTCGTCTCTTGGCATTTTCACCATCGTTACTGCACAAAAAGCGACGACGACGGACCATCCAGAGGCTGACGATCGAGCCAACAACCAGAAACACAGATGCTGCCAGTTGCCCCCGGTATACCGAAAGAGCCGCAGCTGGATTCAATGCTGTATTTCCTGCCCCGTCCATCTTCCCACAAAGAGAAAAAGCCGCCAGTATAAGTAAGGCAATCGACAATGAGAGGGACCCAGCGTACAAATCAAGATCGTGACGGATCCACCAAGAGAGACTGGAAGTTTCCTTTTCTGTGGAGAGGTTTTCATGACTTTGCACTCTTCGAGAAGGCGGAGATTCTTCCAGATACTTCACTAGTACTTGGCGTAGTCGAAAGCGAGCTTCCGCCCATGACAGAGGCCTTCCCGACATGACGCGTGAAGCAGCGTACCGTACACCTGTACCAGCAGAAAGATTAGAAAGAACAGCTCACTTTTTCGGTACGAAACGGATCTCTAAAAGTAGACTAAGTCACGATATGCCTCATTTAGCAAACGCTAAAACCCCTAACCGATTGTAAAGGCGCGATCGATCTGCTATGGATACGGCCTGGTGGTGGTGGATCGTTAATGGCATCAACAGCACAAGACGACAAACGATCTTATTATTAGACTAGTCTACCGTTAGTCGTAGTGATCTGGTATGAAGTTTTCAATTTTTCCGCGAACTCACGAAAAAATATCAATTTCCCGGCACGTTCAAATTATCGTACGTACGGTACTGTTTTATGAATAACGACCACAATGATGATTCAAGTCTAGCCATCTACAGTACTACGTTGACAAGCTGCACGATTGGATGGACTTTGTACAGTAGCAAATAGCAACACGCGGCTTGTTGAACGAAACAACATGACGAGCTGAGCTGAGCTCAATGCCATGGGTTTGGTCCAATGCTCACAATTAGGTTATTGGCACGCAAGCGAGACACCCTGTGCTCCCGATTTGCTGTACCGGTACGGTACTTGATCGTGAGGGAGGCGGAGAAGCAAGTTTAGACAAACATACCGCAACCCGACTCTATCCGTAACTAGATTATAGACAAGTATTCGGCAACACGCTGAAAACCATATAGAGAAAAAAGCGCCTAGCTGGCTCACCCATTATCTATTCCCCGAGATTGCCAAGCTCTGAAAGTCTCCCGTGAACCGATCTCCAGGAAGTCTTCCACCGAAGATCAAGATTTCAGATCCCTTGGTATTCAAGATAGCAGTGTGACCGACGCGCTTCGGACCACCATCTTCTTGATCGCCAACATGGCTTGCAACTGGTCCCTTTTTCCACACCCACTTTTCCGTGTCGAGCAAAAAGGAATCCTGGAAAATTGTACTTTCGTCATTGTCCGAGCTGCTTTCGTCCTCCGAGTTGGGATCCCATCCTCCATAGATACATATAGTCTTCTTGTCGGCCAACAAAATCGCGGAATGACCTGTGCGGTTGCATGGTGTGTAACCCACAACCTTGGGATGCGTCCACTGCCATTTGCCGTCCTCAGACGACGCGGTTTCCAAAACGTGCACCGTGGCAAAACTG
>Ga0307981_1004331_pt1 | contig 10029 bp, 5 predicted proteins | sample OrgLakmetagen987_FD_201849 | JGI IMG/M metagenome (GOLD analysis project Ga0307981, IMG submission 201849) | Saline water microbial communities from Organic Lake, Antarctica - #987 | ecosystem: Environmental > Aquatic > Non-marine Saline and Alkaline > Saline | place: Antarctica: Organic Lake... | reverse complement strand
AAACCACAAGCCAAAACCAGTCATGGCCGCGTGCATTGGCGAAACCAGCGCTGCCGCCTGCCTCGAGGCTGGCTGGCCGGCCGAGGCCATTTTCTATCCCAGCAAGCCAGGATTAGAGGGGTGGCATGATGCCGTCCAAGCCGCAGTGGAAGCGCTGGAAACTAAAATGGCCGCTTCCAAGATATTGCCATTGTCCAAAGAAGACATGAGTGACTAGTAGAACACTCGCTAGCTACTGTACTGTGTAGCTATACATGCGTGTTCAACTAGCTTTTGATCACTACCCTCGCAGACTGTATAGAATGAATGGTGAATGGTATACAAACTACATGTATAATAGGAATGTAGACAGTAGACTACGATGGCTATTTTTTACACGTGTCGCTTGACATTGTAACATTCTCCCCACGCACAAACGGCTTTACTGCGCAAGATTGCCGCAAAGGCGTCCACATCCAAAACATCCTGCTCGGAGCCTTCCCACTGTACCAGGCTAGTGGGGTTGGCACATTCATGCTGTTGAATGGGATATTTGCGGCTCTGCACCGGAATAACTTGCGAGTCGGGCACCAGCTGGCACGTATCTTGCAAGTACCCCACCATGGCACGAGCCTGCGCCAACGAGACTACAGCCTCGTCACTACCACCACCACTGCTGCTACTATCTGTGCTTTGCAAGACTTCGTACAGAACTTGAATTCGTTCCAAGGCTGGAGAACTGAGCGCCAAGGAAAGCACCACCAACCACAATACCAAAGACTGCGGTTCGTCCGAATGGGCTCCCTGCTTATGCAAAGCTCCCAAGACGACACGATCCATCAAGTGTCCCAGTTCAATGGTAAAGCTTTCACCCTTTGATCGTGCCATAATGCCACGGACCGCCGTGACAAATTCTCCATACGTGACACCCGTATCCCCGCGCGCCGCAAACTGCGCCACGAGTTGCTGCACAATATCGCGGTAGACGGCCACGGTCATTTCGGAATTGGCCATGCGCAAGTCATCTAGCTCGAGGGGATCAATGGCGGCGGTATTCTCCAAGGCGTCGCGAATCTTGTTGCGATTCTGCGTGCCCAAATACGAACGCACCAGAGAAGCCACAATGAGACCAACGGCGCTCAGGAAAATGGTCCCCAAGTAGTCCAAAAATACGTTTCCTGTGCTGCCTGCATCCGACGGGACTTTGGGCTTTGCTGCTGCTGCAGATTCGGAAGCTGTAGTCGTCGACGATGAGAGCGAACGAGAGACTCGCAGCGACAGCGAGGGGTACGCTCTGGCTCTGGCTGCGGCTGCCGTGCATGGCAATTTCCAAGACGACGAAGCGAGCAACGTATGCGTCGGTTTCACTGTGCTTCTGGTCCGCTGCAGTAGAGACCGTGCGACTTGCTGGGATGCTCGGAGTCCTTTCATGGTCGACATATGCTCAATCAAGTCTCTTTTTATTGGTTGTCGCAGCATCAGCTCATGGTGGAGGTGTGGAGGTCGTCGGCCCTTCCGTGCATGACGTCATAGTGAAACGGCCTACTCAGAAAGACGTGGCGCCACGTTTGCGTTATCATTTAAGAAGACGAGAAAACGAGAAGCACATCACCATGGGAATTCGTCTCCGTTTACACTCTGTAGGGAACCTCATCCACCATGACGATACTGACAACATTACAAGTGACGCGTAGACTACGCGGGAGCCGTACCAATCGGCTTCTCTTGGGCTGGTTCCTGAATTCTTGCCGAGGTTCGCAGCATCGATGGATAGTACACTCTGCAAGCAACGGCGTCTCGTCTCCCCTCTCTCCCTTTGCGCGAGCCTTTACAACGCCTCCGACCTCCTCCATCCCATCGAATACATCTAACACTAGTAATTCGACCTTGGAGGCTCTCCAGCAACTAGTTTCTCGATTGGAAGAAGGTAGACGAACCGTGCAAAGGCCATCGTCATCGTCCAATAATAGCACGAGCACTGTGCGCGAGTTGGCACGGACCGTGTGCAGAAACTACAGCCAGCTTGCCCCCATGACACTCCACCAGACACAGCCCTGCTCCAGACGAGATATACTGTTATATCTCGCTTCTTCATGTGCACCGTCGGAACAGTCCGTTGCAGAAACGGTTGCTAATTACACGCAAATTACTTCCCATGCGTCATCCGCCGATGGACTGCGATTCGCGAATGCGCGTGTCAAGCTGCGTGACGCTTGTACGCCCCGATACGAGCGCATTTTGCAATGTCTCTTGCAGCAACATTCGACGCACGGTTTGCAGTTGTTGGTGGCCCTTCGAGAGGATCTGCGGCAATGGATACCCTTGGTGCAACAACAGCAGCAACAGTCCAATATGGACAATCTACTCTTGCCATTGCAACTCAAACAACTCAATAGTCACTTGCTCCAGATTCTATCTACTTGGTTCAGCCCAGGAATGCTACAAATTCGTCGAATCACGTATGAATCTACTCCAGCGAGTATCATTGAGACGATTGCGGTAAGAGAAGCCGTCCATCCCGTCCAGAGTCTGGACGACCTTCGATCGCGACTCGGTTCGGGTCGGCGCGTCTTGGCACTCTTTCATCCGTTGCTACCCGACCAACCTTTGGTAATTCTGCATGTATCATTGCAACCCGTAATACCCGACTCCATGACCCTTGTTTTGGAATCACCCCACGCACACGACAACAACGACAGTGTTTCATCCGTGGCAACCTTTTACTCCATTTCGAGTCTGCAACCGGGATTGGCAGGAGTGGGTTTGGGCGAGTACCTCATCAAGGAGGCCGTGACATTACTCGGACAAGAACTTTCTACCCTTCAACACTTTGTCACGCTGTCTCCCATTCCCCGATTTCGAAAGTGGTTAGAGGAACGGGCCAACGCCAGCGGCAAGTTCACGTCCACCGACTTGATTGGTCCACGCGATCTAGACAGTCTGTCCCAATATTTGGAATGTTCCCCAGAACAAGTCTTGTCTCGTTTCGTGGACCGATTGACGAGCCGCGGTCCGGATATCTTCAACGACAGTGACACCTGCTCGTGGGTCGAGGCCGTGCTGGTCCAACTGGCCGGGCGCTACTTGATTCACGAAAAGCATCGACGCAAGCCGCTGGACGGCGTTGCTCGATTCCACATTGGCAACGGCGCACGGGTCCATCGCATCAATCCAGCGGCAGATCTCTCGCGCAAGGGTTGGCAGACTAGTTTTGGCGTCATGGTCAATTACCAATATGACTTGGACAGTGTGGCGTCCAATCAAGCAAGGTACGAAACCGACTATGACATTCCGGTTGGTCCGTTGGTGGCTGACTTACTAAACGATTAATCTGGTTCCATTTATAGTTGCAATTTAACAGGTTCGAGTCCCTATAGACTGTTAGTTTACGTTTCCTTGCTTGCCTTGCTTCTTCGGTATCTCAGCAGCATGCTTGTCATGTCAAGGACGCCGCATTATTCTGCAGCGCTAGTTCCTCATCGTGTTGGAGCGGCAACGCAGCAGCACTGGCAGAATCTGCATGAACCGTTGCAGCTGCTGCGGTCGGGTCCGAGTCTCTTTGAATCCGCGCTTCCGCTTCTTCTTCCGCTTCGCGCAACAAGAAATGAAACTGAAAGGCCCGAAAACAGCACATGATCCACAACAGTCCCGGCAACACCATGACGGATAGAGCTTGGTTGTAAATATCCTTGTTGGACATTGGGGGAAACGAGTCGTCGTCTCGCTGTTCGCGCTCTTCTTCAATCGTTTCGTCGATTTCAATCGTCATGTAGTAGTTAAACAACCACCAGGCCACACCCACGGCCGCTGTACCCCACAAGTACTGCTTGGCCAAGCGCATGGTATTTTCGTTCGAGGCCTTGATGCCAATCAATGCCACGTAAAAGCCCACGACACTAATCACCAAATCGACACTGTTGGGCCAACCCCACTGCTCGTACTGAATCGGCGCGTTTGGATCAATCGTACCAGAATCGTCCGCAGGTTGCGAGGCGTTATTGCTGGACTGAGGATCAAAGGGCTCAAAAATGTCATCCTCGGTATTCATGGGAATGCCCGACAAATTGGTGGTATTTGCATCGTTAGATTGGGGCACCCCCAAGGCAATTGCCAACAAGTTGAGCAATTCAATGGAACTAATCATGAGCAGCATGAATGAAAAGAGCTTGACGGAATTTTGCGCCTCCAAATAGTCCGGCGAGCCCAGCACCAAAATGGACGAGCGTCGTTCGGCTTCGGCGGCATCCAAGACAATGGTGGGGACGCGTGCACCATTATTGTCATCATTTGCAGTTGCGACTGCCCCCGAATCATCGCTTGCGGTAGCATCGCCGTTGGTGTTGGCATTATTAGAATTGCTAATAACCACACGGGGCTTTGGAAACAAGTGGACAATCACATCGTCCTCGTGAATGCCCGAATCCTTGAGAGTGGACGCATCATTCAAGAGCTTGCCGCGGTAAATCAATCGTTGTTGGGCTACAGGGACCTTGTGAACAGCAAGGCCCTGTTGCTTGAGTTGCAAGACGGTCCACGAAGGATTGGTGGAGACTTTGAACTTTGTGTGGCAAAAGTCCAAAATGGTCAGTGTAATGCGCGTTCCATCATCGTCCGGCGCAAGTTGTTTCATCTCCGTGCTGCTAGTGCTAGTGTTGCTGCTGCTGCTAGTGCTAATCTTATCACAGTCATCGTCCGTGCTGGCCGATGCCGACACTCGACTGTACTGACGGCGAATGCCTGCTGCTGCTGCAGATCTAGGGATCTGTAGCTGCGCAGGGGCATTCGTGGGAGGAGTCGTTTCAACAATGGAAACGTCCTGCAGGTCAGCTTCTTCGGCGGAAATTGCCGCGGCTGCGGTAGCAGCGACGCGGTTGTACGCGCGTCGTTGTCCTCGAGCCATTGTTGCTTCTTTGGGTAGAGTCTCTAAGGAATGTTGAGCTGTATAGTAGGAGAAAGAGAGAACGTGTGTCTACGGTAGAGAGAGAGGCTTGATGGGGGTTGTAATGAAGGCACGATTCGGAGGTTCAAAGTGACAGCGAACAAAGCAGTGTTCCAGCGACGACTGCAACAGCGCGGCCGGGATTCTTTGCCAGTACCGCTAAGAAAAGCAGTTTGTTATTAGTGACCAGTGGGGAGTGGGGAAGCACTCTTCAGAACGCCAGGGATTCTACTAGCAAGAGAATAAAATGCGCGCGAACGCTAAAAAAACGCGCGCGTTTTATTTCTGGTTCTCTCCGTTGGACTTTCTTCATTTTTCATGTTCTCAAAAAAAGCAGCTGGCAGTCATTCGACCGCTCTCTTGCATTGCGTGCAACCACTCGAGCTTTGCATTCACAAAAGACGATCGTAGCCTATACAGCAACATAAAGAGGTAAGGGAATCGTATTGCAGCATTAATTTTGAAGACTGGCGGCTGGCAGCATCTGCCAATCGTTCCATGTTCTGTCTTTGGTCTTTCTCGCGTTTCCAAACCAAACCAGGCCAAACAGAATTCATTCCGTTACGTCATCGGAACTATGCCTTCAATATGTAAATAGAGGCGCTGGCAATTCGGACGCTTTTGATTGGCGATGCGATGGCCCATGCGGTGTTCACATTCTTCAACGGAAACATCACATGAATACTTGAAATCACCTTTGACGTGGTTTTAGGTTGAATTTTTGTGATTTCTAGTGATTTCGCATTTCGATTCTCTTGACACTCTTTTCGAGGTTCTCTCTTTCCCGTTGTTCTGCTGCTTCTTGCTGATCACTGTGCCGGCTGTTGTTGAAGTGGATCTATCATTGTTGATTGCATTGCATTGTCCTTCATTGCATTGCATTGATATACAGTACCCTCATTCATCTGTCTACTCGCATACCACAGAAACAATGGACAATCCCAACACGGGCGTTTCCTTTCGCCGTCACAATTCGCTCCGCATTGACCCGCGTCGACGATCCACCGCTGTTCTCGATCGGACACGCCACCAAATCCCCCACAGCCGGTCCAATCCGTACGTGGGATGGTTCCGACACGCCCCGTCGACCGTTCGAGGATCTCCTCTATCGTCATGCTGTACGAAACAGAGAAAACAACCAAAGTTCGTTTCGGCCGCAGTCTTGCCCCATTCCAATTCTCCCCACGTGGGCTGGTTTCGACACGCTCCTCCAGCAGTGCGTCTCTCTTCTCAGTTCAGCTACAATAACAGCAGCAACAACAGCAACAACAGCAACAACAGCAGCAGCATTAAAGAGCAGCCGCACTGGACCACAGACTTGGAACGAGAACTCGTGTCCATTCTCAAACAGATTCCTCCCACGCAAAACAAAACTGGCGTCTTGGAGTTGAGGGATCTCTTGTCGGGGCATTTGAAAGGCGGTGGTACTACTACTAGCAGCAGTAGCAGTAACATGGCGGCGAATAATGCGGCGGACTACTATGCGGTGCTCACTCCCCACGACCGTGACCAAACGCTCGAATACTTTTGCCGGAGTTTGCAGGCGTCTTCAGCGGGAAGTTCGTCCGTCACTTTGAAAATGCTGACCAAGGTCATTTGCTGGTTCTTGCTGCCCGTTCATGATCACGACAATAACATCTATACTGCGTCTCCTTGTTGGTTTCATCGCAAGAGCTTGGGTGGTTGGGACGAAGAGACGATCACGTCCTACGGAGAGACCATTACCTTGAATGATGAGCACGACGAGGAGTTTGACAATTACGATACTGTTTCGGGCAGTGCCGAGCCGTCGCCTCTCGAAGAACTGGGTTCCTCCATTTCGTCGCAAGCGGAAGCGTACTATGCGCACCGATCGGCCGAAGAACTTATCGATCAAAGTACCACGAGTCTTGGCGGTCATCATCATCATCATAATCAAGGCAGTCATCCTCAAAACCAGTACCCTCATCCCCAAGACACTAGTAGCTACGGGGATCATCGCTTGGACTATGTCATTACTCAAATGGATATTGCGCGCATGGCACGAAACGCCAGTCGACATTTGGACGTGGAAAGCATTACGCAATTGCCAACGATTACCTACCGCGGTATCAATAAGGTTGAAGAAGAATCTCAAGAGCAGCAACAGCAGCAACCGCAAGAAGAATCCCCCGCCGAAGGCTGGAGCTGGATGATGATCCAACGAGGATTGGATGTCCGCGGTGACGACGACGATCAAGCAGCCAAGGACAGTGCTGCCTCTACCTCTGCGGCCAACACGCGCGACAAGGAGCAGGATGTTTGCGTCATTTGCTTGGAACACTTTTGCAACGGCGACCGTCTCCGCGTACTTCCGTGCAACCACTCCTTCCACGTTGGTTGCATTGATCGCTGGCTCTCGGGATCTCACTCGTTTGACGATTGTGTCACGAGTGGTTGTCCCACCTGCAAGAAACACCCGTGCGATGAGTCTGCTGCTGCGTACAAGGAGCAGAGCCAATCTTCGTCGGATGGGTCGGTGCCGTCTTGGGCGTTTGCTCGGATTGGAAGCGTCCTGGCGCAAGACTCGAGGCATTTCTAATGTCTCTGCACGATCGCTCCTTTGATGCGTTCCTTTCTCTTTTACCCGCTGGACCCCTATTCATTATCGTTGTGTTGTGTCATACTACCGTTCTACGAAGTCAAGCTACAAACTGACGAGGCGAAGAAGCATATATTCTTATTCGCTCGTTGAAGTTTGGATAGCCTAGAAGCTTTCCTTTTTCTCTCTTTGTACTAATCCTAGACAGTTTCGCGACGCAGAAGCTGTTAAATCTCGGAAATTATCAATGTCAGTGTAGTCTCTCTATCTCTCTTCGACTCAACTAGGCGTATTCGGAGCAGAATTCCTGGTAATGCTCCCGAATCTTGTCAACGACATGCTTCATTTCGTCTTCTGGCGGCAAAAATGTGGTTCGAAAGCCATAGCGGCCAGGCTTTTGAACAAACCCCGAGGCAGGAACCGTACAAATACCCGTCCGTTCCAACAGAGACACACAGTAAATGGTATCAGGTGACACGCCCTTGGCCTTGGCGGCCTTTAGCGCACCCGGTGGCATGGTGACAGACGGAAAGCAGTACATACTTCCCTTGGCAGGTTGACATGAAAAGCCTTCGATCGCGTTGAGTCCTTCACTGACAATCCTTGATCGCCGCTTCAGACTTTCGAACACGTCAAGCTTCTCCTTCTCGTGGCTTTCGTAGGACTCGTCGCCTGGGTCGGGTCCGCGAACCATGAGACTCGTCATGATTTGACCCGTGACAGTCGAGCAGAGTCCCGTCGAGGCGAGCTTGTAAATCTGATCCTTTGCATCTGCGTCAATACCAACAAGTTCCATGTAACCACCACGGCGACCGCATTCCCCGAAAACACCCTTACTGGTCGAATGAAATGACACTAGTTCAAGTGCGTCATCCTGCAACAGACCCATCTCGTAGGCGGCACGCTTGCAACTGACAAACTCGGCATTCTCGTCGTACACATTTTCCTGGTAAACCTCGTCAGCCAACAGAACTAAATCGTGCTTGGCACAAAAGCGCACGATATCGTGTAGATTCTCCCGCGACAAGACGGCGCCCGTCGGATTTCCCGGATTAATCAAGACAAACGACGTGACAGTGATACCCTGATCGAGAGCCTCTTTCAAGGACCGTTCCAATTCTTCCATGTTGAGTTCCCAGTCGTTTTCCTCATTGAGGTAGTAACCAACTTTCTGACCCTTGAATTGGTCGATCGTCGCCGAGTAAATGGGATACTGTGGAATGGGGATCATGACACCGCAATTTTCATTGGCAATCAGAGAGTTCAACAGCATGACAATGCCAGCCGACGCACCGTTGGTCAAAAATATATCTTCTGGATCGGCGGGAATTCCATCGCGTTTATCGAGAAAGTTGGCCACATCAACACGCAAGCTCTTGACTCCCTTGCTGTGACTGTACGCACCATTTCCATGGCCTCCCAAGCCAATTTTGATTTCCTTGGCGCGTCGAATCGCGTCGGCAGGAAAGATTTCGGTAGCGAGAGGATGATCGACGCCGAGGGCATCTGGCAAGTCGACCAAGGCAGACACTTGGCGGGGCCACGCCAGTGGTTGTTGACCAACAGAGTGAGGATTACCAATGTTAGTGTAACAGATATGGTCAAAGCCGGGGTACTTTTTACCAGAAGCGAGCTGTTCATTGATCTTGTCGGCGGCAAGGACGACTTGGCCCCGCACAGCGTATTCCATTTTCACGAGAGACGGAGTCATGGTCTCCAGCGTCAAGCGCTTTGTCTTGCCATTCTTGTTGGAGACAATATCGATTTCTGTGGTGGAGAGAATGGAGGGGACAAGTTTAAAATGTTAGCCGAGTTGAGCAAGGTAGAAGAAAAGGTACGGATCCCAAAACCGTAATGGTATTGTCAGTGGATCAATTAACACTTACGCGGTTTAACAGCAGTGTTGGTCGATGCCTCGACTGATTTCGTCGATCCCAAGATGGCAATGATCGAGGCGAAGATCAAGTTCTTGGATGGGAACCACACCATGGATGTATGTATGAATGACGATGGATAACAGATGGTCTTAGGTGTGATGAACGAATCTTGCAACTGTATCCACAGTTGATGCGAGGTCTGGAGTCTGTGATATGATGGGTCTAAGGATTGTTGGCTTCAAAACGGTTCTTTGTTTTTATCGGTAGCAGCACAGTACAGCGAGAGGTCTTCAAACACCGAGAATGTTCCCCACGTCATCGTCGCGCTCGGCACGTGACGTTGGAAGCGGAAGAAACATGTGGTGGTGCGTCGTCGTGCGTTCTCCAAAGCCACGTGCTCAAGCGTTAAGTAGGCGGCGTACGGAACCGTTGAAGAAAGATAATTACGGACCGCAATGGCGTGAAAAATTTCAAGCACGCTTCATTTTCCACGATACAAACAATACAACGCTCGAAATTGCCATGAAGGCAACAATCGATAGTGCGCTCATCTCCGGCCTCTCTCACACCTTTGCCTTCAACTGTGTCGTGCAACAACCATCGGAAATAGCATGCAGTCAATTCACAGCTCGTTGGCCCCAGGTCTAGATGAGTATGAGACGCTAGAGGGATTT
>Ga0307981_1004329_pt1 | contig 10030 bp, 6 predicted proteins | sample OrgLakmetagen987_FD_201849 | JGI IMG/M metagenome (GOLD analysis project Ga0307981, IMG submission 201849) | Saline water microbial communities from Organic Lake, Antarctica - #987 | ecosystem: Environmental > Aquatic > Non-marine Saline and Alkaline > Saline | place: Antarctica: Organic Lake... | reverse complement strand
CAACCAACAACACTTCCGCCATGGGCTGGCTACGGAAGTCGAAACTTGTCAGTGATGGCGACCACGCGTCTCACCTCGGCCTTGCCCGGGAGTTCACCAGCGAGCTCCTGCGCAGAGCCTTGATGAACTACAGCCAGTGGTTTGCGGGGGAAGGAAATTGGGTTGCAGACCTCCTATCTCGCGATCCCGTGTCGTCCGACCACGAGATTACAACCATTATTAACTCTCGTTTTCCTTCTCAGGTTCCCAAAAGTTTCAAAGATTTCCTCCTTCCTCTCTTACTGGGTGCAGCTACGAACGCTGCCGAGGGGGTCACCGGCCAATTGCACAGCAAAGCCGACCCCTCCTGGCGACGGTGGATCGAGTTCCTTGTCAAAGCAAACTTCCTCGACGCCAGCGGCCAAGGCGACCCCTACCTCGGCGCCTTGGACCGATCCGAAGCCCACCGTACCCTCGGTGCCTTCGCCCACTCCGTTCGGATGTGCCATAACAGCAAATCCACAATAGGACATGCTGAACTGGTTGCAAGTACCATGCCGTACCGCCGTCGACGGTGTGGCTACGGCCTTCATCGCAGAAGACGAGCCTGACCCCCGACTCGACTCTCACGGAAAAACTTCGTTCCTTTTTCTTCGACAGTTCAAGGGATACAAGAACAACGACCCCGGCAAACAGAGTCAGCAGTGCCTTCCCTTCTCCCTCTTAAAGAAATATGGGAATGGGCTCTGGCGGTAACATCAACCGGAGTGCTTTCTCCATTTGGGCCTAAGATTGGCCTCCCCAATCTCATCCCCTGACGGCGACGGCAACGGCGACATTGACTTGCTCCTCCCAAGCAAGACCAAGCCTCCCACCGTCCCACTGGAACCGCATGAAGTATTCATGGAGCGTTGTGACTTCGTCACACGATGCGGTTCTGCGCCGACGGCTGCTGTTGCCACAGACACAGCTAGATGCAAGGGACCGTATTCCCAACCGATTAATTGCTTCGCAGTCTTTCCTAGGGGTTCCGGGCTGGGGTTGGGGAGCCAACGTACTTAGTTACGCCCCGAATCTAGCACACTGCGCCGTCCAAACTAGCAGCATGCAACATCGTGGCTTTGTGACACGATAAAGTGAAGCGCGGCGGCTCTCCCCGCGCGGCCACGTCACTCCCAAGCTCCACGAGGAGTGAGGGAGCAGAATGGATTCGGACTTTTCGCTACTGTAACGTATGCTTACTTGACTTGGCTCAATCACGCGTGATCGATCAGAAGATACTCGTTCGAGGTTTCGCGCCAAGAAAGCTGACGGCGGACAGTACTGTAGTAACGTTTTACGTTTTGCTGTTTTGCTGCAATCAAGAACTCGTACCGGTAATGAGAAGACAATCTCCGCTTCCGGCGGCCGCACAATAATTGAGCATCGACCGTTGTCGGCAGTACCATACCAGTAGACGATTGCCAATCGCCGTCGCCTCGCACACTGCTGTAGCCCAACGCATCACATCATCATAGCCTCTTCGAAATAAACGTGAAAAGAAAAATGGCAAAGAAGCAAAAGAAGGCATCGCAAGGAGCCGGCGACGATGCGGCTACCGCCAAGCATGAGCAACCACTGCAAGCCGTCCTGTTGGCCGATTCCTTTGTCAATTCCTTTCGTCCTCTCAGTCTGGATCGACCAAAAGTCCTCTGTCCTCTCAACAACGTGACGCTTATTGATTACGCCATTGCCTTTCTCGCCGGTGCGGGAGTAGAGGAACTCTTTGTCGTGTGTGTCTCGGATCAAGTCGAAGAGCATGTGGAACAACACGCGTGGACTGCAAGTACCATGTCAGTTACCGTCGTCAAGGACAACTTTGTCACCAACGCGGGAGATGCCCTACGAGAACTTGATAAACGAAATCTTGTACAGAGTGATCCCTTTATTCTCATGTTTGGAGACGTTGTTACCAATGTTGATATCGGCGAAGCGCTAGCAACACACAAAGAACGCCATAAGAAGGATAGCAGTGCTATTATGACACTGCTCATGAAGTCAGTTGGTGCGACTCATATTTCAGAAGATGGAACGGCAAGCTACGCTTCTATTCGAGCAAACACGGAAGACTTGGTGGTTGGGCTGGATCCATCTCATGCAAATCGTATCATGGTCTACGACGATCACAACGCTGAGCGGTCGGTATCGGTTCCGTGCTCCTTTTTCGCCTCGCACCCACAGATCGACATGCGCAGCGACCTACTTGACTGCGGCATTGACATCTGCAGCCCCGACGTACTGGCCAGGTTCTCGGACGAGTTTGATTATCGGGACATTCGTCGCGAGTTTGTTGCCAACTCGGTGGCGGAAGAAGAGGAAGGCTTGCAAAACAAGATCTACGCACACATCTTGAAGCCAAACGAGTACGCAGCCCGAGTCCACGACTTTCAAACATATGCCAACGTGTCCAAGGACCTGCTGCGGCGATGGTGCTATCCCATCGTACCGGACAACCTCCCGAGCGGTTACGAAAAGCAATATCGATACACTCTACAGAGACACTACTTGTACCGCGAGTCCAAGAACCGAAAGAGTCGCGTTGGACGAAGTTCAACTGTACAGGGTCCGGGACTTATTGGAAGCGACTGCTCTGTTGGCGAAAACTGTCGCATACAAGGAAGTGTGCTGGGACACGGCTGTTTCGTGGAATCCAAGGCCACTATCAAGGATTCGCACATTTGGGACAATGTACATGTTGCAGAAGGAGCCACGGTTGTGAACTCCATCTTGGCAGATGGGTGCGTTATCAAAGCGGGCGCCGTGGTGAGTCGGGGCTGTGTTATTGGAGCCGGCTGTATCGTTGGTGAAAAGGTGGTGCTCCCTGAATTCACGCGACTGACACTGGCCAAGGAAACCGAGGATGACGACTTTGACGACGATTGGGACGACGATAACGAAGAGGACGATACAAATGACACGAATGACAAAGCACCAAAGTCGTCAGAGGATGCTGTCTTCGTCTCGGACAAGGACGTGGTCGGACCCGACGGTAAGGGCCGCGTTTGGCAGCCTCCGGAAGACGAAGCCGAGGACGACGATGACGAACCGGGCGTCTTGTCGCCCAAGGACTTGATGAAGTCACAAAGTATTGGATTCACTCCATCCGCTCTCTACGTGGAACGTGAAAAGCAGCAAAAGGAACACGACGATGGCTTTAGCGATGACGACATTATGAACGGGATGGACGACGACTTTGTCGAATACTCAGATGGTGGTGTCACATTTGGTATTCCTGGAGACTCGACCGATGTATCGCAGGAGGAAATCATTATTGGACGAACAAAGGGCGTGGATGTCATCAAGGAACTCAAGGCGATTTGTCTCGAATTCGAAGCCACCAATCCGATTGAAAACTTGGGCATAGAGCTCAACTCATTCAAGTTTTCCCAGAACGCAACGTACTCGGATTGTACCATGGCGGCTACTCTCGCTATTTTGGAAATGATGAACATTGCCAAGGGAACCAAGGACGGCAAGTTGGTGGCCGACTTTAAAGGCTTTCTCGGTAACTGGGCACCGCTGTTGCAAAAGATGAGTATCGGTTTGGACGAAGAAAAGGCAATCATTGTTGCTTTGGAAACGAGTGCAACCGGCGACGGAGAGATGGGACAAGTACTGAGTACTGGAATGACGTATCGCTTCCTGCTGCAGACGCTGTTCGACGAAGAGATTGTGAGTGAAGAAGCCTTTCTATCTTGGGCAGCCGAGCGAAGAGGCGAAAGTGACGATAGTCCACGAGTCAAGCTATTTCGGAGCAAAACTATCCAAGACTTTTTGGAATGGTTAGAAGAAGATAGTGAAGAGGACGAAAGTGGAGAAGACGATAGCGAAGAGGACTAAAACGGCACTATTAACTCATATTTCTTGCATGAATAAATCTTATATATACGGTAGACTATAGGTAGTGAAAGCTTCATAAATGAATCCAAAGATGACGAAACGCCACCACCCCGTACTTGCTGGCTGTGCAATGAGGCATCGAGCATACAGGGTATGTAATAAGTGTAGTGAAGAGAACGAGAATAATGCAAATGCAATCACGCCGAGGAAATCTCAACATTGAAACCAAGTTGCTGGCGACGAAGCTCGTGTGGCTTAACAGCATCCGAGGACTCATTCTCATCCTTGAGTAGTTCTTCATTGTCTTGCATGAAAAACTCCTTTTCTTCTTGCGACATCAAGTCAAGTCCCGACTGCAAGCAATCCACAAGAACGTCCACGTCGATATCGTCCGGTTCGTTGGTACGAAGGTCCTCCAAAACATCCGCAAAAGCGTCCGTAATCATGTCCATGTAGGCCGCTCGGATTTCTTCTTCATTTACAGATGCCGCGTTGCTCTTCTTGGGAGTATCCGTATCTGCAGCGGCAGCGTGCAGCTCTTCCCACGCCTTGATTATGTCCGCACGCGCTTGATCGAGTTGCCGAAAGACTCGCTCCGGATCGCGCCACGGGTTAGCATCATCGTCATCGTGTGGGTCTTTTTCGGCTAGTTCCCGCACGAGTTCAATGGCTTTTGTCGCGGCAGCATCGACGGCGGACGACTCTTGAATGTGATTCAGCGCCAGCAAGGACATGGCTGGGCCGGCTAGAGTAGCAAACTTGGGTGTAGGTGTAGGTGTAGGTGTAGGATACCTTGATGGAGGTTGCGTTTATTCTTACAGTTTGTTATGATGGATACAACGATCTTTTATTCACTTTCGTTGGTTCTCCAGGTCTCGCCTTGAGTCCCTTATTAGTCGTTTCTTGAGTCCCTTATCAGTCCTGTTCCGAACGTTTGAGCGACGCGCGCGCGCGAAGAGCTGAGAACAAGAGGTCGCGCTTCCGAAGGTGAAGATGTCCCACTTATTTACTTCAACCAAAGCAACCTATCGCTGACGTGGTGACAGCGACCAGCAGAAATAAGAGGGGAAACGAATACGAATTTCTTATGGTTGTTCTTCGTCCTCTTGGCCTTCGGTTTATCTTGATTGTTCTTGATTTTGTTCTTGTTCCCCTCCCCTGTTCGGTGCAGTGTCAGTGTCACATGATATCACTCTCACAGTATTTCCCGACCACGATATAACCGAACCCAAGCATCAACACCATCATGAGTACTAACAACGATACCCCACCAACCGAAGAGACGCTCCAACGAGAGGCCCATGAGGGTGATCCACTCTTGTCCAAGTCCCCAGAGGAGATTGATGATGCTTCCGGAGGGACGCAAACATGTTCCGACACCGAGGACAAGCAGGGTATTTTCGAGGGGTTTGTGGACAAGATAACCGACGTTTATGACGAGGCCAAGGAAATGACTTCCGACTTGGTAGAGAATGTGACTGAGTATGTGGGGGATTTTGGAGAGACTGTTCAAGAGACCATTGTGGAAGAGTTTCATGATCTCGCAGAAGTCTTTGTCGAGGAACTGCACGAGGCAGATGATGGGGACAATTATTTCCTTGATATGACCCTGGCGAGAAATATTTCCATTCTTCCCAGTGATCTAATTCAGGCTGCCGCCACGGCTGCAGCTCAAGATGCTCCGACAGAGGGGGAAGCCTTGGAGGACTTGGTTGAGGGACAAGAAGAGCTCAAGCCGCCTGAAGCTGTTGCGATTCCATTGTCGGCATACTTGCTTCTCGCATCAGCGGTAATTTCGCTGTCTTCGATTGGTCCCTTGTTGGATATGCAAATTGGCTGTACTTCGACCATGAAAATTTACTGGCGTATGTCTGCCACCTCCATTGCACTATTTCCCCTGGCGCTCGCCGCTGTACGTCGCGACGGCCTTCCTGGATTGACGATACCACAATGGGCAACCTTTCTGCTAGCAGCCGCATCGTATACTACAATGTGTGTCGGTTTTGTATTGGCCTTGCAATGGACTACCGTTGGTAATGCTGTTATTCTGTCAAACAGTCAAGCTTTGATTCTTTTGCTTGGAAAACTCTGTGTTGGGGCCCCAGTCTCTTTGTTGGAAGGAAGTGGAGCAATGCTGGCGTTTGGTGGTGCTTTTCTATGTGCCAGGGATTCCTCGGAAGGTGCAGCCAGCACTGGTGGACTCTCAATGCTCGGTGATATTCTAGGCTTTATAGCCGGTCTTGGAGGCGTTGGGTATTTGGTCTTTGCCAAGACTGTTCGCCAGCACATGGGACTGTACGTATTCATGTTCCTCATGATGTTCACTGGAAGTTGCCTGGCCCTTTTGTTTGCGATTCTCGTCCTTGGAGAGCATGTCACGTTCGATCGAGATCCTAATCACGGAATTTGGGGTTGGTCTAATCTCTATGCGGATCGACTCCCTTTAGAAGTGACAATGGTGTTAATTTGCAACATGCTTGGCAGCTTGGGCTACGTTCGTGCCATGCAATACTTTGACAACATCGTAATCGCAGTTGCTGCTCTCATGGAGCCGGTCGTTGCAGAATTCCTGGCGGTGGGCTTGGGGGTTGGTAGCATGCCTGGCTGGAAAGGATGGCTCGGCAACGCTTGCGTAATGTTTGGGACTCTGTTTGTGGTTTCGCCGTCCGGTGGAAACAAGAAGGCCTCCTCTGTAGGACACTGAGTCTTAACTATTCGGCGGTAAGGCGATGCGTGGGATCAAGGTCGGCCGGAAAACTGGCGTGACACTAGAGGAGTACATACAGTAGTACAATAGTTTGTACCCTGTGGTTATAGTGGATTTCGACATTTTAAATATTTAGATGCTTCCCATAGCTTTCGTTTTGATCGGAGCACACCCGACAAATGAGCGATGTTGAAGTTCATTTCATACGGTACACGTTCACGTACGTCGTATTCATTTCATTCCAACGGAATCAATCGTCTTTCGTGATGACGCCGACGACGGCGACGATTAGCGACGACTCGCGCTCACAATGGCACTATATTACCAGGGTTATGTCTTATGATAGCCACAGCAATAGAACCCCGACATTATCGCTATCTCTAGACCCTAAAAGATGTCTTATACTATGAAGAACACCCCTATCATTCGTTTTGTGACCCTTTCAAAAAAGCATACCGCTTCCACCACTCGACGATACCAATCGACGCTACAAGCAGCTGCCACCTCGTCCGAGGCACCTTGCTACGACGTCATCTCCCCAGCCGTCACTTCACGTATTGAAGAATACACTCAGAGAGAACAAACATCGGCTTCTCTCCAAACACTCATGAAGACGGGACGTGGTGAATACTTGGGCAAGGCTTATCCACAGTCGCAAGCTTTCATGGGACGCATGGGGCAACGTCTCGCGACGCAACGCATCCTTTTGCAAGATGCTGCTTTCCTGCGAGAGGAGATTCCCATTCGACTCGCACACCGAATCCTAGACCTCGATCGCGTCCCAATGATGCGCGACATGCCTTCAGTAATTGCAGTCAAAAACGTTTATGCAAACTCTTTCATGGAAATGACCAACTTTCCAAAGATTCAATCCATATACGAAGAAGAGGCCTTCGCGGCCATGCTCGAGTCGCTCTATAGCAAGCACGCTAACGTTTTAGTACAGATGGCACGGGGTGCGTACGAGTTGCGTGATGCAGTGAGACAGGGGCACATCCAGGGTTCGGAAGGGTCGGACCATGGGCTGGAATTTGAGCATATGGATCAGTGCCACAAGTTCTTGGATCGCTTCTACCTATCTCGAATCGGGATCCGCGTGTTGGTTGGACAGTATCTGGCCCTTCGATCAGAACCTGTGGATGGTTTCGTTGGCATGATTAATATCCATACATCGCCGTCCGACGTGGTACGACAAGCGGCCAACGATGCTGTTCTCATGTGCAATCGAAGCTATGGACGGGCGCCTCATGTGGAAATCATAGGTCGACTCGATTTGACCTTTCCCTACATTCCAGCTTATCTGCGATACGTTTTACTGGAGTTGCTCAAGAATGCTCTGCGAGCGACTGCCGAGACGCACGCAGATGTCCACACACTTCCAACCGTGACTGTTATTATCGCCGACGGGACCGAGAACGAAGACGTGGTCATCAAGATAAGCGACGAAGGGGGTGGTATAGCCAGGAGTCAAATCGACAAGATTTGGTCATATCTGTTTACAACAGCCGATCCCAAGATCCAAGAAGCGTTCATTGGCGAAAAGGATCACAGTAACCAGTCTCCAATTGCCGGTTTTGGTTACGGCCTACCAATCTCGAGAAGTTATTGTCGGTACTTTGGTGGCGATTTACACGTCGTGTCCATGGAGGGCTATGGGACAGACGCCTTTCTTTATCTGAAACGACTAGGAGACATAGTGGAACCCATACCTGTATAATTTAGCTTAGACAAAAATGTTAAATATTCATGATGGAAGCATTAGTCTTGCTTGCCTTTTATTCTCCAAACCCTCTTGGCAAGGCCATCAATCAACATTGCCACAATACCCACGACACTCACGTAGACAAAGAGGACAAATAGTGCCATGGAGTCCGAGACCTCGAGCGTATTAATCAACAGATTGACGGCACCCGTCAAGAGATTGGCCAGGATGAATGTCAGTAGCCCGTGACGATTGACTGCCAGCAAGACTGTAGGGACCTTATTGGCACGCGTCCACGCGTATTGTATTCCTGTTAGCTGCATCATATTGACCAATAAACTCCACACTAAGAATACAATGTTGGTTGTTCGTCTAGAGACAGGGATTCCTGTCGTGAGCAACAATAGCCAGAGTGCAAACAAAGCAACAACACACGTGAATAGACCACCATACACGGGAGCAAAATGACTGTTGGCGAACCAAACGAAGCGGTAGCCAATCCACTCACTCATCAAGTATAAAGCACCGTATCCGATACATCCTAGGACCCCTTCCCGATTTGCAACAAACAAGTTGCAGACGAGATTGTCTGGGGCCGACTCACACGAGCGCGGAGCATCTACAACCCACTCCTGTAATCCTTTTTCAGACAGAAAGTATTGGTACGCTCCAATAATAAGGACCGGAACAATCCATGAAGGCCCCGGTAGGGTAGCTGCTACAGGGACGAGTGCAGCCAACGTGAAAAAGAAGTTCCAGTGAACCCCATACTCTGAGCTATGCAGTTGGTAATCAAGCTCCTTATGGGTCACTAATCGCAAACTCCCCATCAAGACGAGTGGCAATAATCGAGTTGCGTATCGTTTCCATGTGATTCTTGTATTTTGCTTCTTGCTCCGAGCTCTTGGCGAGACAAGGCCAGCTGCAATTACAAATGATGCCGCCCCAAGGTCCATGAGACTGTAACCCGTCTCTTCTGTCTTGACAAAACGCCGAGGAAAGACGTGAAAGTCGACAGCCAAAATGGCGACAAACGTCAAATACATGAGCGCCGACCTGTATACTGTCAGATAACCGAGTTTGCCGTCATCGCTGCCATCACTGCTTCTGGTGATAGTGTCGCGTGCCGACGACGGCATGCATGCTCTGCCAATCTCGCAAGAGGCTGCCACAAACACTTCTGTGGCAAGATAAGCAGCACCCCACGGAAAGAGATACTTCGTTTGACAAAGTATCATAGGAATCCAAAACGTGACGGCTTCGGCAAGGATGGACTTCCACTGGCTGCTGCCAGTAGGAAAATATTGAAAGAGCCAGAGACCAATGGCGGGCGAGCTACAGATCAGTAAAAGCTCTTGTGGTGTCGTCCCGTCCAAGCCCGTGACGAAAGCTTCCTTCTGCTTCTTGAGTGAAGACATGCTTACGGTTCGTTCAGCTGTTATGTCCAGAGGTGGTGCACTCGTCGCTGGCCATCGTGGTGAAATATGATGTAAAATATAAACTCGTACTCACGCAGGAGGCTGGACCTGGTGAAATATGATGTAAGATATAAACTCGTACTCACGCAGGAGGCTGGACCTGCTGGCGGACGCTGAGGGCTGCGAGTCAATACCACTAAGTAAAGTAATAACAGGGAAGACTGTCGGGAATCCGAGTGGAGTCCCGGGAAAGAGTCACGTTTGCTCCAACTCCGATGAAACGGTTCCACGATCTGCAACAGTTTCATTCGCATTGGACTCGTTGAGTGATGGAGTATCCTCGGT
>Ga0307981_1004328_pt1 | contig 10030 bp, 6 predicted proteins | sample OrgLakmetagen987_FD_201849 | JGI IMG/M metagenome (GOLD analysis project Ga0307981, IMG submission 201849) | Saline water microbial communities from Organic Lake, Antarctica - #987 | ecosystem: Environmental > Aquatic > Non-marine Saline and Alkaline > Saline | place: Antarctica: Organic Lake... | reverse complement strand
TATTTGACTGGTATTCAATAGGAGATATATTCGCAGGAAAAATATGGGAGGATATTTGGGTAAATGCGAATACTTCTGTGGCGTTTATGACTATTGATACTGGAGTCTTTTATTTGGCAACACTTCTATGCATTGCTTATCAAAGCAAGAACAAGGCGATCAAGATGGTAATGTTGACGCCAATCATGGGTCCAGCAGCGGCTTCTTGGGTGACGGCTGAGTTGGAGGAGAATAGATATGAACAGTTGGATTGTGAGAAGAAGGACAAGGAGATGTGAACAGAAACTGTTTACTATCAGGCGGCCGTCAGAACAGAAAGCGCGACAGCCTAAGATCAGATTCAATATACAAATTTCCTTGTCACACAAAGATTGAAATTAATCTCAAAAATAAAGGGCGGCTCAATGTCTATTCACTATTGATACTTTGTGCGATGTGATGAACGAGCATTCATTGCAGCTTCGAAAATTAAATTATGCTACAGTTGTGTGGCATTTAACATCGCATCATTTCAAGTAAGGCATGAACTGTTCGTAGGGAAACGCTTGAAGCGGAATATGGGAATACTGTGAAATAATATTTTTGAGTCATATTATGTTACTTTCAGGGACAGCCGCGAAGGAATGGAGTGGGATTTCTCTCATCCCCAAATGGAAGTAATGCATCGCATCCAATACAAACATCCTCATCCAAGAGGAAGCTAAAAACAGCGAGCAATCATGGGCGCATCCAACAATACTAATCATCATTACTATCACCATCACCATTCGAATACCCACGCAAGAGCTTTGTAACAAAGACTATCCCTCTCTGCCAAAATGGCATCATTATTACCAGAATGTTTTCGGTCCTCTCTCCCCGTTGTCAACAACACATCCCTTTCGTGCAATTTAGTCGTCGTGGTTCCCATCCTTCCCGTCCCCACACCCGTTGGTTGCCCCTTTGCCCCTCCAAGACGTCCATTCCCTTTGAAATTGACAGCACCTGTCCCAACACTACCACCATCTGCCTTCAAAAACAAATTCAAACCAAGCCTGGAAGCAATCACCTCATCCATATTCATAACACCCACAATCATGGGTTGTTGCCCAGCTCCACCACCACCTCTTGTGACAGCGTGACTTCCATGCATGTCCATCAAGGAACCATGTTGACATAAAGCTTTATCTGCTTGTAATACTGATTGATATTTGATACACACCCAGTTTCTTCCATTACCTTCATCAGACGAATCATGGACCAAGGATGGAAATTGCGAAACCACAGTCCCTAATTTATCAAATTTGGACAGGATCACTTGAGATTGGGACGAAGTTGAGAATCCGTAGATGACGATCCACTGGTTGTAATCCATTGGACTTTGCGCAAATGGATTGATGGCTTGGGAATTGGATGTGGCATTATTGCTGTTGTTGTCACGAATCTTTTTCATTGAATCATCAGATTCCGTTGCATCCGATTTGCTGTTGGTCATACTGCTAATGGGTATATTTTCTTTATCGGATTGAGCATGATTTTGAAAGGACTTCTCCGCTGCCATGTTCATGTTCACGTTCATATTCATCATGGATCGCTTAGGTGGCGGTGCACCGACTCTGGAAGTAGTACCAGTAAGGCCACCGCGACTGGCAATATTTCTCTGTCGTAGTCCAAGAGCAGACGAGGATGCAACTCCAAACTGCGATTGGTATTGAGGCTGGGCGTTATTCTGACTATGATCATGTGCCGAACCGGTTTGATATGAGGATGTTGCTGACAGGCCAAATGTTGGAGTATCAAGGGTTGGCCCTCCAAAAAGAGAGGAGTGATCGATGGTGGCAGCTTTGATTGGGTTATTGATCGTGGAAGAAAAATCGAATCCTCCCACATTATCGTTCTTATTCTTGTTGATGTTGCTAATATTAATCTCATTGGACATGCCATGCCCGTGCCCACGAGTCTGTGTCTGTTGAAGCTGGAGAGGTGTCGTTGATTTAGTAGATGTTGCGATTGTCGGCGTGGTATTTTGGTTCTGTCCTCTCTGAAATAAACTGTTCATATTGGAAGAGCTGTTGAATTGTGTTCCAGATGCAAATGAATTATTGGGAGGGGTATCAACGGGACCTGATGTCTGCTGATATAGACTGCCATTGGTATTTGCATTGGTAAATTCATTAACATTTCCCTGTCGTTGCTTCTTCTCTCCTCTATTGGATGCCCAAGAAGGAGTTCCACTTCCACTTCCAAACGCGGGCAGAGATGATGACATAATTATCGAATTAGTAGAAGAATGTATTGGAGTGTAGGATGGATCTATCTCTATGTGTTGGGCAATGCAATCTAATGGCTTTCAATGAAATTGATGTGTTTATTTTATTTTATCTTGTCTGCCGGTTTTGGGACAACAAGAGAAACATCGTTTGAATTTCATCAGTCACGAATTATCTGAGTCACGCTGCTCTCACATCCATTAACTTTTTTCCCTCATTTTTCATTCTCCAAAAACGACATGCACAGAATCATGCTATAAACATATAATTGCACGGTACTTTCTTACTCAACTCAAGTCAACTCAAATCTGTAGCAGTAGTTCGGTAGACCCACTTACTCACTTACTGTAAGAAAGATACACATAGATTAAACAGCTAGTTTGTAATCACTGCTTAGTGAAATCGAGAGTAAAATGTCAGACTCGGAGGAATCATCGAGCACCAACTCCCAATCTACTGCACCACCATCACCCACCGTTGCTACCACTGATACTAATACTGATATTGATATTGATATTGTTGAAACTAATACTGATATTATTCATACCGTTGCTACTAATGGTGCTGCACCTAGAGACGGATCCATCCTCTTCCAACCGCATAGAACCATCGGAATTATCTCAACATCCCAACCATTCACACTCTCAAATGGTACTTCACACCTAGATAGATTCGTGACCATGCCACTCCAAGAACGATTCGTCATTTATAAATGTGATTCTCTCAAACCCGTATTGGTATCGGACCCTCTCAAAGGGACTAGAGGAACTAGTAGTAGTCGCAATCATGCAGGTGAGAAATTATACGAAGCGATATCGGATTCAAGTCTCGGAGTTACTCTCGTGACGCATGGATGTAAAGGACGATGGAGTGCGAGTCATGTTACTTTGTACAAACGCACGAGAGGCATTCAAGTTAGAAAGATTGTCAGAGGGTCTAGTTGGGGTATAGTCAACGTGGTGAACCTTGGCAAGAGCAAGTTTCCCTTGAAGGGGCACGCCACTGAAGATGGAAATGAGATGCAAGATGATGAAGCTAAAGATCAAAAGATGGAGAATTGTATGGTCCTCGCCTTGATCTGTGCCAAGAATACCATCGGAGTAAATGATGGAGATGGAGTTGATATTGTTGGTGAGAGTGATGATGAGGATGATGCCAGTGAGTCAGATAGTGAATCAATGACTAGCGAGAGTGATTCGAATAGCGATGGTGCTAGCGATAGTGAAGATGACGATGATGATGCCTGCAATGGTGGAGTGGTCATTGTGATTGTCTCTAGAAGAAATGTTATTATTCAGAAGCGTATTCCACTCTCTTCTGTGCCTGACTTTGTCCCTACCGTTGCCATGCATCCACATACTTATCTTAACAAGATTCTTATTGGAGGAGCCAATGGAGATTTGATCTTGGTAAACGTTCGTTCGGGAAAGGTCGTCCATAAGTTCAAATGTTTACACGATGACACCACGACCGGTGCCAAAATTACTGCATTGGAACAAAGTCCAGCTGTAGATACTGTCGCGGTGGGGACAGCAACGGGGATGGTTCATCTCACCAATATTCGGATGGATGTGAAGTTGTTTTCTTTAGCTCATGCTGTGCCAAGATCTAGGAGGAACAAGGGCAAGGCTGAAATCACAAGTCTTTCGTTCCGAACAGATGCTCTGGCGCTCGAACATGGGATTGCTCCCTTGGCCGTGGGACAGATGAATGGTACTATCTCGGTATGGGATCTGACTCCTAGATCAAATGATGATAGTGATGATGAATTTGCTTCTAGTTCTACCAAGGATAGCAGAAGGACTCTATTGTGTCAAATGGAGTTGGCACACAAGGGAGGAGTCGCAGAACTTATGTATTTGCCACAAGAGCCTTTGCTGCTTTCTTCTGGTGTCAAGTCGAACAGTCTTGTCATGTATATTTTTGACAATCCTAACCATACCGGGCGTATTTTGCGACAAAGAGTTGGACATGTGGCTCCTCCAGGTTTGATTCGATATCAGCATTCAAGTAACGGAGGGGTGCTTGCGTCAATGGCAGACGGTACCGATGCAGCTTCTTGTCAGATTTTAAGTTGTGGTGGAAAGGGTGATAACACCTTGCGTGTATTTAGCACTGCAAGATCTGTACTTGATAGGGAATATGGGCAGGGTAGAGGATTAGACAAAAAGGCGCGTGAATTAGGATTGGATGGTGGCAAATCAGAGCTTTTGTTGAAGCCCATCACTGGTATTGCATCCTGCGAAACAAAAGCTAGAGAGTGGGGTGACCTAGTGACAATCCATAGAGACCATGCAATTGCCTATGTGTGGAGTACGAAGAGAAAGGCTCAGTCAGGTCCTGTATTACGCCAAGAAGAGTGGAATGTCAGTGCGATGAAAACGCAGCCTCCTATGTCAGCGCATGCGACTTCTGTAGCCATGAGTTCCTGTGGAAATTTTGCCGTTGTTGGTACAGCAGGTGGTGTAATTTACAAATATAACATTCAGAGTGGAATGCCAAGAGGTTCATTTCCCAGGGATGCAACTGATGCGACAGAAAAGTTAAAGAGGGGTGCTAAAGTTGCTGGTAATGTCAACAGAACAACAAAAATGCTCGAAAGGACATTAAAGGTTTATAAATTGCACAATGTGGAAGAGAAGGATCTGAGTGCTGTAAATATGGAGGCGAGAATGAAGACAAGACTGCAACTCGCACGTCACGTTGATGCTGCAGTGGTTGGCTTAGCTGTTGACACCTTGAACAAAACGCTTGTGTCAGTGGGATCCGATGCAAAACTTATCTTGTGGTCATTTGCAACTCATGCACCTCATCAGAAAAGCCCCATTCGTCTTTCTGCACCAGCCACAAAACTTGTCCATGCGCGCGACTCTAATCTCTTAGCAATCGTGCTTGAAGACTTTAGTACCATTTTATTCGATTGTTCGGCCCTTTCTGTCGTTAGACGGTTTAGTACTGTTAATAGCAGCGCGAGACACACTGGTCCAATCAGTGATGTAGCATTTGGCCCAGATGGTCGTAATCTTTACACAGCTTCATTGGACGGTACTGTGCGAGTGTGGGATGTGCCAACAAATACATGTGTAGACTGGATGACTTTTGCAAGTGCTCCGACTGCTTTGACACTTAGCACAACAGGAGAATTTCTTGCAACCGCCCACGAGGGAAGACTAGGCATTAGCTTATGGTGCGATCGATCCTTCTTCCAGACAGTGCATTTGAATGGTGCCGATCCACCATCAAAACCATTTCAAATGGACGAACCAGCTGCGGCTGCTGAAGAGGAGGATGAAGACGCGTTAGCACAAAGAGTCTTGGACGACCGAACAAACGCCTTTATATCTACCGGTCAAGCAACACCTAGCATGGAAGACAATGGAGACGTTGATGATGAGAAAATCATTGTTCCGAAAAGGGATGGTTTGATCACTCTAAGTGGTCTACCAGCTGCCCACTGGAAGAACTTGTTCCACCTTGAGCTTGTGAAGGAAAGGAATAAACCGAGCGAGGCTCCTCAAAAACCACCGAGCGCGCCATTCTTTTTGCAATGGAGAGGTGGAGAGAATGCCACGAATCCAGAGGTAGCACCAAAGAATAGTGATTCTGCCAAGGACACCAAACCAGATGATGTTGAATGGGAGGCTGCATGGTCCGATGACGGTGGCAAAGATCAAGAAAATACGAATATTGAAATCAAACGAGATGTTAAGAGGAAAAACAAGGAGGAAGTTGAAACAATGGGGACCGAGGCAATTGAAATTGCAAAAAAACCCAAGATTAGACACTTTCGATCTGAACTTGCTAGTTTATTGGAGAGATGTTCGACATCAAACAACTTTGAAGCTGTTACCGAGCATTTAGCAGAAATGGGGCCATCGGCAATTGATGTCGCGTTTTCTGCACTCTGTCATGGTATGCACGATCTTGATGAGGGTCTGAGGTTCCTGCACTTGTGTTCTATGTGGCTTCTCGAATCTTGCAATTCTAGAAAGAATTATGAGGTAATCAACGCATACATGCATCGGTTTTTTCACATTCATGCAACGACTATAGCAGGTATTGACGCATCAACGGATAATGAGATGGTCGATAGTCCAGATCACGAAGTTGAAATAAGGCAGGGTTTGCTCGAGACGATCAAGCAATTGAAAATATCTCAGATTTCCTCCACCGAAGGTCTACGAAATAAAATGCAGGAGACTTTGTGCTTGCTTAGGCACTTTTCTAGAATGGTGTAGACACTGCCCACTCTTCTGCTACGATACAATAAGAATGACTTTTACTTTTTAAACTTTCAAAAATTAATACAATTTCTTTTCTCGTTTAAATGGCCTGTCTGTTTGAGTCCACATCACGAAAATGCAACGTCATGTCTAATCCCATTGGTGCGAATTTTCACTTTTGTCAAATATTAGGCCTGAAGATGTTATCTACTTTTGTCCACAACAACCACGAAAATTCAACGCCATTATTTCCATTCCCTTGAAACTTACTTCCGTAATTCTTTGCGCACTTTCCACTTATGGAACCGTTACGAAACCTTTTGACTTTTGATGATGCCCGATCTTGCCCGATAATGGTCATAAAAACAGATTTCCTAAAAAATATTACCTAGATCCTTCGCATTCAAAGAGCAATGGTATTCCCAAACAAGTCAAGGACTGCCACTAAATCTGTGATTACTTCTCACCTTAAAACGGATAAGGATCCTTATTCCGTCCCTGGCTTTGAGAACTACGGAAAGCATTGTTTTACTGGTAAACTTGCGGACAAGTATTTGAGAAAACATGGATCGACTGCTACTCTCTTGAAGGATCCAAAGTGGGTAAAAGATGAAGCTGATGTTGTAGCTGCTGCTGTTCTCGATTGGTAAGTAACTTATTATGTGACTCAAATACAAAGATTTTGATATTGGTTGGGCTCCAGTTTCACCTGCTTCCATTTACATATTCTCATCTTCGGCCATGTTTGTTGATCTCATTTAGGGCTATCGATCATAACGCAACAACATATTGTCACTGGTTCCAACCTCTAGCTTCTTCGGGATTTCGTCATGGCCAATCTGGACAAGTTTATAACATGATGTTTAAGTTTAATCACAAAAGCAACGAGCTTGAATTTGATTTCAAGGGCAGCGATCTTGTGAAGGGAGAAACTGATGGATCTTCTTATCCTAATGGAGGACTTAGGGCAACTCACACGGCAGGAGGTTACCTCGCTATTGACACTTCATCTCCAATTTTCCTCAGAGGAGATACCATTTTCATCCCCAGTATTTTTGTAAGTTACTTTGGAATGGCTTTGGATGAAAAGACCCCACTTCTACGCGCAAATGACGCCATGAGCAAGCACGGGGCTCGGCTGCTCAAGCACTTGGGTCTCGATAACGCCAAGAAGGTAGGATTGAAGGCTAATATTGGTCTTGAACAAGAGTTCTTTCTTGTTCCACGTGACCAATTCTACCGTCGCCCTGATCTCCAATACACTGGTCGTACTCTAATGGGAAAGATGCCTCCTCGCGGTCAGGAATTGAGCGATCATTACATGGCCCCTCTTTCCACCACAACTCCTGCACTTGCTTGTATGAAGGAAATTCAGGATGAGTGTTTCAAGATGGGGATTCCATTGAAGACTCGTCACCGCGAAGTAGCTCCGAATCAATTCGAGTTTGCTCCTGAGTATGGCATCAACAATATTCAAATTGATCAGAATCTTGTAGTTATGCAGGTCATTGATGAGATTGCCGCGAAGCATGGTCTAGCTGCACTTCAACAGGAGAAGCCTTTCGAAGGAATCAATGGGTCAGGAAAGCACAATAACTGGTCCATCTCTACGGGAAGTGACATCCCTTTATTTCTTCCTGGACCAATCAGCAAGGCCACTGGCAACGATATGTCTTTCCCAATAATTATGGCTGCTGTTGTTGCTGCAATTGATGAACACGGTGATTTGATGAGAATGTCAATCGCTTCTCCAGGAAATGATTTTCGTCTTGGCTGCATGGAGGCCCCTCCAGCTATTATTTCTACCTATCTTGGAGGCGATTTGACCAGCTACCTCGAAGCTTTCAAAGATGGGAATAAAGATCCTTACACCCCAAACAAAAAAGAGATCAACGTTGGTGTAGACAACATCATTCCTTTCCATGTCCCTGCTGAAGATCGTAACCGTACATCTCCGTTCCCATACGGGGGTGCTCGTTTCGAGTTCCGCGCTGTCGGATCCTCCCAAAACGTGTCCATGGTCAACACAGTGCTGAACACCATTTGTGCCGAAAAGTTTTGCGAGTTCGCAGACCGCATTGACGCAGGTGAAGATGCCATTGATATTGCGAGGGAGGCTCTGAATAAGCATTGGAAGGTTATCTTCAATGGAGACGGTTACGACCTTAGTAATCAGGAGAAGCTCACCGAAGATGGAGTTTGGCGCATTGACTCTGGCGTTGAGGCAATTCGTCGTCTTGGCGATGAAAAGAATATGAAACTTTTCGAAGATATGAAGGTCATGACAAAGGATGAATCAATGGCAAGACAGATGTGTCTCCATGATCACTACACTGGAACAGTTGAGATGGAGGCTGGTGCATTCATTGATTTGGTCAATCATCATGTCATTCCATCTGTAAAGGCAGCCAGTGTAGGTCCTCTCGCAGCTCTTGAAGGTGCTGTCCAGACCCTGAAGACTGCGCTTAAGGAAATCCACGACACTGAGGATTCTTACGAAAAGGCTAAGTTGGCAAGAGTGCTCAGGTTGGATACCATGGCTGAGCTGAGGAAGTTCTGCGATGCAGCAGAGGAAGTTGTTCCACACAACCTATGGACTCTTGCCACTTACAAGGAGCTCCTTTTCTTGGACTCTCACTGTTCCTCTTGAATATGTTGATGATTCTTACTGCCGCAATGTAATATATTTCAGTGACTAAGCAATGTAAATAGGGAAATTTTTTATCGTTACTATTTTAAATTATTAAAGATGTGTGCGTGTGACAGTAGTGTATTTTATTGTGAAGCCCATCCTCGTCAGTAATGAGGCAGGCTTTTGTCTCTACAACCAATGCACTGAACCAACGAACAGGATATGTTCAAAAGAAGTGTTGACACCAGCAGCGTTGCTGATGAAAGAAGGGTCCATCTTACTTTCACGTGGATATCGACAAAATTCATTTCAGGAAAAGATGCATGTAACCCAAGCATCACGTCAGTCTGCGTGAGATATAAAAGGTGAGCAAAGAGCATTCACAATCCAAAACAAGTAAGGGAATCACAAGTAATCAGAAGCTGATTGAAGTTCGTTCCGCGCAGGTATCTAGTCTGCTTTCCAGTTTTGCTCTCAACAGGGGTATTCAGAGAGATTCCCATTGATGGTAAAGTCGTCATTACGATTTGTCAAGCTGTGTTCAGTCATAATGTTCGTGCATCACTATGTTACTCACCATGAGAGGACTGTCGCTAACACTTCCTAATCCCATTGTGGGGCACTGGGAGGACATTCTTGCTTACCGGAAGATCTCGTTCTCAGTTGAATCTCATTGCCAGTGGTTCATCTCTTGAGTTGCTATTCGTGCTTCTCATCTTCGCAGTTGGTGTGTGGATAAATTGTAGATAGCGGAGGAAAGGAGAAAAAGGTACATGGTGAGTGGAACTGATGATGAGGCGAATAAATTGCATATCTTTGATAAATAATGTGGCATGCAGGCACAGCAAGCAAAGGAAGGGAGAAGAATCCTAAGCTGCTGTATAAGCGTGCGCATGAGAAAGTCCTAAACGTCTCACTAGACAGTG
>Ga0307981_1004325_pt1 | contig 10037 bp, 6 predicted proteins | sample OrgLakmetagen987_FD_201849 | JGI IMG/M metagenome (GOLD analysis project Ga0307981, IMG submission 201849) | Saline water microbial communities from Organic Lake, Antarctica - #987 | ecosystem: Environmental > Aquatic > Non-marine Saline and Alkaline > Saline | place: Antarctica: Organic Lake... | reverse complement strand
TGAACCTCGACGACGACGACAGCGACTTCGAACGCCTCGGCGACGATTTCGCACGGGCTGACGGCGAGGTGGTCGGCTCCGTGGGGGCCGGGACCGGTCGGTTGATGTCGTCTCGCCAAGTCGTCGATTACGCAGTGGGTTGGATGCGCTCGAACCGGTAGCCACACGAGGCGTACGAACAGCACAACACTTCGATCGGCGATGCGACCCGCTCGAGAATCGGCACATGCAGGTGCTCAGCCAGTCGACCATTTCGGACCCGTGAACTCTCGAATGGCGTGTCGATCAGGGTCGAGTCGACGGGCTGCCGGACGACCCGGTCGGTAACGTCGGACGTGTGCGAGAACCCGATCCATGTCTCGGATGTGTCGATGACCCTGCTTGAGTCCGTTGCATCAGGTCGTCTGGAACGGCTTCGTGCAACCATGCGAGCGCACTCGGTGCCGGTGGTGCTGACGGCCGACCCGATCGACATCTTCTACGCGACGGGTCTGCGGAACATGACCCTGTTCTCGATGATGGGCGCGTCTCGTTTCGTTGCGGTCTTCGTCGACGGCCCGGTGATTGCCTGGGAGTTCGCAGGCTCCGAACATCTCGCCACCGACGCAATGACGGTCGATGAGGTCCGCACCGCCCCGGGGATCACTGCGCTCGCCGGAAGCCGATACCGCGGCGCGATCGACGATTTCGCAGCCGAGATCGCAACGTTGTGTGCCGAACACGGAGTCGACGCCGTCGGTGTCGAGGGGTTCGACCATGATGTCACCGACGCGCTCCGTGCGAACGGCCTGACCCTGTGCTCGGCGACCGAAATCTTCGTCGAGAGCCGCCGGATCAAACTGCCCGGCGAGATCGAGGTGATGCGCGACGGCATCGCGAGAGTCACCGACGCCGTCGCGCACATGGTCGAACACCTCCGTGCCGGCACCACCGAGATCGAGGTGTGGTCACACTTCCACCAACGCCTGATCGCCACCGAGGGCGAATACGTGTCGACCCGTCTCGTCCAAGCGGGCGAGCGAACGTTCCCGTACTTCCAAGAGGCCGGCGCGCACACGATCTCCCACGGCGATCTCTTCTGCATCGACACCGACGCAATCGCCTACGGCGGCTACGGCGTCGATTTCTCGCGCTGCTACAGCGTCGGGGCGGAACCGACCCCCGACCAGCGATCGCTCCACGCCAAAGCACTCGACCAACTCGAACACAACGCTGCACTGCTCGGTCCCGGAGTGTCGTTCGCCGACTTCGCCCGCAACGCCTGGGTCGTACCGACGCGACACGCGCCGTGGGGCTACTACTGCTTGGCCCACGGGCTCGGTCTGTGCGGTGAATACCCCTACGTGCCACTCGCCCGCTCGGGTGACTCCTATGACTTCGACGGCGAGTTCGAGCCCGGCATGGTCATCTGCATCGAGAGCTACATCGGCGACGAGACGCTCCGGCAGGGTGTGAAACTCGAAGACCAGTACCTGATCACCGACACCGGCACCGAGCGGCTGACCACCGCACCCTTCGACTCCACACTCAGCACGACCTGATCGGGTGACCGAGCGCAGGCGTGACGACGCGGCCTCGCGACTTCAGGGGTTGGCGTCGCCGTGTCCGGCGGGCTCTCAGGAGTGGGATGGGAACTCCCCGGTGCGGATCTGTCACAACGGTCCAACGGTCAAGGCGGCACTCCGCTTCCGCCCTACACTCGGAAACATGACGGAAATGTCGGACGGCCGGTCGGCGAGACGAGAGCGGAACCGCAATGCGGTGCTCGACGCGCTCGTCGAGCTGACCACCGAGGGCGCCGACGATCCCTCGATCGACGACATCGCCGACCGGGCCGGCGTGTCCTACCGATCGGTGTACCGATACTTCAAGGACCGCTCCGAGATGATGGACGCGGCCACCGACCGGGCGATGGCCTGGCTGCAGCCGTTGCTGCTGAATGCGTCGGGTCCGGTGTCGTTCGGGGACCCGCTCGACCACCGCATCGACTCGATCGTCGACGCTCGAGTCGAGGTGTACTTCCAGATCGCCGACATGGTCCGTCAGGCGATGATCCAGTCGTTCTCGAATCGAAAGATCAACGAGATCCTGATGGATGCCCGACGCAAGTCGAGAGTGCAGATCCATGACCGCTTCCAAGCCGAGTTGTCGACGTTCTCGGAGCGTGAGCGCGAGCTACGCATCACGGCGATCGACCAGGTCCTGAACTTCATGGCGATCGATTACGTGATGTTCGAGCAGAAGCACACTCGCGAAGAGTTGGAGCGTTACCTGCGCGGCGCGATCCGTGCTGCGGTGTCAGTTCCCGAAGTCGGCACCTGACAGTTCGCGCTCGCCGTCGACGATTCCCTGCACGATCCGCTCCGCCACCGATGCGGGGCTGAGGCCTTCGGGCATGCCAGGCGCACTGCCCGCCAGTGGGCGAGTGGCGAGTCCGGTTTCGGTGTGTGGGGGCCTGGCGTCCATCACGAGAACCTTCTGGCGACGCCACTCCTTCGCGAGCGCGACGACCGCTGCATGTGCAGCAGCCTTCGACGCGGAGTAGGCCACCATGCCAGGCATCGGGGTCTCGGCGACGACGCCCGAGACGTTCACGAAGAACCCCTCACTCTCAGCGAGCAGACCACCGACACGATTGGCGAGCCAGATCGGACCCATCGCATTGGTCATCATCAGTTCTTCGACGGTGACGTCGGCGGTGTCGGCCACGTCGCCGAACGCCACGATGCCAGCAGCGACGATCACGCCGTCGAGTCGACCGTGGGCGGCGCGAGCGTGGTCCACCAACGCCGTGCCACCATCACAGTCCCGAAGGTCGAGCGTGACGTCGGTCTGGCCGGAACGACCCACCGTGATCACCGTTGCACCGCGTCCTCGAAGCGCGGTGCACACTGCCGATCCGAGTCCGCCGGTGGCGCCCACCACGGCCACGGCTCGATCGGTGAGGTCTCGTTGCTTTGCCATGCGAGGACCGTTCCCCGAATGTGTCGCTGCTAGTCGCGATCAGTCGCCGGAATCCACCGACGTGGTCGTGGTCGTCGCCGGCTTGCTGGTCGGAGGACCCGAGGTCGTCGACGTCGTGGCGACGGTGGAGGTGGTCGTCGGCGACGGGGTGGTCGGCGGCGAGGTGGTCGAGATGTCGGTCAACAGCGTCGTGGTCGTGGTGGTTGACGTCGTGGTGGTGGTCTCGGGAACCGTGGTGGAGGTGGTCGTGGTGACGCTGGGGTCGGGGTAGTCGAACGACGGCAAAGATTCCCGCTCGCTGACGTTCTCGGGTTCGTCGACGCCATTCCAGACCAGGATGCGGTCACCGATCGAGATCGTGTCCTGGAAGTAGTCCGAGATGTGCATGGGAATCCGTACACAACCGTGGGACGCTGGCTCGTTGGGAACCTCCAATGCGCCGTGCACGGCGATGCCGTAGTTGAAGTACACCGGGTTCCACATGCCGCCGAGCGGGCTGACCCGCTTCCCCTCGACCTGGCGGTCGTAGGAGAAGACGCCACCAGGGGTCTTGGCGAGCGCGCAGATCGCCTTCGTGACCGGTTCCTCCAGCTCGCGACCCTGCGCATCGGTGTCGTAGGTGGCCTCTTCGCAGTACTCGATCGGTTGTCCGTTCACGTCGACCTCGCCCGTGGAGATGTGCGAGATCAGCACCGGCACATCGGCGTGGAAGACGATCATCACCTGTTCGGGCAGGTACACCTCGGTGTGGTTCGCCTGGCCGCTGGTCGAGCGTCGTGGGGTGATCGTGACGTCGTTGAACAACGTCTGCCACGCGTCGGCATCGATCTGTCCGGTTGCCTCGGTGCGAGGCGTCTGCAACACGAGCTTCTCGAACGCCCACACGGCCTGCTTGGTCATGAGACCGTAGATGCCGTCGGCCGGGCCCGGGTCGAATCCGAGGTCGTGGAGTCGTTCCTGGACCTGCTGGACTTCGGACGACACCATGCCGTCGCGCAGTGTCTGGGTGAGCGCTGGCACCTCGACCGGGGGAACCGTCGCCGTGGAGGAAGGAGTGACGGTCGCCGTGGTCGACTGGGGGGTGAAGGGGGCGACCGTCGCCGACGGGAGCGAACTGGGCGCGACCTGTGCCTCGCCGCCGGCGGCCCCGACGACACCGACGCCGACGATCACGGCGACGAGGGTGACTGCGGCGAGGATCGGGGCACGAGAAGCAGCCCCGACGTCGGTCGGGTTGCCTGCGCGCCGTGCGCGCCGAACGGGGCGTTGTTGCGGATCGATGACGATCAGGTTAGGCGTCAGCGGGATGGTTCCACTGCCGTGTGGGACGAGTCGTGGGCCGATCAGGTGACGACCGTCAGCGGATCGGCCCAGTCGCTCCAGTCGGCCCCCAGTGCGCTGCGGATGCGAGCGGTTGCGGTGTCGCGATGGTTGCGGATCGTCCGCGGGGACACCCCGCGCTCTGTTGCGGTGACCGACGGGCTCCCCGTGCGGACGAGGTGTCGAACGAGTTCGAGGTCGGTTGCTGGCACGCCGGCTCGGTGGGCGGCACGGAGGGTGCCGGCGATGGCGGTGGTCGGGTCGAGTCGACGGTCGGGTGCGGGGTGTGTCGAGAGGACGTCGGACGCCATGGAGAGCTCCTGGTCGGCCTTGCGTCGAGCGTCGCGTCGGAAGCCGATCCACAGACTGTCGGCGACGAGCGCCGGTGCGACGGCGCAGTGTCTGCGCTCGAGGTCGAACCCTCGGATCGCGAGCCATGCAGCACCGATCGCCACGTCGATCGGGTCGGTCGCACGATCGCGCGACATCCAGCGGCGCGCGCCGGAGATCACCCCTGGAAGGATTCGCTGGAGCACGATCCGACCGGCGATCGCGTCGATCGAGGCGAGGCCGACGAGATCGCGCAAGATCTCGTCGTGTGTCGGCCGTTCGCCCGACGTCGGCTGTGTCAGGGCCACCAATTCGTCGAGGTCGGCCACGGGAGCGGGGAGCGTGAGTGCGCCCTGCTCGGTCCATGAGCGGATGACCCGCCACGTCGAAGGTCGACGATCGAGACGGATCCACTCACGGTCGAGCTCGTCGAGCAACGGCGTCGACCGGCGATGCGGTGACCGGGTGCTGGTGCGACGGGAAACGGGATCGGAGGGTGCGGCGGTGCGGGTGCTCGTAGTCATGGTGGCGAACATGACCGACCGCCATCTCCGAGCCGCTCACCGCCCGCGTCACCGCCACGATCAATCGATGTGGCACCGCGTCACAGCACTCACTGGACGACTCATCACCCCAGCTCAGCGGCCTCCTCGCTGTCGATGGAGGAGGGCGGGTCTCCGGCTGAGGATTTCCCCCTTCGGCCACGTTCGACCCACTGCGACGGTGTGACATCGACGAATCTGCCACCACTGCCGGTGCTCGGACCGACCGGGGAGCCGGTCACGCTGCGCTCGCTCCGTCGTGACGACACCGTCGCCGTCCTCGCTGCTCGGCTCGGGGTCGAGGCGCTGCGTATCGACGGCCAGAACCTCCCGCCCGCGCTCCGGCTGGTCGAGATCGACCGGCTCCGATCCGGGGCCAGCCTGTCCGCCAGCCGGGCCGAGGACGAGGCGGTGGAACATCGGGTGGCCGAGCCGGTCGTCGACGTGCGCGTCGCCTCCGGCCCGTGCGTGGCGCCGTGGCGAGCACTGCCGCCGGGGAGGTATCTCGTGGGGCGGGCGCCGACGGTGTCGATCCGTCTCGACGACCCGGCGGCCGAAGCCCACCATGCCATCATCGACGTGAACGACCACGGTGATGTCGAGATCACCCAACTCGCCGGAACGACGCCGCTCAGATCGACCGACCGGTCGTCCTCCGAGGACATCGAGCTGCGGGTCGCAACGAGCGTCATCGGCATTCGACGGCGCCATCCCCGACCGACCGGAGACCGTGCCGCGCACGGCGGCGGATCGGTGGCCGTGCATCCGACCGATCCGTGGCGCCGCATCGTGTGGCGTGCGCCGTTCTCCCATCCGCACTGGAACGACCCGGAGCTGATCGCCCCGACCGCTCCTGTCGCCGTGGCGGGTCCGTCGGCGACCGGTCTGGTCGGAGTGGGTGCGGCAGCGGTCGGAGCCGTCGCGATCGCGCTGGTTCTCGGCAATGCCATGTTCCTGCTGTTCGCCGCCATGGGGGTCGTCGCTGCGACGGCGACGTTCCTGGTCGGGTGCGTCGTCGCGCGTCGCAGTCGTCGGCGTGCACGCCTCGAACACGACGAGCGACTCGCAGCATTCCGTGACTCGATCGAGGCATGTCGCACGCAGCGACTCGAACATCACCGCGCTGTTCACCGCACCGTCGACGACGCGATCTGCGACGTGCTCGGACACGACGACGGGAGCGGGAATCTCTGGAGACAGCGCATCGATGCACCGGAGATGCCGCTCGTTGCGGTCATCGGTCGAGGGAACGTCCGCTGGACGCCGCACATCGACCTGGGTGACCGACGAGACGTCGACCCCGAACTGCTTCGACTCTGCGAGCGGTGCGCATGTCTCGATCAGAGCGCTGCGCCCGTGACGATCGCTCCGGGGGATGCAATCGCACTCCACGGCCCGTCGTCATTCTGTGCATCGGTGGCGCGGTCACTGCTCGTCCAGATGGCAGTGTCCATCGGCCCGGCGGACTGGCGTCTCGTGGTGGTGTCGTCGGACCGGCGGAGGTGGGAGTGGACACGCTGGCTCCCGCATGGAGCGTTCGACTCCGGTGCGCTGGTGATCGTCGAGCCCCTCGACGACCGGCTCGACGCACTCGCAGATGCGCTGGCATCGATCGACGACGTGCGTCGGGTGCTCGTGGTCACCGACGAACCGCGATTGTTCACGGCGCGCACCGGGCCGCTGCGTCGCTTCCTCGCCACGACGGCGACGGCTGCATCGCTGGTACTGGTCGACACCGATTCGACCGTGCCGTCGTCGTGTCGGCGCGTGCTGACCGTTGGCTCGACCGGAACGGCATCGTGGGCAGGCGACGTCCCCGAGACCGACGACGCAGCCGGCATCGAGTTCCACGGGATCTCCTTGGATCTCGCCGACCGGGTCGCCCGCCGCCTGGCCTGTCTGATCGATCCGGAAGACGACGGCGGGGTCACCGGCAACATCGCATCGACCGTCGGCTTCGTCGAGTTGCTCGAACCTGCAGAATGCATCCCCGCTGCCATCGGCGAACGGTGGCGGATCGCCGGTGCCGACCCCGCCCCGGTCGCACCGATCGGGATGTCGGCCGACGGTCGCGTCGACATCGACCTCGTTCGTGATGGACCACACGGTCTGATCGCCGGCACCACCGGATCCGGCAAGAGTGAGCTCCTGCGCACCTTGGTGGTCAGCCTCGCCGTCGCAGTGTCCCCCGAGCACTTGAACTTCGTGCTGGTCGACTACAAGGGCGGGTCGACCTTCGATGCGTGTGCCGATCTGCCACACACCGTCGGGCTGGTGACCGACCTCGACGGCGGGCTCGCCGAACGCGCGTTGGCGAGTCTCGACGCGGAACTCCACCGCCGCGAGCGTCTACTCCGCGACGTCGATGCCGTGGACCTGGCCGACTACCGGACGGGGGTGTCGCGCACACCGATCGCGCGACTGGTGGTCGTGATCGATGAATTCGCGGCGCTCGCAAAGGACCTTCCTCACTTCCTGGCCGCGCTCGTCGACGTGGCACAGCGGGGCCGGAGCCTCGGGGTGCATCTGCTCCTGGCGACGCAGCGACCCGCCGGTGTGGTCAACGACGACATCCGGGCGAACACGAACCTGCGCATTGCGTTGCGGCTGCAGGACACATCCGACGCGCTCGATGTCGTGGCAGATGCTCGACCGGCGTCGTTCCCCCGAGGAACCCCGGGTCGAACGGCGCTGCGACTCGGGCCTGACGAGATCGTGGTGTTCCAGTCCGCTCGGTGTTCCGGACCGTGGACCGAGGTCGGCGTCACCGGGATCGTGGTGGAGCCGATGCACGCGAGCCCGGCCCACGACGACGTCGAGAACTCATCCGAGGCGAGCCCCGGGTCGAGCGAACTACGAGTGATGGTCGACGCAGTCATCGAGGCCGCAGCGACCAGCGGACTGGCCACGCCCCATCGTCCGTGGACCGAACCGTTGCCGTTTCCGCTCCCGACCGGCCGCCTCGACGAACTCCCCTGCGGGGATGGTGCCGCCTCGATCGGATGGATCGACGATCCCGCCCATCAGTGTCGGCGCCCGCTGTCGTGGGAACCTGCCAGCGGGTCCTTGGCGCTGGTGGGTTCGCTGGGTTCGGGAACCACGTCGACGCTGATCGCACTGGCTGCATCGATCTGCCGGGCTGCAGCCCCGGCCGAGCTCCACTTGTACGTCATCGACAGCCGCGGCGACGACGGCCTGGCCGGGCTCGCAACCATCGCGCACTGTGGTGGCGTGGTTCGGATCACCGAGGACGAACGCGTGCACCGCGTGTTGCAACGTGTGGTTGCCTCGATCGACCGCCGGATGGGGACAGGCGGTGAGACCGGCTCGCACGCCGATCCCCAGATCGTGGTGATGATCGACGGGCTCGGCTCGCTACGAGCATCGTTGGCGCCCATCGAACGGCAGGCCACCTTCGATCTGTTCCAGCGGGTGGTCACCGACGGCCCGTCGGTGGGGGTCGCGCTCGTGGTCGTGGACGACATGCCGGCGGCGTTGTCCCACGTCACCACCACAGACCGTTGGGTCTTCCGTGTGAACGACCCGACCGTCGCATCCGGGTTCGGTGTGCGGGCACCGCAGATCCCCGATGACCTGCCCGGCCGCCTCCGCATCGCGAGTTCTGGTCTGGAGGCCCAGGTCGCCATGGGCGCTGCCGGACTTGCTGCACTCCCGTCGCGTGGCAGTCGGGAGACGTCGTTGCGCGACGGCGACCGTCCGTCGTCGGATGACGGTGGACCGCAGCTGATCGGTGTGCTGGCGGAATACGTCCCTGCGATGAGTCTTGGTGCGGTCCCGGGATCGCCGGCGGTCGGAAGCCTCCGGCTGGAGGTGGGTGTTGCTGCTGACGACCTGGCCGTTGCGTGCCTCGAGGTCGTCACCGGCGATCACGTGCTCGTCGTGGGCGGACCCAGATCGGGGGTGTCGACGGCGTTGCGACGATGCGTCGACGCCATGTGTTCGGCGATGACTCGGCTGGGCTCGCCGGTCCGCGTGATCGAGGTCGATCGGCTCCACCCGGTGCCCGACGACGTGCTCGACACCGCCGTCGCATCGCTCGTGGTGATCGACGACGCGCATCGGGTGGACGACCCGGGACTCCTCGGTGAGATCATCCGCGGTGATCACCCCCACGTGACCCTGATGGCGGGAGCACGAGCCGATGCCGTGCGCACGTCCTACGGGCACTGGACGAGGGAACTCGCAAAGCACCGGTGCGGGATCGTGCTCACGTCACGCGGTGACCCGGACGGTGATCTGCTCGGTGTGCAACTGCTGCGGCGCTCGCTGGTTCCCGTCCGGCCGGGCCTCGCCTGGATCGTCGACGGTGGGTCGCCCCGACTGGTGCAGGTGGCGGTCGACTGATGATCGGTCAGTCCTGTGCGACGCGGCCGCGCATCGCCGCCGATGCGAGCCCGAAGCTCACCACGGCCACGGCGCCGATGGCGAGCAGCCCTTTTCCGAGCTCGTCCCACTGCCAGCCCTCGGTGATCAGCGAGCGCAGCCCACCGAGTACGTAGGTGACCGGGTTGTAGGTGGCGATCGACGCGAGCCACCCGGTGAGTGCTTCTTTCGGGAGGAAGCTGGTGGTGAGGAAGGCGAATGGAAAGAACAGGATGAAGCTGGAGTTCACCGCTGCCGGGTTGCCGGTCTTCAGGGCAATGGCGTAGGGGAAGCCAGCGAAGGCCAATCCCCACAGTGCGCCGTAGAAGAGGAACACGATCATCCCGAGGATTCCCGACTCGAAGCTCACGCCGAGGACCAGTCCGAGTGCGGTGACCGGGATGGCGAGCATCAGCACGGCCATCAGGTCGGCGGCCATCAGTCCCAGGAGCAGCGTGGGGCGTCGGATCGGGGTGAGGAGCAATCGATCGAAGTAGC
>Ga0307981_1004319_pt1 | contig 10053 bp, 9 predicted proteins | sample OrgLakmetagen987_FD_201849 | JGI IMG/M metagenome (GOLD analysis project Ga0307981, IMG submission 201849) | Saline water microbial communities from Organic Lake, Antarctica - #987 | ecosystem: Environmental > Aquatic > Non-marine Saline and Alkaline > Saline | place: Antarctica: Organic Lake... | reverse complement strand
CAAGATTGGCACCCACATTCTCAATAAAATGACCGGGCTTGGCCACGCCAAGTTCGAGGTCGTCACTTGACCAAATCTACGGGTAAGGGAAAACTCAACCAAACCCTGACCCGTGCAACAAGGCCCATTGGCTGGGATCGAGACCGCACACATGATCCGAAAAGGGCAACTCGAGGCCAGCGAGCTCACCGCATTCCAGCAGTTTGCGGCGCTCGCAGCATAAGTGTGCCCGAAGAATGGCCTTATTCAATCGTCAAAGAATTTTGCGACAGAACCGGTTGAACCGCCCCAAGTTTACCAGAGGGCAAAACTCTCAGAAAACTGCCCGTGGCCTTAACACTCAAAATCTACAGGATTTCAGAGCCTTGCGCTACTCTCACCACCTCCCCATGAATTTTCCGGGTTAAATGCCTTGACCGCTTTCGTGACATGGATAGTGTGAAATTAGGAACAGGAGGGAATAGGTTGTCTAAGGCACTAGAAACCGAGATGGTCGGCCTTGCCAAATCTGAACGCGTCGCGCAGGCTCTTGCACGTGAAATTCGGGCTGGCAATATTCTGCGAGGTGATCAGCTGAGCAGTGAAGGCGCGCTGATGCAGCGCTTTGATGTCGGTCGCAATACTGTGCGGCGCGGGCTGCGGATTTTGGTTGATCAAGGCCTGATCACGACGCGGTCCGGCATCGGATCTTTTGTAACCTATCAAGGTTCCACTATCGATTCTCAGAAAGGGTGGTCTGTGGCGCTGTCCTGCGGGCCGAACAGGCTTACCACATGTCTGTTAGATTTGCGGCGGGCCAATTGTACAGCCGCTGATACCTTTATTGCCGCGCGGAATCTTCCGCCGCCCGGAGATTATCTTTGCATTGACCGGCTGCGCATCTGTCCGAGCACGGCGCAAGCCGTCTCGCTAGAACGAAGCCGTCTGCCTTGGCGCGACGGACTTTCGGGGTTGCTGAACGAAGGCTTGATCGGTGACTCGCTTAGCCGAACACTGGCCGTCCAGGGTCTGTTTGCCGCTTCGGGCGAGGAGGTTGCAGGTGTTCTGCCACGCTTGCCCGAAGCGGACGCCGCCCTTATGAACCGGGTGCCCGGCACTGCGATGCTTCGGCTGCAACGTCTGACCTATGCAGCGGATGGTACGCTACTGGAACAAGTGGAAAGTATTCTCGACCCTGACCGCTTCGGTCTGAGGATGGTATTTTGATGGTTCATGCCATGGCACGATCAGTTGCCAATGATCGTGCCATGGGTGCTTTGGCCGGTGTCGCGCTGGGTGATGCCATGGGTATGCCGAGTCAGACCCTAAGCCGCGCCGACATTCGCGGGCACTATGGAAGGATCGAAGGGTTTACCGCCCCCTTTATCGGCCACCCTGCTTCCCATGGCTTAATGGCAGGTCAGGTGACTGACGACACGGAACAAACGCTTTTGCTCGCAGGACTTTTGACACGCCTAGGCGGTTTTAACGATAAAGACTGGGCCGCCGCACTTTTGGATTGGGAGGCGGATGTGCGCGCCCGCAACCTGCGCGACCTTCTTGGGCCTTCCTCCAAGGCGGCACTTAAGGCGCTGATCGCCGGGGTGCCGCCCTCGCAGACAGGGCGGACAGGCACCACCAACGGCGCCGCGATGCGCATCGTTCCGGTTGGGATCGCGAATCCGGTGGTCGGTGACACGCTGGTCGACGCGGTTGAGGCCGCCTGCCGCGTAACCCATGCGACGGGCGAGGCAATTGCCGCCGCTGCCGCCGTCGCAATGGTTATCAGCTTGGGTGTTTCGGGCGCCCGATTTGAAGACACGTTGGAGCACGCTTTGAAAGCCGCACAGTTTGGCAACATGCGCGGGGCGCCTGTGGGCGAAAGGGACATGCCCGGGCGGATTGCACAGGCGCTGGACATTGCGACGGCGGGGGATGAGGCGAGGCTTGCCGCGCGTATCGGCACCTCAGTGGCTAGCCGCGAGTCGGTGGCGACGGCCTTCGGTGTTGTGCGTTTGGCCGGGGGTGACCCTTGGAGCGCTGCCGTGATCGCGGCCAACATCGGTGACGACACCGATACCATTGGCGCCATAGCCTGCGGTATGGCTGGCGCCTGTTCGGGGTTGGGTGCCTTTCCCGTGGATCGACTTGCAGAATTGCAGGCTGCCAATGACTTTGATCTGGGCGCTGTCGCGTCCGATCTGCTGCGGTTGCGTTTTGATCAGGCTTTGGCGCCTGTGACCGGCGCGGGTGCGGCATGACAGGGCGTCTGATCCAAATGTCGGGCATCGTCATCGATATCGTCTATCGCGTAGAGGCGGTGCCTTTGGCTGGGCAAGAGGCCGAGGTGCGTAGCGCCGGTCTTTCGGTGGGTGGTGGTTTCAACGCCATGGTTGCGGCGCGGCGGGCGGGCGTTGAGGTGTCGTTTGGGGGAACCCTTGGCACTGGCCCGCTGGCTGCGATGGCCTCTGCCGCCCTTGTGGCCAGGGGCATTCCGCATATCGGCGGGTATCGCAGCGACATGGATCAGGGATCCTGCACCGTTCTGGTGGATGACACGGGCGAGCGCACGTTCATCGGCCTTCCAGGGGCCGATGGCATCGTGACCGACGCGGATCTCGCCAAGGTTTGGCCAGGGCCGCAGGATTGGATTCTACAATCTGGCTATGCGCTTTCCTATACTAATAGCTGCGCGGCGCTGTTGCGCTGGCACAAGGGGCATCAGCGGCGCATGGTTTTCGATCCCGGCCCTCGGGTGGCCGCGATACCACGCGCGGCCTTGCGCCAAGTGTTGGACGCCACACTTTGGATCAGCGCCAACGCTGCCGAGGCCGCCGTGCTGACCGATCTCGACGATCCAGAGCAGTCGGTGCGCGCACTGGCCATGCAGCGCCCTAAAACCGGTGGAGCCGTGGTGCGCATGGGGGCCGCGGGTGCATGGCTCGCGCAGCCGCAGAAGACACCGTCGTTTGTGCCAGCGCATCCGGTGACGGCGATTGACACCAACGGTGCCGGGGATACCCATATCGGCTTTTTTGTCGCCATGCTGGCCCAGGGTTTGCCCGCTACTGAGGCTCTGCGCGGCGCCAATATCGCGGCGGCCCTTTCGACAACCTTGGCAGGCCCATCAACTGCCCCAAACCGTCTGCGGGTGCAAAACCTGCTGTCCCGCGCATCGCAAACCATAAACCAACAAGGAACATTCCAATGAACAGACTTCTTCTAACGACCGCCACCTTTGCCCTTGTGGCCTCTGCATTGCAGGCCGCCGAAATACGCGTACTAAATTGGCAGGGCTATGGAACTGATCAGGACTTTGCAGTGCAAGCCTTCGAAAAGGCGACAGGACACACCGTCGTCCACGAATATTTCAACTCTGAACAAGAGACGTTGACTAAGCTGCGCACCAATCCCGGCGCTTATGATGTGGTGCTGATCAATTCATCCTTCACGCCGCAGATCGTGGCCGAAGGGCTGCTGGCGCCTATCGACACGTCGAAGCTGGCGAACTTTGACGATCTGGATGCGGCCTTCGTGAACAACCAGGGTTTGAATGGGGATGGCAATCTTTACGGTGTGCCGTGGGCTTGGGGTTTGACCTCAATCGCCGTGTCGAACAGTGATTTCGACACGTCCCCGACCACGATTGAGGTACTTTGGGATCCGGCTTGGGCTGGGCGTGTGTCGATCCGCGACGATGCCGTCGAAGCGGTGCAGATCGGCGCCCTGGCCACGGGGCAGGACATCAACGATATCGGCGATCTGGAGGCAGTGCGCGCCAAGTTGGCCGCGCTGATGCCCAGCATTTCGACTTATTGGGGGTCTGAAAACGATTGGAATCAGTTCATGGCATCGGGCGAATTCGCCGCCGCGACCTATTGGTCAGGCTCGGCGTCACGTTCGATCAGTAAAGGGTTGGACATCACGTTTGTGGTTCCCGATGAGGGTGCGATCGGTTGGCTCGACGGTCTTTCTATCCCCGAGGCATCAACCCAAAAGGATGCGGCCTACGCCTTCATCGATTGGATGATCGACCCCGCGTTTTATGCCGTGTGGGATAAGGACGGCGCCCCCGGCACCGCTAACAGCGCCGCCGCCGCCGCATTGCCCAACGACAGCTTTAACAAGGCCGTTCTGGGTGATCCGGCAGTCACAGCTAAGGTACAATTCATGCAACCCATGTCGGACGAAACGCGCGAGGAATACCTCAAGCTGTGGCAGGATCTGAAGGCGGCCCAGTGACATGAGCGGGGGCAAAAGCATCGCGCGCACTGATCGTTTGCGTGCGCTTGCGCTTTTGGCCCCGGCCTATCTGTGGTTGACTGTGGCGATCTTTCTACCATTGTCAGCTATGGCCTTTTTCAGTGTGGTTACAGATGTGCCTTTCGGCGATACCGAATGGCACTTCACCATAGAAAATTATACGGCGTTCTTTGAGTCCCCAACCTACGCGCGGCTTTTGCTAAAGTCGGTTCTGCTGGGGGTTAAGGTTACGGCGCTGTGCGTTTTGATCGGATTCCCTTGCGCGTGGGTGCTGGCCAAGATGATACGGGGGCGGTCACGCGAGGCGCTGTTCCTGTTGGTGATCCTGCCCTTCTGGTCAAATTCCCTGGTGCGGATTTTTTCCTGGGCCATCGTGCTGCGGGGCAACGGTGTGTTAGATAACTTTGTTAACGCGATTTGGCCCTGGCCGGTGGATGTTAACCTGATGTTCAGCGAAACCGCTATCGTGATCGGATTGGTCCATTCTTATATTCCGTATGTCATTCTGACCGCCTATCTCGCATTGCAAGCCATCGACGACAGCTTGATTGAGGCGGCCCGCTCGCTTGGTGCAAAGTGGTGGACGATCCTGTGGCGCATCGTGCTCCCCCTGGCCTTGCCCGGCCTGATCGCCGGGGCGGTTTTGGTTTTTGTGCCCGTGGTGGGAAGTTTCATGGAGCCGCGAATCTTGGGTGGGCGGCTGGGCACCTACTACGGCACGGTTATCGAGGATCAGTTTGTCGCCGTCTTTAACTGGCCGCTCGGGGCGGCGTTGTCTTTCATCCTACTGGCCGTGGTTCTCATCATCCTCGCAGCGGCCAGCCCGGTTTTGCGAAAGTCGCAAACGTGATCGCGCCGCGCTTGCGCACCCGGCTGGTCGGGCTGGTCGGGCGTTTGTATCTTGGGCTGATCCTGATGTTCCTTTATGCGCCGATCATGGTCATGGCAGCGATGTCTTTCAACGCATCGGAATTCTATCAACTGCCGTTCGAGTTTTCGACCATGTGGTATGTGCAATTGTCGGACAATGACGCGATTCTGGCTGCTGCGCTGAGGTCGATCTGGATAGCCCTGATCGTGACCGTGGTGGCCACCGTGTTGGGCACTGCCGCCTCGGTCGCGCTGTGGCGGTATGATTTTCCGGGCAAGCGGGTGTTGCAGGTGTTGTTGTTCCCACCAATTGCTATTCCCTGGCTGATCACCGGCACCGCCATGCTGATCTTCTTTTTCGGTGTCGGCATTGGGCGCGGCACGCCTGCGGTGATTGTCGGCCATGTGGCCCTGGCGTTGCCCTATGTCATCGTCGTGGTCACAGCCCGCCTGGCCACCTTCGACCGCACCCTAGAAGAGGCGGCCCGGTCCCTGGGCGCGCGCCCCTGGTTGGTGACGCGGGCGGTAATGCTGCCGTGGATCGCGCCGGGGGTGATTGCCGGGGCGCTATTTGCCTTTGCGGTCAGTTTCGACCAGTTCGTGATATCATATTTCCTATCCGAACCCGGCGATAGCACCCTTCCGGTGTTGATATACACCGCGATCCGCAAGGGTTTTACCCCTGAGATCAACGCCATTTCCACGATCATCATCGCCTTTTCCATGTGCGTCATGCTGATCGCCGCACAATTTACCAAATTCGGAGGCGAAAGATGAGCGAAGTCCGTGTTGAGGGCCTGATCAAAGCTTATGGCCCCGTCCGGGCATTAGACGACGTGACGCTAACCTTTCCCGACGGTGGGTTCTTCGGCCTGCTTGGGCCATCGGGCAGTGGTAAAACGACTCTGCTGCGCGCCATGGCGGGTTTTGTCGAACCCGACATGGGGCAGGTGTTTTTTGGCGACCGCCCGGTGGGCGATGTACCGGTGGAGGCGCGCGAAATTGGGATGGTGTTCCAAAACTATGCTCTGTTTCCCAACATGACCGTATCCGATAATGTGGCCTTCGGGTTGCGCGTGCGCGGCATAGCGGCGGGCGAGACGGCGAAACGCGTAGCCGATGTGCTAGATCTGGTACAACTCGGCCCACTAGGCGCGCGCAAGCCGCACGAATTATCGGGCGGTCAACGCCAGAGGGTTGCCATGGCCCGTGCGATTGTCACCCGCCCTCGGGTGCTATTGCTGGACGAACCCCTGTCGGCCTTGGACAAGGCCCTGCGCGTCGACATGCAGATTGAGCTAAAGCGTATCCAGCGCGAGGTTGGCATCACAACCGTCTTTGTCACCCACGACCAGGAAGAGGCGCTAACCCTGTCGGATCGCATCGGTATTTTGCGCGACGGTCGTCTAATCCGTGAAGGAACGCCACAAGAAGTGTATTCCGATCCCGGCGATGTTTTTACCGCACGTTTTTTGGGCGAAGCGAACGTACTGGAGGGTACGCCTGCGGGGGCGTTCCTGGACCTACCTGGGGGCGCACGGGTTGCACGACCTGACGGTGCCATTCGCATTGCAGTGCGTCCTGAACATGTTGCAGTCTCCGTTGATCGCCCAGATGGACCGAACATTCTGCGCGCAGAACTGCGCCAACGTATCTTTGCGGGGGCGATGGGCACTTGCGTAATGGATTGGGAGGGGCAGGTGTTTAAGGCCGTCGCCCGGCATGAGGATTTTGCCGCGCTGCCAGAATCCGGGCCCGTCTGGGTCTCATGGTCCGAACGTCACGCGCGGGGGCTGACCGCGGACTAGGCCAGGATTACATCGATTGCGCGCAGCAATTCGGACGTGGCGGCACAGGTCTTAACGGTCAGCCGCGCGTTTTCGATCTTGGTTTCCAGCGTGACGTTTCCCTGCCGCGCCAGAAATGGCGCCGGAATGGCCATGCTGAGCGTTCCTGCTGGGGCATCCCGGGGCAGGGTCAGCCGGATACGGTCATCCCCCATCTGGACATGGCGCAGCCGCCCGGGAATGTCTGTTTCCAGCAAGACAACTCCCTGTCGGATCAAGCGCAGCACGCCCTCGGAAACAACAACAGAACACGGCCCGCAGGGCGTCGCGACAGGGCCAATGTCGGTGTTTGCGCCATTGGTTAAAGTGAAACCATCCCAAGGCGTGACATCCAGCACCTCGGCCACGGCCATGGCAGGCATAAGCGCGGACCACGCATAAAAGGTATCGGTATCTGGTTGGTCGGTCGTGGCGCCAGTGTCGGCGGAAAAATTCTCTGCCGCCTGGCGCTCAGCCTCCCAGGGGCCGCGAAACAGAGCATGGCTTTCGACGGCAAGTGCTGCGGCCTCGTCCTCTTGTCCCATACGGCGCAGCCCTGCCCAAGTGAGCCAGTTCATCGGTGGCCAGACCCGCCCGCGCCAATATACACCGTCACCGAAGGCCGGATCGTCGCGCCGCACCGAAGGAAGGCGAAAGGCCCCCGCAAAACCGTTGGGATCGTGCAGTTGCACCAGTAAACCTTTCACCTGCTCGGGCGTCGGGATTCCGGCGATCATCGGATAAAACGACGTTGGTGCCAGGCTGTCCACGAACCGCCCATCCAGCAGGCGGTTGGCGAACACCTGGCGTGACGGGTCCCACAGACTGGTGCGGATTGCCTGTTTCAGCGCTGTGGTGCGGCTGGCAATTGCGGCGGCCTCGGCCAACCGTCCTTGACCCGCAAGCAGACCTACCAGCATCTCGCCCTCTAGTGCCAGCAGCGCGTTGAGGCCGACATCGTGACTGTCCAAAAGGCCGGTGGCACGATCAAGGGTTGCAGTGTCATGGACTGGCGAATTGTCCATCGCGCTTTCGTCCTTCGCGCCCAGCTTGGTCCCCCGATAAAGCCCATTGCCGATATCGGATGTGCCGTACCTTACCATCCCGGTGCGATCTGGATCGCGTGCCCGCCACCACCAATCCCAATTGCGCATCAGAACCGGCAGCACCCGTGCCACCAGCGCCGGATCGGGCCAGCGGGCAACATGCATGGCCAGAACACAGGCCGCGATGGGCGGTTGCGACCGGTCGATCCATGCGTCGTTCCCGGTCAGCAGGCAGGGCAGGTTGCCCTGGGGCGTGGCACCCGTGCAAACGGCCAGCAGGTTGTCGCGCGCCGCCTCCGGGTCGACCAAGGTGCAAAGCAAGGCGTTGAAAAGCACATCGTTCAGCCAGACACCGAAACCACCGAACTTGGCTGTCGTCCAGTTGCGCGAAAGCGCTGTATAGGGGCGGCGATTTACCGGATCGAAAACGGTATTCCAACCCACGATGTCGCTGATCGCGGCAAGTGCGGCCGCCGCATCGCTCTTTGACGCCGTGTCGTCTGGCGCTTTGGTCACGTGCTGGCGGGCGCGACCTAAAGTATCGTTCAGATCGTCGCCGACGGCAAATCCGAACCGTGCCTCTGGCGCTTCCTCAAGGTTAAACCGCAGGGCCAGCAGCGGGGCTTTGTTAGCGCGACTTTCCAGAAAAAAATAGCCACGCTCATCAAGTTCTTTGGTCAGCCCACCGAGATTTTCGTGTGCCGTCACCATCAGTGGCGGCGGTTCCGGCGCCACGACGCCATAGCGGTGACCCACACGTATTATCGCCGCATTCAAATCCTCATGCCAGTGCCAGCATCTCCCACCAGGCGCGCCGAGCGCGAGACAGACCCAGAACCGTAGCCCCCATTCGCTAAGGGTGCGTGCGGTCCACTGGCCTTGAATCATGAACGGGTCTGTCTTGTCCCACCGCCAGTCCAGCCGGGTGCCCGCATGCTCCATCTCAACTGCAATCGCCGCAGAATTTGGCGACCGGGGGCCAAGGTGCAAACCGGCGCCTGCGGGAAAATGGGTGGCGGTGCCGGTGCTTGCAGCGAAGGCCACGGGTGTGACGGAGAGCCCCAAGGGCAGCCAGACCATGGCAGCAGGGCATTCGGGCGACCAAGTGCCAAAGGCCCGATCTGCTGAGATTCCGCCGGAACAATCGGCGGGTGATCCAGGATGGTCTGGCAGGGGCATCATCGGGCGCTCCAGGCCGCGATGATCTGGTCCGCCGACACAATTTCAACCTGCCGGTCGAAGCGTTCTTTCAGGATCATCAGTGCGGCGGCATGCCCTTCGGGCGATCCGCTGACCACGGCATCTTCGGCGACGATCACACGCAGGCCCAAATCCACCGCTTCCATCACTGTTGCTAAGACACACACATCGGTTTCCACCCCGGATAGGATCAGCGTCGTTATATCGCGCGCGTCGATCAAAGGGCGAAAGGCGGGACTGGAGAAAACTGAATATCCCGGCTTGTTCAGTATCGGGGCTGTGGGCGCGCGATTGGCAACCAAGGGCAGAACATCCAAAAACCCAGGTGCAAGCTGGTCTGTCGTGACGCTGTTCCAGTAGCGATAGTAATCCCGCCACATGCCACGCGCCAAATCTGCCGAAGGGGGCGGAATAAAGCGAGCGCAAGCCGCAGACTCTGGCGCGTGATCCAGCAGCCGCTCGACCACAGGCAAGATCGTGGAAATCCCTGTCACCGTCCAAGCGCTATCTTCCGCGAACAGGCGTTGCAGGTCGATGACCACATGAAGCGCGTTTTTGACTGGCCCAAAGAGCAGATCCTTGCTAGCGGTGTCTGCCGGCACCAAAAACTCAGGGGCGCCGGTCATTGTAATTTCCTTTCAGGGGGTTGAGATTTTATCTTTATGCAATTGACTGGCAGCGGTCAATTGGCATGAAATGACGAAGGCTGTTCCACGAAATGTCGCAGCTTGCGCATTCCGGTGGCGTTGTTGCATGGATCCTTACCCCACTGGTATCGGTTGTGGCCTGTCTTCTTGAGGGTGCTATAAATGCCGCACAAATTCAACGCTGATCGTCGCGCCAAGATCCCGAAGCAAAAGCGTCGGGTG
>Ga0307981_1004318_pt1 | contig 10055 bp, 7 predicted proteins | sample OrgLakmetagen987_FD_201849 | JGI IMG/M metagenome (GOLD analysis project Ga0307981, IMG submission 201849) | Saline water microbial communities from Organic Lake, Antarctica - #987 | ecosystem: Environmental > Aquatic > Non-marine Saline and Alkaline > Saline | place: Antarctica: Organic Lake... | reverse complement strand
AAGACCGCCATGAGCGAGCGGACCCGCATGCGCGACGTCGCCGAGCGCATCCTCGACGGTTCACTTCGCCCACCCACCGACTGAGCGGCGACGGTCGTCGTCTGGCACGTGCCGTGCCTCGGACCAGCCCACCGTCGCCACCACCAACACGAACGGAGCCCACCGTGGGGACCCACCTTCTCGTCGACGGGAACTCGCTCACCTACCGAGCGTTCTTCGCCCTCCCGACCGACATGGCCACTGCGAGCGGTCAGGTCACCAATGCGGTGTTCGGCTTCACGTCGATGCTCGCCTACGTGCTCGACGAACACGAGCCCGAGGGGATCCTCGTCGCCTTCGATCGTCCCGAGCCGACGTTTCGTCACGAAGCCGAACCGTCGTACAAGGCGCAGCGCGAGGCCGCGCCGGACATCCTCCGCCAGCAGATGGGCCTCGTTCGCGAGGTGCTCGAAGCGCTCGGGATCCAGACCATCGACCAGGCCGGGTGGGAAGCCGATGACCTGATCGCCACCGCGGTCGACCGCCTGGTGGAGCGTGGGAAGAGCGTCACGATCGTGACCGGCGACCGAGACAGCTACCAGCTCGTGAACGACGCCTCCGACGTGAAGGTGATGTACAACAAGCGCGGTGTCAGCGACTATGCGCTGTACGACGAGGACGGCATCGAGGACAAGACTGGGGTGCGGCCCGACAAGTACGTCGAATACGCCGCACTGCGCGGTGACAACTCCGACAACCTGCCCGGCGTCCCCGGAGTCGGGGAGAAGACCGCAGCGAAACTGATCAACAAGTACGGCGGGCTCGACGGGATCTTCGCGAACGTCGACGAGCAGACCCCGAAGCTCAGATCGAACCTGATCGAGAACGAGGAGCGCGCTCGAAAGAACTTCGATCTGATGATCCTGCGCCACGATGCGCCGGTGTCGTCGGTCGACTTCGACGACCTCGGTCCGAAGCCGGATGGTGCCGAGATGAAGCGGTTGTTCGACTTTCTGGAATTCCGTGCGTTGTCGGGCCGGATCACCGCCGCCATCAACAAGATGGGCGCCTCGGTCGACCTCGGGCCCCAGGAAGAGCAGCAAGAACTCGTTGCCGAGGTGACGGTCATGGATTCGGTGGCCGAGGCCGTTGCCGCGATCAAGGGTGTGTCCGCCCTCGACCTTTCTGCGACGTGGGCGGGCGATCCGGGTCGTACCGACCTGACCGGACTCGCGCTCGTCACCGACCCCGCGTCGGCTGACGTCGCCTGGATCCCGGCCGATCTGCTTGCCGACTCGGCGGTGCAGGACGAACTCGCTGCGCACACCGACGTGCGCGGCCATCGGATCAAGCCGCTGATGCGATCGCTGCTGGGCTTCGGCTGCGCGCTCGAGGGCATCGCGCTCGACGTCTCGATCGCGGCGTACCTCATCGACCCAGCCGAAGCGCGGTACGACCTGCCTGACCTGATCGAGAAGTACACCCCGTTCGCTCGACCGACCGATGCTGCAGGGTCGGGGCAACTCGACCTCGACGGGACGTCGCTGACCGATGCGGACCTCGCAGGACGTGATGCGCTCGCCATCCACCATCTGGTCGAACCGATCCGAGCCAGCCTCGATGCACAGGGCATGGCCGAGCTGTACGAGACCATCGAGAACCCGCTCGTGATGGTGCTCGCGAAGATGGAACACGTCGGTATCGCCGTCGACATCGACGAGCTCCGAGGGCTCAACGACAAGCTCACCGCCGAGGTGGAGTCACTCGTCGCAGAGCTGCGCGACGTCGCGGACATGCCCGATCTCAACCTGAACTCACCGAAGCAGCTCCGTGAGTTGCTCTACGACGCAAAGGGGCTCACGCCGATCAAGAAGACCAAGACCGGGCCGTCGACCGACGCAGCGACGCTGGAGAAGCTGGAACACGAGTGGCCGGAGTTCCTGGCACCGTTGCGTCGACATCGAGAGGTCGAGAAGCTACGCGGGACGTACGGCAAGGGTCTGCTGCAAGAGGTCGCCGATGATGGCCGCATCCACGCCACGTTCAACCAGACGGTGGCCCGGACGGGCCGGTTGTCGTCGGACCATCCGAACCTGCACAACATCCCGGTTCGCTCGGAGGAGGGCCGGTTGTTCCGTCGAGCGTTCGTCGCATCGCCGGGCACCGAACTCCTCGTGGCCGACTACAACCAGATCGAGTTGCGCTGCATTGCTCACCTCGCCCAGGACTCAGGGCTCCTCGAGGCGTTCAACACCGGCCAGGACATCCACAGCGCCACCGCGTCGCGGGTTTTCTCGGTGGACCCCGACGACGTGACGGTCGATCAGCGGTCGAAGGCGAAGATGGTGTCGTACGGCCTGGCCTACGGCATGGAGGCCTACGGCTTGGCGCAACGACTGAACATCCCGGTGGACGAAGCAGGCCCGATCCTCGACGCGTACTTCGTGGCGTTCCCGAACGTGAAGGCGTACATGGACACCACTGTCGAACAAGCCCGAGAACGCGGGTACACCGAGACCCTGTTCGGGCGTCGGCGGCCGATTCCCGAACTGATGAACTCGAACTTCCGGGTGCGTCAGGCAGGGGAGCGCCAGGCGATGAACGCCGGGATCCAGGGCCTGGCCGCCGACATCTTCAAGGTCGCACTGGTGCGGATCGACGAGATGCTCAGCGCCGAAGACGTCGAGAGCCGTCTGATCCTGCAGGTGCACGACGAGGTGCTCGTCGAGGTGCCACCCGGCGAGAAGGACACCATCGGCGAGCAGGTGATCGAGATCATGCACGACGCGGCGCAGCTCGACGTGCCGCTCGAGGTGAACGTCAGCTGGGGTCACACCTGGGCCGAAGCCAAGAACTGATCGCAACCAGATGAGCGAACGCGACCACTGGTTCGAGGATCTCGCCGACCACATGGGTGAGGCATACCTCCGGTACTCGTTCACGAAGGGGACGGTGCAGGAGGTCGACCACGTGGTTTCGTCGCTCGGATTGCGCCCCGGTGATCGAGTGCTCGACGTCGGCTGCGGTCCGGGTCGTCACACCATCGAGTTGGCGCAGCGGGGCATCGTCGCCCACGGCATCGACATCAGCGCTCGCTTCGTGGAGATCGCTCGCGAGGCCGCTGCATCGGAGCGACTCGACGGTGCAACTTTCGAGCGGGTGGATGCTCGCGGGATGTCATTCGTCGAGGAGTTCGATGCGGTGATCTGTCTGTGCCAGGGAGCATTCGGGCTGATGACGGCGAGTGGTGAAGACGCCGTCGTGGTCAGCGGCATGGCACGAGCGCTGCGGCCAGGCGGCCGGCTGATGTTGAGTGCCTTCAGCTCGTACTTCGTGGTCCGCCACTGGGAGGGTGCCGACTTCGACGCCGACACGGGGGTGAACCACGAGCACACCGAGGTCAAGTCGGAGACCGGTGAGTCCAAGGCGGTCGACCTCTGGACTGGGTGCTACACCCCCCGTGAACTCCGCTTGCTGCTCGGTGCGCATGGCTTCGACGTCGATCGGATCAGCAGCGTCGAGCCGGGCGCGTACGGCGACGATCCGCCGACTGCGGACAGCGCCGAGTTCCTCGTCCGGGCGACGAAACGCTGATCGCAGGGCGTGTCGGCCTCACATCCGAGCGCCGCCCCGACCTCTCGTCCCTACGGATGGCCGCGTGCCGGCGGCCCCGTCCGCATGATCTGCCCATCGGGCAACCGAATCGACAGTTCTCGGTTTGGTCCGAGCGCGACGTCCCAGTTCTTCTCGTGAAGGAGGGTGTGGTGGTGTTGGCACACGGGCAACAAGTTGGAGAGATCGGTTCGCCCGCCGTGTTCCCAGTGCTGCACGTGGTGCAGCCGGCATCGGTCGTAGTGGGTGCTGCAGTTCGGAACGGCGCACGCGGAGTAGAGCCCGGCGAGCGCTCGGCGTTGCGCCTTGTTGGCCAAGCGGGTCGAGCGCCCCAGGTCGAGGCGGCCGGGAGCGTGGAGGACCATGCCGTTCGCGACGAGCACGACGTCGGGATCAGTGGTGGTGAAGAGGTCGGCGAGCGCCGAGGCAGGGACCTCGACGGGTATGCCCCAGTCGAGGGCAGGGCCAGCGGCCCCGTTGGTTTGGGTCGCGTCGACCACGACGAGTGGAGCGCCGCTGCCGGCTCGTGGCGCTGCATCGTCGAGGATCAGATCGACGAGTGCGAGCGCCTCGAGGTGTTTCGTTCGTTCGAACGCATTCGACGGGGCAGTGTCGGGTGTCGATTCGGAGAACTTGGTCGCCCGGGCCGTCTGGATGCGCTTCGCGAGTTTCGCTCCGGTCAGTGGGTCGAACTTGCCGCGTAGGTTCCACATGCCGTCGGCGTCGGTGAACGTGGTGATTGACGTGGCACGCCGTTGTCGGTCGAACTTCGCCTCGGTGTCGGAGCGATCGAGCGCCTTGGCCTTGCGCTTCACCACCGCATCGAACTGCGAGATGGAGGAACGCCCTGCGGCTGCGGCGAGCTCGGGGTCGCTGAGCAGCGCATCTCTTCCGAGCTGATCGAGTCCGCGGGCGCTCCTGGTGAGTGCGTCGACATGACCTGAAGTGATCGTTCCGTTCGAGAGGGCCTCAGCCATCTCGAATGCTCCGCCGAGCGTGGCCGCTCGCTCAGTTTCCTTCGCAGCCTGGTTGAGTGAGCATCCGCTCGTCTCGGAGATCGTGGCTTCAGCGAAGGCGGTGGGGATCTCGTTCAGGCTCTGGACGAGCTCGGCGCGTCGGGCGTCGATGAAACCTTGCAGTTCGGTCGTAGCGGCGAGGGCGCCACGGATGTCCGTTGCCGTGGAGTCGGGCGACGAGCACACCGCATCGGCGTGCTCCAGTCGCTTGACCGCTTCCGCCAACAGCATGCGAACAAGTGTACGACCTAGATCGAATGATATGGTAGAACGAGACACGATATCTCTCGTTCGTATGCCGGGGTCGCCGCCATCTGTTCCAGCGATGCCGGGTGTGCGCAGTGGCGTCGCTCGCTCGCTCGCTGGCTCGTCTGTCGGCCTTCACCGAAGCGGGTTTCCGGCATGATGAGCTCATGGGGACAGTCCAAGCTGCTCTCGTTCACGACGAGTCGTTCCTCCGGGCGGTATTGCCCACGCAGTGGACTGGCGTCCAGCGCACACCGTTCGCTCAGGAGACGAGGTGAGGGCATTGGCCGGCTCCTGCTGTCAACACTGGTTCTCGAAGCGCAGCAACGTGGGATCGAGGAGATCAGTCTGAGCGTCGAGGCGGACAATCCCGCCATGTTCCTGTACGCCGACTTCGGGTTCGCCGAGGTGTGCCGAGTCGCCGACTCGCCCACCATGGTCCTCGATTGCCGCACGAGGTGACGGCGGCGCATCGTCGGTGAACGTTCACGCCGCCGATCGTGAGCGTTGGGATCAGATCGTGGAATCGGCGTCGGCAGCGCCGGACAAGCCGAGTTCGTCGATCGACGTCTCACGCATCTCGACCTTGCGGATCTTGCCGGTGACCGTCATCGGGAACTCGTCGACCAGCCGCAGATATCGGGGGATCTTGTAGTGGGCGATGCGGCCGTCGCAGAAGGCCTTCACCTCGTCGATCGTGATCGTTTCACCGGCCTTGGGCTTGATCCACGCCATCAGTTCCTCGCCGAACCTGGGGTCCGGGACACCGATCACCTGGACGTCCTCGACGGCGGGATGGGCATAGAGGAATTCCTCCACCTCGCGCGGGTAGATGTTCTCGCCGCCGCGGATCACCATGTCCTTGATCCGCCCGACGATGTTGACGTATCCGTCGTCGTCCATCACGGCGAGGTCGCCGGTGTGCATCCATCCATCGGTGTCGATCGCGGCAGCGGTCTTGTCGGGGTCGTTCCAGTAGCCCTGCATGACCGAGTACCCGCGGGTACAGAACTCGCCGGTCTCGCCACGCTCGATGGTGGCACCGGTCGCCGGGTCACACACCCTGATCTCGACGTGCGGGTGGACGACACCCACCGATTCGGTGCGATGTCGGATGGTGTCGCCGGGCAGCGTCTGGGTCGACACCGGTGACGTCTCGGTCATGCCGTAGCAGATGCTCACGTCGGCCATGTGCATCTTGTCGATACAGCCGCGCATCACTTCGATCGGGCACAGCGAACCGGCCATCACGCCGGTGCGCAGGCTCGACAGGTCGTAGGTGTCGAAGTCGGGGAGCGCCATCTCGGCGATGAACATCGTCGGGACGCCGTACAGCGAGGTGCACCGCTCGTCCTGGACCGCTCGCAGGACGGCGGCGGGATCGAAGGCTGCGCCGGGGATCACCATCGTGGCACCGATCGCAACGCACCCCAGGTTGCCCATGACCATGCCGAAGCAGTGGTAGAAGGGCACGGGAATGCAGACGCGGTCGCCGACTCCGAGTTGTTGCAGCGATGTCACGAAGTAGCCGTTGTTCAAGATGTTGCGATGGGTGAGGGTGGCTCCCTTCGGAAATCCGGTCGTTCCCGATGTGTACTGGATGTTGATCGCATCGTCGGGCGAGAGCGTCGTGCGAAGAGCAGTCACTGCGCTCCGGGCCCCAGCGTCGTCGATGAAGAGTTCCTCCCACTCGCGGTCCCAGAAGAAAACCGTCCGCTCCAGCGCAGGCACGTCGGGCCGGACCTCGTCGGCCATCGCCCGGTAGTCGGAGGTCTTGAAGTTCGGTGCAGCGATCAGCCAACGACATTCGGACTGGTTCAGGGCGTAGGCGAGTTCGTGGGTGCGGTAGGCGGGGTTGATGTTCACGAGGACCACGCCGATGTGGGCCGTTGCGAACTGGACCAGGGTCCACTCGGCGTGGTTCGGGCTCCACAGGCCGACCCGGTCACCGGGTCCGAGCCCGGCGGCAACCAGACCGGCAGCGAGTCTCCACACCCGATCCGCCAGTTCGTCGTAGGTCCAACGGATGTCCTGGTGGCACGACACGAGTGCGTCTCGGTCACCGTGTCGGTCGACCGTGGCGGCGAACGCATCGCCGATGGTCGTCTCGAGCAGTGGTGTGTCGGTCGGTCCCGATGCGATCGCGGCGTTCCCCATGTGTCCCCCTCGTGTGATTCCCCGTCGACATCCTCGCGCGGCGAAACGGTGTCGCCGTGCCCGGACGGCGCTGGTTCACTTCGTGCGATGCATGCCGTGGAACGCCTGAAGAACTTCCTCGACGCCGATCGGCTCGCCGTGGCGGGTGCGCTCGTGGTCGTCGTCGACCGGTCCACCGCCGAACTGGTGGCAGCGACCGGCCTCGACGGTCGACGGGTCCTCGAGGCGATCGGCGCGCTCCGGTCCGCCGAACTCGTCACGTCAGCCGACGGGCGCCATCGAATCGACGTCGAGGCACTGCGCGGGATCGCTGCCGAACTCGTCGAACCCGACCTGCCGATGGACCCGGTGATCGGCTTCGGGATGACCGATGACGAACGCGACGTTCTCGCCCGGTACTTCGAACGACGAACCCTCACCGCGGTGCCCACCTCGCGTGCCAAGCGACTCGTCGTGCTCGAGCGGTTGGCGCTCGAGTTCGACGTCGGCACCCGCTACCCGGAGCGGGACGTCAACTCGATCCTCGGCGGCTTCCATCCCGACTGGTCGACCCTGCGACGCCACCTCGTGGACGAAGGGCTGCTCGATCGGGAACAGAACGTCTACTGGCGCAGCGGGGGTCGTGTCGCCGGGGTGTACCGGGGCTGACGCCACCTGGTCGGGATCATCTGGGTCGCTGATACCATTTATGCTTGCGCTCTCACCCGAGAGGCACGTCCGCTCCCATGGGCTGATGTTCATCGATCCGTTTCCGAAAGCCGATTCCCCTTGACCGACACTGCTATCACCCCCGCCGCCGAAGAGATCGAGCCGAACCCCGAGGCCACGGCTCCGACCTCCACCGCTCCCCAGTTCGGGACGTTCGACGACGAGGGCAACTACACACCCCGAGAGATCATCTCCGACGACCTGGGGATGAGCTTCGAAGACGCCATCGCCGGCACGATGGTCGAAGTCGAAGACGGTCAGATGGTCAACGGCACCGTCGTCAAGATCGACAAGGACGAAGTCCTGCTCGACATCGGTTACAAGAGCGAAGGCGTCATCCCGAGTCGTGAGCTGAGCATCCGCAACGACGTCGACCCGTCCGAAGTGGTCAGCATCGGCGAGGTCATCGAAGCACTCGTCCTCACCAAGGAGGACAAGGAAGGTCGCCTCGTCCTGTCGAAGAAGCGTGCGCAGTACGAGCGTGCCTGGGGCGACATCGAAGCGAAGAAGGAAGCCGACGAAGTCGTCTCCGGTCCGGTCATCGAAGTCGTCAAGGGCGGCCTCATCGTCGACATCGGCTTGCGTGGCTTCCTGCCCGCATCGCTCGTCGAGCTGCGCCGTGTCCGTGACCTCGCTCCCTACATCGGCACGCAGGTCCACGCCAAGATCATCGAACTCGACAAGAACCGCAACAACGTGGTCCTGTCCCGTCGTGCCTACCTGGAAGAGAACCAGAAGGAGACCCGCGACCAGTTCCTCAACAACCTCAAGGTCGGCGAGGTCCGCGAAGGAACCGTGTCGAGCGTCGTGTCGTTCGGTGCGTTCGTCGATCTGGGGGGCATGGACGGACTCATCCACGTGTCCGAACTCTCCTGGAAGCACGTCGATCACCCCGGCTCGGTCGTCACCGTGGGTGACCCGGTCAAGGTGCAGGTCCTCGACGTCGACTTCAGCCGTGAGCGCATCAGCCTCTCGCTGAAGGCCACCCAGCAGGATCCGTGGCAGGAATTCGCCGAGGGTCACCAGGTCGGCCAGCTCGTCTACGGCCGAGTCACCAAGCTGGTCCAGTTCGGTGCGTTCGTCCAGGTCGGCGACGGCATCGAGGGTCTCGTGCACATCTCGGAGATGTCGGCGCACCACGTCGACAGCCCCGAGCAGGTCGTCACGCCGGGCGAAGAGCTGTGGGTCAAGATCATCGATCTCGACCTGGCTCGTCGCCGGATCAGCCTGTCGATCAAGCAGGCCGCCGAGGGTGGCGAGCTCGCCGCCGAGTACCGCGAGCACTTCGAGATCGACGAAGCCGGCAACTACGTCCAGGGTGAGGCATCGGCAGAGGCCGAAGCCGCATGGAGCGAGTACTACGGCGATGGTTCCGAGAAGCCCGCCGAAGGCGACGCCGCCACTGATGCAGATGCCGACGCCGCAGCACCGGCAGAGGCCGAAGAGGCACCAGCCGAGACCCCCGTCACCGAGGGTGAGGCAGTGGCCGAGGTCGCCGAGGCCGCAGCGGATGACGTCGCAGCCAATGTCGAGGAAGAGACTGCGCCCACCACAGAGTGAACCGCTTCGGTGCTGAGCGCCGGATCGAACGAGTGAACTGAATGCTGCCCGGCTCTTCGGAGTCGGGCAGTATTCGTTTTCGTGATCGTGGTGGGACTGACAGGTGGGATCGGCGCAGGGAAGTCGACGGTGTCGAAGCTGCTCGCAGAACGGGGCGCTGCGATCGTCGACGCCGATCAGATCGCACGAGACCTGCAAGCGCCCCGCACCCCGGTGGTCGCCGCGATGGCCGAACGATTCGGCGAGCAGATCCTCGATGCCGACGGTGCGCTGATCCGACCGGAGGTGGCCAAGATCGTCTTCAGCGACCCCGACGCGCTGAAGTCGCTCAACGCCATCGTGCACCCGGCGATGCAGACCGAGATCCAACGTCAGATCGACGAGCATCTCGATACCGACCGCGTGGTGGTACTCGACTTCCCATTGCTCGGCGAGAATCCGCGCAAAGGTCTGTCGGCGACGATCGTCGTCGATGTTCCCCACGACCTCGCGGTGGAGCGGGCGGTCGAACGGGGAATGGAACCCGACGACGTCCGCCGGCGCATCGACTCCCAGATGCGTCGAGAAGACCGCTTGGCGATCGCCACCCACGTCATCGACAACTCCGGTGACCTCGTCGACCTGGTCTCACGAGTGGATCGGATCTGGGAGCAGCTCCGATCGCTGCCGCCCACCGAGGCCTCCGACCTGGCCGAACCGGTCGATGCTCCTCGGACCACGTGGGTGTTCGGCTACGGCTCGTTGGCCAGCCCGGCATCACTCGCACGAACGATCGGC
>Ga0307981_1004317_pt1 | contig 10055 bp, 11 predicted proteins | sample OrgLakmetagen987_FD_201849 | JGI IMG/M metagenome (GOLD analysis project Ga0307981, IMG submission 201849) | Saline water microbial communities from Organic Lake, Antarctica - #987 | ecosystem: Environmental > Aquatic > Non-marine Saline and Alkaline > Saline | place: Antarctica: Organic Lake... | reverse complement strand
AGCCTCCGCAAAGGAGCAACTCACTAACTGGAGAGCCGGATGCGGGAGATCCGCAAGTCCGGTTTGGAAGGGGGGGCAGGGCAAAACCCTGCTCCTACCTTAGCCGGCGGGTACCAGCTGGTCCCGGTGGGTAGGGCACGATCGCCGAGCGTGCCGCGCTACTCCTGGAGTCTCCCTAACTACCATTCCATATCATCGGAGTCCTGAGTCTGAAGGTTCCGAGAGGGTTTTTGGTTAGAGGAAGTTGAATGGCGTAACTCGGATTGCCCGGCGGTCAATCCCTACCGTTTGGTAACCCTAGCGCTTAGGTTTTTAGGCCATTGGCGGGGGGTGGGTACAAAAAAGGGAGACTCACGTGATGTGAATCTCCCTTTTGAAAGATCATTGCTGCTGGAAGCAGCATGAACGGACTGCGGCTGGAAGCCGCAGATACTTAAAAGTCCTAGAGGTCGTTAAACATCTGGAAGCCTTCAGCTGGTGTGAGTCCGTCATGGACGACTCCCTTTACTGCTTTCATCATTGCGAGTGGCTTAGCTGACTGGAAGACGTTGCGTCCCATGTCTACGCCGGATGCTCCGCAGTTGATTGCTTTGTAGCAGAGATCGAGAGCGTCTAGCTCAGGGAGCTTCTTGCCGCCTGCGATGACGATTGGCACTGGGCAGGCTGCGACGACGTTTTCAAAACCTTCTGTGTAGTAAGTCTTGACGATGCTTGCACCGTTTTCTGCACAGACGCGTGATGCGAGGCCGAAGTAACGTGAGTCACGTGCCATGTCCTTACCGACAGCGGTGACACCCATGACTGGGATATCGTATTTCATGCCGATGTCCACGAGGCGGCTGAAGTTAGCAATGGTGGTAGCTTCTGTGTCAGCGTCACCTACTGAGAGCATTGCTGCCATGCAGGATACGTTCATGCGGATCGCGTCTATTTCAGAGATGAGCACGTTGTGGTTCATTTCTGTGAGGATTGTGGTGCCGGTGTCTGTGCGGAGACAGATTGGCTTGCTGTTCTCAGGTGGGATGGATGAGCGGATCATTCCACGGCAACCCATGAGGCAGTCTGCCTCCTCTGCGAGTGGTGCGATGTTGAGGTCGATGCGCTCAAGACCAGAGGTAGGTCCCATGAGGAATCCGTGGTCAAATGCGAGCATGACGGTGCGTCCTGACTGCTTGTTAAAGATACGAGACATGCGGTTTTTGATGCCCCATGATGCGTTACGCATTCCCTTGAGGTAAAATGCGCTGGTGTCTGCTGGTGTGTTGAGTCCGAAGTTGTCTCCGTCTCTGATGTCGTCTAAGTCTGCCATAATGGTAATTTGTTTGTAGAAGCGACAATTTGCCGCCTCTTTAGTTAGTATTGTTGGTTTGGTTTGTGGAAGCGACACCCTGTCGCTTTGTTAGAAGTTTAGAAATTTAATAAAACGACTGAGTGTCGTTTTTACAAGGAAATTATATCACGCGATCATTACCGCCATCGATAGGAACCTGAGCTCCTGTGGTAGCGCAGAAGACTGGGCCAGCCACACAGCTCACCATACGAGCGATGTCTGTGGATTTTATTTCAGTGCGGAGTAGGTTCTTAGTCTTGTATTCTTCTACTGTGATGCCGTAGCGTTGTGCAGATTTCTCAAGAACTTCTTGGGTCCAGATTTCGGTATCGAAGACTGCGTCTGGGTGAACGGTATTGACGCGGACTCCATCGGCAGCGAGCTCGAGTGCTGCAACGCGGGCGAGCTGGGTGACACCAGCTTTTGTCACTGAGTATGCCGCCGCTCCTGGTCCAGGTGCGCTGAAGTTCCTTGAGCCGATGATAATAATGGACGCTGAGAATCCGTGCTTGAGATAAGGGATAGAGAACTTGAGGAATCTCTGTGTTGCGGTGAGATTGATTTTGATATGTAGGTCCCAGCTGGTATCGAGCTCTTCAATGTATTCGCCAGCTTTGAAAATACCGGCGTTTGCTACGATGATATCGATCCCGCCGTAATGCTTGGCGACTGCTTGGATGGCGGCTTCAAATTTAAAGTCGTCGGTAATGTCGCATACCACTCCGCTGATGCCATCACCTTTGAGGTTCTCAGTGATCGCTGGATTGATATCCATGCCGATGACGACTGCTCCATCTGCATGAAGTCGCTCCGCTGTGGCTCTGCCGATACCACCAGCAGCACCGGTAACGATGGCTATTTTTCCAAGGTGAGGCTTGGATTCATCGAGTTCTGGTTGAAAATTCTTACGTGCTCTAGCGATGGCGAGCGTATCCGCGTCTGTTCCAGCCGCGGCTTGCGCCTGCCGGAGAATGTTAGTTACTGTTGTGAGTTGGTTCATGATTTTTTGTGTGTTGTCTATGTGGTATCGACCTCTGGCCGATATGCCAAGTCTTTTTGACTTATCGACCAGAGGTCGATGTCACGATAGAAGCCTGCATTTCGGAGATGTTGGCGGTGGCGTCATTACCATCGAAGACGGCGCTGCCGGTGACGATGAGGTCTGGCTTGATGGCTGCGATGTCGCCGATGTTGTTCTTCTTCACCGCGCCGTCGATGGCGATGACTAGTTCTGGCTTGAGTTCGCGGAGCTTGGCCACCCGCTCGGCTACTCGTTCAAAAAAGGTTTCTTTACCGGTGTCTGGCCCGATGGATAGCACGAAGACGACATCGATTTTCCCCAGGTGCGGGGTGATGGTTGCTAGCGGAGTGCTCGGGTAAATCCCCACACTACAGAGTGCGTCTGAGGCGTTGATGAGATCCAGAGTTTCTTCAAATTTCTCTGTATGCTCAGGGTGAACGGTGATGATGTTAGCGCCAGCATTAACGAAGTCTGCGATGTGGTTTTCTGGCTGGCTGACTAGTAGATGCACGTCTTTGATGAGATCAGTTTCTAGCCCAGCGAGGAACGGAGAACCGACGGTGATCTTAGGCCACGCGTGACCATCCATGACATCGAGGTGCAGCAGGTTGACACCGGCTTGCTCAAGGATAGAAATTTCTTTTCCTTGATCCATCATGCTCCCTGTGAGGGTGCCGATGCTGAGCTGTGGAGTCCCAGTCTTTAGCTTTGAAATGAGTGCTTGTTTGTTCATGAGTGATTATTTTGTAGTGAGAAACCTGGCTTCTTTTTTAAGGAAGGCTTGGAGCTCAGCCTCGTCTGGTAGTGCTACTTTATAAGATGAGACAAACATATTTTCGTCCATTCCGCCAAGTGCATATTCTACGAGTGTTGAGTCTTTGTCGGTGCAGAGTAGTAGGCCGATGGGCGGATTGTCGCCCTGCTGAACTTCGTGTTTTTTGTAGTAATTGAGGTAAGTATTTAGCTGGCCTGCGTTTACGTGATCAAAGGAGCCGATTTTGAGTTCGATGAGGACGTTGCAATGAAGCTTGCGGTGGTAGAATACGAGGTCGATAAAGTAGTCTGAGCTTCCGATGCGGATTTTCTTTTGGCGGTCTTCGAAGCAGAACCCGTGTCCGAGTTCTAACAAGAATGATTGGAGGTCGCTGAGGAGTTGGGCCTCGAGGTCGGATTCCTTGAGCGCTTCTTTTGGCTTGAGTCCGAGAAATTCAAAAATATAAGGGTCTCTGATGATGTCTTCTGGTTTGAGTTGCTCGGAGTTTTCGTTGGCGATACGGATGAGCTTGTCTTTGTCTGTGGAGAGCCCGGTGCGCTCGTAGAGGAGGGAGCCGATCTGGCGTTTTAGTTCGCGGACGCTCCAGTTTCCTCGGATAGATTCTATTTCGTAGAACGTGCGCTGGAGCTGGGTGTCTATTTTTATGAGTTCTGAGAAATGGCTGAATGATAAGCCGTTAATGAGCTTCTCCGCAGATATCAGATGAAGATCGTCATCGGATTTGAATTGTTGTGACACTGTCTCAACAATTTGTAGTGTATTCATCCCTAGTGACTCGGGTAATTGTTGTGACGCTGTCTCAACAATTTGAGGGTAAGTGTCGTAGAATTTTTTACACCGCCATAGTCCTCCTTTGTTGAGACCTGTAATCTTTATCTTTTTGGCTACCTGTTCAATGAGCTTTTCTCCATATTCAGCTCTATCTTCCCCATTCTGTTCGTATTCAACGATGTAAGCGCCTATTATCCAGTTTCTTATAGTTAACCCCACGTTGGCAGAGTGACTCACATGCTTCTTAAGAGAAGTATCTAGGTCATTGAGCTGGGTGACGAGATTGGTGAGTTTCATTCTTTTGAATTCTCCTGACGGTGTCGAGAGTATTGTAAATCGGTTAATTTTTCTCTATAAGTTCAATCAGAGTTTTCACCGCATATTCTACGAAGGCGGGGTCTTCTGCTGAGTAGTCTAGGGCTTCTACTTTGATGGTGTCTGGGAGTGCTTTTTGGAGTGATTGCCAGTAGGCGGCATCGAGTTCTGGGTTGTAGAGTTCACCGCCTTTGGCTGAGTAGCTGGAGACGCCTTTGAGCGGCATGAGGAAGACGGTGTCCTTGGTGGAGTGCTTGAGTCTCTGACCAATGTTCTGGGCGATTTTGTCTTGTTCCTGTGCATTTGGCCGAGGCACAAAGACATAAGGGGTGTGCCAGGTGACCATGTGGTCTTCGTAGCCGGCGGGGATTTTGCTAGGCTCATGGACGAGTATCCCGAGATGCTCAGATCCACCTGGACAGACGACTTGGGGCAGACCTAGCTTACCAGCAACGGTGAGACGTTCTGGGCCAGAGGCGCGCAGGGCATCGAAGGTGGCGTCTGCTATTTCGCCCATGGCGTAGTCGAACACGGCGGTGATGATGCCTTCTTTCATCATCTGCTCCATGGCTTCTCCGCCTGCGCCGATGGCGTGGAAGGTGATGACCTCGTAGCCTGCTTGTTCGAAGAGTTCGATAGCGTGCATCGCTCCCTTAGTGATCACGCCGAGGTTAGTCATGCCGATGACTCCTTTAGCCTCTGACTTGGTGATGCTGCGCTCGACGAGTGACATGCCGTAAGCTGCCGCCGCCGCATTCGCGATGATTTTACGAGAGAAGACATTAAGTCCGAGGATGTCCGATACGGAGAACATCATGGTGATATCCTTGATGCCCACGAAGGGACCTACATCGCCAGAAGCTGCGGTGGAGAGCATGACCTTGGGGAATCCATAGGGCAGAGCCTGCAGCACAGGTGCACAAGTCGATGTGCCCTGAGTGCCGCCGAGCGTAACGACTCCATGGATAGCGTCTTTGCCGATGAGTTCGATAAGCGTCTTCTTCGCCCCTTCAGTGACGAATGGGCCAGATATTTCGCGGCTAGGTTTGATGAGTAACTCCTCTAGCGAACCGCCACCTCTAGAGATGACCTCAGCACGGGAAATATCTGCTTCAATACCTGGATCACCTACCACTCCGATATCAATGATGAGAGCCTTACCGCCGAGAGATTCTATTTCCTCACGCATGAGGTTAGCTTCCGCTGCTTTAGTATCCAGCGTTGCTAGTATGGCGATTGTCTTCATAAAAATAGTGAGTTGTGAGTTGTGACTGGTGAATTATTCTTTGATTCTAGAGTTTTTGGTAATCGTAGTGAGTATTGCTACGAGCTGGTTCGATTCATCCAATAGAGAAGTGAGTTGGCTTTCTGGTAAGACTTCTGTCTTAATGAGGAGTCTTATCCAATAATGAGACTCTCTCGCTTCCTTACAAGAAATATACATTTTGGCAGTGAAATCTGCTTTACTCTGCCCGGCTTGAGCCTCCTCTACGTTTGCTCCTATTGATGTAGCTGAGCGCAGTAACTGGTTTGCTAGGGTTATTGGAACATTCCCAATTTTTTCCATCGCCTGACAGAGTTTTACTACTCTGCAAGCGAAATCAAAACTACGATTTTGGATATCAGGATTCATACGAGAAATTCACCAGTCACAATTCACCAGTCACTATTCTTAGCTGAAACGGATGTCTGCGAAGTCTTTGGCCGCTTTGGATACAGCAACCTCGATCGGGAGGCGCTCTGTGGATGAGCCTGTCCAGAATCCGTGGCCGGTGGTGTTATCGATGATGTATTGAGCATCGGCTGGCTTCTCAAGAGCGGCACCGTGAGCTACTAGGATCACGTCTGGATGCACTTCGCGACACTTGGCGTATGCTTCTTCCGTGAGGGCGGCAGTTTCATCGAGTGTCATGCCACCTTGGTATCCTTTGAGTCCACCTTGTGTTGTTCCCGCGTGGAAACAGAAGACGTGTGGCTTAGCTTCGCTGCAGATGCGGATGGAGTCTTCGAGAGTGAATCCTAGACCGATGGAAACCATGCCCATTTCTTCACGAGCGTATTTGAGCATTTCGATTTCATTGTCGAGTGTGATGCCGGCTGAGCTCATCACTTTGAAAATTTCTGAATCTTTATCCACATAAGAGATAGACGGTCCGATGTTAGAAACCGCGTTGACTCCCATGTCCTTGCACTCTTGTAGCACCATGTGCATGTCCTTCAGCGGATCATTCGCATTCAGGCAGGCGCAGACGAATGCTTTGCCATCGAGCGCGGGCATGATGTCCTCGCGGGTGTAATTGAGTGTTTGCTTGTTAGAGTCGAGGATCGGCCACATCATGGACATCGTTCCCATGCCGTTAGCACGGAGACGAGCGCCTGAGAATGTATTGATGCAGTCAGTACCAGCGGCTTCCTGGAGCTTAGCTACGAGACCAGATCCAGCGGATGAGATCATAATAGGTAGGCGGTTATCGACTTTGTTTTTGAGATTCGCAAGAATCGTTTCTGTAGAGATGCGTTTAGTAATCATAGTTTATTTAGTTATTATTTAAATGTAGCGGTTACCGCCAGCTTGGTCTTGCACTATTCTGTCAATTTTATGCATAAAATCGTCAGGTTGACACAGAATAAAAATATACTTTTTTAAAGTATTTGATAGAAATATAAGCTTAATCATCTAAGATGGAATTAATCATGAAAACTGTAAAACATCATAGCTGGCTCGATTCTTTCTTCGTAGATCCAATAACAGAAATGAATACTTACCTAATCATATTCTTTATTTTAATGTTGCTCTGGTTATCCGTTCTGATTCTTTATTATGCTAGAGGTAAAACAAGTGCTAGACTTCGCTCGATAATTTACTTAAGCCCTTTGTCTATAGTTATATATACGATATTAAGTAAGCATTATATGGTAAATATGTATTATTCGTCTTTAGGTGGTGGTGGTGGAGTAGATCCTGATATGTATTTCAATCAGATATCTTACGTAAATAGGATGACAATGACGTCAATAACAGGTGCTGCATTCACATTTATTTTTGCCTTATTTGTTGCGATTACGACAAAATCAGCGTCTCAAGAGAGTTCTATTTCAGCCTAAATCTTGACCTGTAAGACGATGGCGGTTCTTTCATGATCTTGGAGAACTCGCGGGAGAAGTGGCTTTGGTCAGCGAAGCCGCATTCGTAGCTGATCTCTGCGAAGCTGTGGGTAGTCTGGACGATCTTGTGGCACGCTTCTTGGACGCGTAGGTGGCGGATGTATTCCTTAGGGGTCATGTTAAAGCAGGCTTTAAATTTCCTCAAGAATGAGCTGAGCGAGAGGTTTGCGCTAGCGGCTAGCTCAGTGATCGGGAGGTTCTCACGGAAAGATGCGTGAATGGTCTTGAGGGCATCACCGAGCTCTTCATTTTTCATCAGTGAGGTGGTTCCTTGGCTAAATGGACGCGTCACTCCCACGATCCCACAGACCTTGCCTTTGTTATCTAGTAAGGGTTTCTTAGTGGTGGTGGACCAGTCTACGAATCCATTACCGCGCGGCACTAGCTCCACGCGGTTGATGATGGATTCGCCTGTTTCAAGGACCAAAATATCGTCCTTTAAGATTTCCTTAAACAGGTTAGGCGGCATAAATTCATTGTCCCGCTTCCCCAGAATATCCGCCCCGTCTTCAACATCAAATAGTTCGAGTAATCGCTTATTAAATGCCACGTAACGTTGATCGATATCTTTGACAAAGTAGACGAAGCCAGGAAGGTCATCGAAGATGTCTGCGAGCAGATTACTTACCCTGTGAGTTTGAAAGAAGTCGTCATTCTGCATGGTCTTTTTTAGTGCGTTTTACTTGAGTGTTTTTGAAAATTGAATGGCTATTGGAGCCGATCCCTAGTCGGAAGGGGATCGGTTTACCCCAGTTCTCAGGGGGCGTTAAGCTACTGCCTTTGAGAGGGAGTATGGTGATGAGTTTACCGTTGATTTTGGCAGTGATTTCTGTGTCAGTGACGGCGAGTTCTAGGTGATAGCTTTCACCGGTTTCAATGGCTAATTTACTGGGGTTTTCCTGTTGGATCAAATCTTTACCATTAATGGAGTGAAATCCCGTAAGGTGAGCGTCTGAATGATCTAGCTCGAAGACGATAAGCCCTTTTATGGTGGGAAGAAAGACGCACATGTTTCCCTCGCCATAGACTCGGCTGAATTCTGTAGAAAATGTGTAGTAATAGCCAGCGGAGAAGCTGAAGAAACGTTTAGAGTATTCGGATTGTTTTTTCTGGGTGTTGAGGCTATTACCATCCGTCCACCATTCACCCGTTAATACATGGGGCTGATTTGCTGTTAGAGAAGACCACTCACCTATTTTTCCGTTGAGCTCCCAGCTAGAAATAATAGCTTGAGGTATGTGAGGTGGAGATTTTCTGGTTGAGAAATAGGCTACTATGCCGATGGCTCCTATCGCAGCTACACCGCAGAGAATAAGAGATTTGTAGTTTTTGTGTTTACGTTGGTTTAACAGGTGATAAATTTTTCTTAGTGAAAGTGCCAACGTCTCGGCTGATGCTGGGCGTTTGTGCTTATCTTGCTGGAGGCAGCGCATGATAATGTACTCTAGCTTCTTAGGAATATGTGCCTTACTGAGTGATTGAAAATTCCCCCTCGGAGTGACTCCCATGAGCATCTCGTAGAGCAGAACGCCCACACTGTAGAGATCAGATCTAGGTGATAGTTCCTCATTTCTTGTCTGCTCGGGAGACATGTAGTCTGCGGTGCCAACAGTAGTGCCGGTCATGGTGAGCGAGGTATTTTGCTCAGTGGCGCGCATGTCTTTGGAGATACCAAAGTCGGTGACTTTCACGCAGCCGTTACTTCCTAGCAAGACATTTGCTGGCTTGATATCCCGATGGATGATGCCGAGCTGATGCACGGCGGAAAGGCCCTCACAGACTTTGATGGCTATCCTCACTGCGGTGCGCTGATTGAGGGTGAATTCATTATTCAGCTTTTGATGCAGATCCTCGCCTTTAATATATTCTAGCACTAGGTAGGGGGTGCCGTCTTCCATAACGGCGGCGTCATGGATGGATAGCACATTGGGATGCTTTAGCTGCGCCATGAGCGTTCCTTCACGCTTAAGACGCTCAACGAATAGCTCTTTATCTTTTGCCTTCGGGGAGAAAATCTTCAGTGCTACAGTGCGATTCAGTTCAGTATGAATTGCGCGGTAAACAGTGCCCATACCGCCCTTACCTAAGGTTTCTTTGATGCTGTATCCTGGCAGCACGATCGTCTCATTTTCACGTGGTGCATCCAGCCGCTCAGTGAGAGCCCAAGCCAGCATTTTCTTGGCTTTCTCAGCTGTCTGCGTGGCATTGTTAGGTGGCATGATAGATTGATTGGGAAAATTTAATCTGATAAAATAGCAATAAGGTAGCGCAGTTCATCATCAGGGTCTTCATTTTCTGTGATGGTCTCTATGATCTCTGCTCGGAGCATTTCTCCGTATCGCTTACGCATTCTGTGGACACCTACTTTTACGGCAGAAAGTGAGAGATGAAGATCATCTGCTATTTCTTGATAACCTGAGGTAAGCTCTCCACTGAGACTGGGCACTAATGCGTTATAGAGTTTGAGTTTACCTTCTTCTTTGTATTTTTGGCGTAGTTGTTCGCCAGCAGCCTCTACGATGATGAGTGCCCAGCGTTTATCAAAACTCACGGTGGGATCGATCGCTTTTTCGTCTCCCCAGCGTTCTTCTTCGGCGGCGATGTCGGTGACCACTACTCTACCTGAGCCACGTTTGATGGTGACTTCTTTGGCGTGCTCATCTCTGAGGTAGCGTTTA
>Ga0307981_1004315_pt1 | contig 10057 bp, 10 predicted proteins | sample OrgLakmetagen987_FD_201849 | JGI IMG/M metagenome (GOLD analysis project Ga0307981, IMG submission 201849) | Saline water microbial communities from Organic Lake, Antarctica - #987 | ecosystem: Environmental > Aquatic > Non-marine Saline and Alkaline > Saline | place: Antarctica: Organic Lake... | reverse complement strand
GCACCGCATTTTACAAATATTTCCCCACAGATCGCATCAAGCAGCTGCGGCCTGACCACTCAGACGCGCCTCAAACATAGCTAAATCCTGTGGTGGATTTGGTACCTTTATGCAGATGGACCCAACTCTGGTGCGCGCGATCCTGAACCGGCCAGCCTTGCGATCCCGGGACGCGGTGTGCCCAACCAATACGGTGATCCGGATTTTCGCCGCGGTACGGCGATCTTGGGGGAACGCGGCCTGACGCTTGATAGCTGGCACTATCACCACCAGCATCAGGAATTCCTTGACCTCGCGCGCGCATGTTCCGGTACGACCCTGATCCTGGACCATTTCGGCACACCCCTTGGCGTGGGCCGTTTCGAGGGAAAGCGCGACGAGATTTTTAAGGCGTGGAAAGACCACATGGCAGAGCTGGCCGAATGCCCGAACGTGATGGCGAAACTTGGCGGTCTTTGCATGCCTGACAATGGCTACGGCTACATGCACCGCGTCCTGCCCCCTTCATCAGACGAGATTGTCGAGGTGCAGGGAAAATGGTACGCACATATGCTTGAGGTGTTTGGCGCAAACCGCTGCATGTTCGAGAGCAACTTTCCCGTGGACCGGACTGCGGTCAGCTATCCGGTAATCTGGAATGCGTTCAAGAAGATGTCGGCAGATTTGACCGAAGCCGAGAAGACGGCGCTGTTTTCAGGCACCGCGCGGCGGGTCTATGGTTTGGCGCCAGCCAGTTGAGCGGAATTGTTCAGAAAGCGGGCTTTGGCGGCCAAGCCAAGTCAGGCCCCGTTCTGAAATACGAGACGTTGTTGGTGTAGACATGATCGGGCATCAACCTGATCAACCGCCCGTCGGGGTCATCAATCGACGCTATATTTTCAATGAACCAAGGGTTCCAGTGTTCCGCGTCACCAAGATATTTCTTGAGCAGTCGGCGAAATCTATCTGGTGACATCTGTTCAATACTTGCCTGCCCCCGCAGGCCCAAATGCAGCAAGACGCCTGCATCTTTGTCAAAGTGTACGATTTCGATGGCACATCTGGGATCACCTTGCAGCCGCGTTACAGAGCTGGTGGTCTTTGAGCCGAGCAACCAGATCGCTTCGTCCTCCCAAATGAACCACATCGGCGCATTTCGCGGAGTGCCATCTTCGGCAATTGTTGCGACCGTCGCCATGAGCGGGAGCGCTAGAACGTCTTTTGGATCGAAGGTTTGTCCCATATCAAAAGCCAATCACCAAAAGACGGTCCTCGCAAGAGGACCGTCCAAGAAAGCCGTAATTCTGGCGCGATAGCTTTGGACTGTGCAGCGCCAACGTCAGCGCCTGTCTTCTTTTCCGCCTAAGCGAACTTGAAGAAACACAGTTTGTTGCCATCATGATCGCGCACATAGGCACCGTAAAAGCGGTCTGGCACGCGCTGGCCGGGAGGACCGTCACACGTCGCGCCCAGTTCAATCGCGCGGGCATAGATTGCGTCAACTTCCGGCTTTGTCTGAGCTGTAAAGGCCACCATCACACCGTTGCCGGGGTGGGGGGCCTCTTTGTTGTAGGGCTCGCAGACCGAAATCATCGGCGCACCGCCGCCGGTGCCGATCATCGCAATGCGACCCGCATCGACCATGACCTTGGCGCCTTTGCTTTCAAACAGATCGCAATAGAATTTCTTGGCGCGCTCCATATCCGAGGTGCCAACAGTGGTATATCCGATCATTATGCTTCTTTCTTTGGGTTGCGCACATGGCCGTAGGTGCGGTTCAGCTTGCGCATCCCGCCGATCCAACGGTCATAATTCTCGGTTTTCTTGCGCATATAATCCAGCACCTGCGGGTGCGGCAGCACAAGGAAAGTCTCGTTGCGGATCGTCTCGACACAGGCATCAGCGACGGGTTCCGGTTCAAGCAGTCCGTCTATCGAAGCCACCGAATCTTCGTGTCCGCGGGTCATTTCGCTGCGCACGGCTTGGGGGCAGAGCACCGAAACCTTGATCCCGTCGTCGCCATGGGTCAGCGCCAGCCATTCGGCCAAGGCAACTGCCGCATGTTTGGTCACACCGTAAGGCGCACAGCCGACCTGATTTAGCAGACCCGCCGCAGACGCGGTGTTCAAAAGATACCCACCGCCGCGCGCGATCATGCGCGGCACCAGATGACGGGCGGCCCAGACATGCGCCATCACGTTGATGTCCCAGATGCGTTGCCAATCGTCGTTGGCCACTTCCATACCGCCCGCCACCAGAATGCCGGCGTTCGAGCAGAACAGGTCAATCGGGCCGATGTCCGCTTCAACCGCTTCGATCATGTCCGCGATCTCTTGCTCGACCGCGACGTTCACACCGTAGGCCACGCCGCCGACCTGATCGGCCACAGCCTGCGCGCCGTCTTTGTTAAGATCGACACAGACGACTTTTTTGGCGCCCTCTGCTGCGAACTTGATCGCCAGTGCCTTGCCAATGCCGCTGGCGGCACCGGTCACGACACAGATTTTATCCTTGAGTTCCATATCAGCCCCTTAGGTCCACATGTTCGATCCGCCACAAACGGTCAGCGCCTGACCGGTCATGTAGCGGCTGGCGTCAGAGGCGAGGTAGACGGCAAGCCCCGCGAAATCCTCCGGCTCGCCAAGACGGCGCAGGGGTATCTCGTTCTTGATGCGCTTTTCGACTTCCGGATTGTCCCAAAGCTCGCGGGCAAATTCGGTGCGCACAAGGCCGGGACAGATCGCGTTGAAACGGATGCCCCTTGGGCCGAACTCGGCCGCAAGGTTGCGCACCAGCCCGATCAGCGCAAGTTTCGACATACCATAGGTGCCCAGCATCACCGACGGTTTGAACGCCCCGATGGAAGACGTGAACGCCATCGAGCCAGTGCCTTTCTCGATCATGTCTGGTGCTACCATCTGCGCCAGCCACAGGTTCGATTGCACGTTGGCATTCATGGTTTTCTGATAGGCATCATCGGGGATTTCAGACGTAGGACCGTAATAGGGGTTTACCCCCGCATTCCCGATCACAATGTCGATCTTGCCGGCGACCTTGTGGGTTTCATCGACCAGCGCCTGAAGCTGTTCCTTGTAGCCAACATTGCACGCGACGGCATAGGCCTTTCCTTTGCCAAGCGCGTTGATCTCGGCCACGGCAACATCCAGCTGATCCTGTTTGCGCGCCGAAATCACAACGGTAGCGCCATGTTCGGCAAGGGCTTTGGCCATCGCCAGCCCCATGCCTTTGGAGGCGCCGGTTAACAGCGCCACCTTTCCGGTCAGGTCAAAAAGGGTCATACGCCCCCCCGTGACCGACCCGCAGCGATTTCTTCGCGCGCTCGCGACGTGCGCAGGTTGGATTCCTTGTAATCCTTGACCTCGGCACGCGCGATGACGTGGTGGTGGACCTCATCGGGGCCATCCGCATAGCGCAACGTACGCTGCGACGTGTACATGTTCGACAGCGGCGACCACTGCGAGATACCTGTCGCGCCATGCACCTGCATCGCCTCGTCGATGATGTTGCAAACTTTTTCCGGCACCATCGCCTTGATCATGCTGACCCAGATGCGCGCCTCTTTGTTGCCCAGAACGTCCATCGCCTTGGCCGCTTTCAGGACCATCAACCGCATGGCTTCAATGTCGATCTTGGCGCGAGAGATGGTTTCCATGTTCTTGCCCAGATCAATGATCTTCTTGCCGAAAGCCTCACGGCTCAGCCCGCGTTCAATCATCAGATCCAGCGCCTTTTCTGCGGCCCCGATAGAGCGCATGCAGTGGTGGATGCGGCCCGGTCCCAAGCGGACCTGAGAGATTTCAAAACCGCGGCCTTCGCCCCAAAGCATGTTCGCCTCGGGCACACGGACATTGGTGAATTTGATGTGCATGTGCCCGTGTGGCGCGTCGTCGTGGCCGAAAACGTGCATCGGGCCGATGATTTCAACGCCGGGGGTGTCGATGGGCACAAGGATTTGGCTTTGCTGGCGGAAGGGCTCTGCATCAGGCGATGTCTTGACCATGGTGATCATGATCTTGCAGCGTGGATCACCGGCACCCGAGATATAATATTTCTCGCCGTTGATGACCCATTCGCCGTTTTCCAGCACAGCAGAGGTCGAGATGTTCTTGGCATCCGATGACGCCATGTCCGGTTCGGTCATCGCAAAGGCAGACCGGATTTCACCGGCCAGAAGCGGCTTGAGCCATGTGTCTTTCTGTTCTTGCGTGCCGATACGTTCCAACACTTCCATGTTGCCGGTGTCGGGCGCAGAGCAGTTCAACGATTCAGACGCCAGCGGGCTTTTGCCAAGCTCGGCAGCGATATAAGCATAATCGAGGTTCGACAGGCCTTCGCCGGTTTCAGCGTTCGGCAAAAAGAAGTTCCACAACCCGCTTTCGCGCGCTTTTTTCTTTGCGGTCTCCAGCAATTCAAGCTGGCCCGGTGCGTGCGACCAACGGTCGGCGCGGCCTTCACCAAGGCGGTAATATTCATCAGTGATCGGGTCGACGTTCTCGCGGATATGTTTGATGACAGCGGCCAAAAGCGGTTTGGCTTTTTCCGACATCTCCAGATTGTTCATTCCGGCCATTGAAGTGTTATGTGACATGCGTTGCCTCCTGGCAGTTGAATTCGGATTATTTATTGACCCACTTGGGTTTGCGTTTCTCGACAAAGGCTTGAACGCCTTCCTTGAAATCTTCGGTCTGAGCAAGATCGCCTTGCACAACGCGGCTGTATTCCAGACTTTCGGGCAAGCCATCGGCCACCAACATGCTGTTCAGGATCCGCTTGGTCGCCTTGACCGACGAGGGCGAAACGGAACATAACTGTTCGGCCACCTCCATGGCCCGTGCCATCAGTTTGTCGGCGGGCAGAACTTCGTTGCAGCAGCCAAGCTTATGCGCTTCTGCCGCATCAATCGTGCGGCCCGTCAGCATCAATTCCTGTGCTGCCAGCCTTCCGATGTAGCGGGACAGGCGCTGCACACCAGAGGCTGATGCAAAGAAACCCACCTTGACCTCGGGCAGGGCAAACTTTGCATTCTCTGACGCTAGGATAATGTCGCAGGACAACGCCGTTTCAAACCCGCCACCCATCGCAAAGCCGTTTACGGCTGCGATGATCGGCTTTTCCAGATCAAATCTGGAAGACAAACCGGCAAAGCCCGTGGCGGCCAGCGTCTTTTTGGACCCGCCCGATGCGGTCGCCTTCAGATCGTTCCCGGCAGAAAACGCCTTGTCCCCCGCCCCGGTCAGCACGGCCACCCACAGGTCTTGGTCGGCCGCGAAATCATCCCAGCAATCGCTCATTTCCTGATGCATGTCTGCGTTGACCGCGTTGTAAACTTCGGGCCTGTTCATGGTTACGATCAGGATATGCCCCTGCTTTTCGGTGGTGATGTATTCATAGCTCATACTTTAAGCCCTCCGGTATCAATCTCGGTAAATTTGCCGCCGCTCGACGCCAGATCACGCAACAGAACTGCGGGTTCGAAGTCGGGGTCGTCCTTGCCCAGACGTTCCATCACATCCAGCACGGCCTGCGCACCGACCATGTCGCCATAGAACATCGGGCCACCCTTGTCGGCGGGCCAGCCATAGCCGTTCAGCCAGACCACATCGATGTCAGAGGGGCGCTGCGCTTTGTTTTCTTCCAAAATCTTCACCGCTTCGTTGATCATCGGGTAAATACAGATCTCGATGATCTCGTCTTGCGACATGGTCGATGCTTCTGCACCGGTCACGTTCTTGATGATGCCGGCAGTCACCTTGGAGGGGACAGGACGGCGGTTTTCATCATAGTCGTAATAGCCCGCTTGGGTTTTCTGGCCGCGACGGTCCATCTCGCACAGCATATCGCGGATTGGGTTGCTGGTGGTAGCCCCTTTGGACCAGCCGATGTCCAGACCGGCAAGGTCGCTCATCTGAAACGGCCCCATCTTGAAGCCAAAGCTGTTCAGCGCAGCATCCACGTCCCATGGCATCAAGCCATGAGCCAGCAGTTTGTTCGCCTGAATTTGGCGCGCGAACAAAATGCGGTTGCCCACAAAGCCAGGGCAAACACCAACCAGCACCGCGATCTTGTTGATTTTTTGCGCGAGGTCCATCGATGTCGCCACAACATCGTCAGCTGTATGGGCAGCGCGGACGATTTCAAGCAATTTCATCACATTGGCAGGCGAAAAGAAGTGCAGCCCGATCACGTCTTCAGGGCGCCGCGTCATTGCTGCAATCTCATCGATATCCAGCGCCGATGTGTTCGTGGCCAGAATAGCACCCGGTTTCATAACGCTGTCCAGCTCAGTGAAAATCTTGCGCTTCAGCTCCATATCCTCGAACACGGCTTCAATCACCAGATCACAGTCGGCAAGGGCTGCAATTTCCAGTTTGCCATCGAAACGGTCCATCCGCGCCTCGACCTCTTCTTGCGGGAACCGCCCCTTGTCGGCGCTCCGCTGGTAGTTGCCGCGCACGACCTTCAGGCCGCGATCCAGCGCTTCTTGGGTGGTCTCGACAATGGTCACCGGGATGCCAGCCGTGGCAAAGTTCATCGCAATGCCGCCGCCCATGGTGCCGGCGCCGATGATGCCAACGGATTTGATCTCGCGCAGTTTGGTGTCTGCTGGCAGGTCGGGCACGTCCCAGGCGGCTTTACCGGCAGCACCGATATAAGCACCGATTTCTTCATCTGTGGGGTGGTTCATTTGTCTTCCTTTCGTGTCAAGCCAGACGGCCTAAAGTTCCAGACACGCGGCGCGGATCGCACGGCGGTCAATCTTGTCAGTGGCACCACGGATCAAAGGCCCGTCCTGGCACCACAATTGTTGCGGTATTTTGAATTGCGCGAGATGTCCGGCGAGATGGGCGGCCATGTCTTCGCACGGTATCGTCTTGCCGTCGCGCACCTGAATCGCCGCACCCACCACTTCGCCCAGCCGTTCGTCGGGCACGGAAAAGGCGCAGGCCTCGACCACATCGGGATGCGTGTGCAACGCACCTTCGACGTCCAGACAAGCGATGTTTTCGCCACCCCGGATGATGATGTTCTTCTTGCGGTCCAGAATGGTGATAAAGCCATCCTGATCGATCACGCCCAGATCGCCCGTGCGCAGCCAGCCGTCTTGCATCGTCTCGGCGGTCGCTTCGGGTTTGTTCAGATAACAGCGCATGTTGGCGGGGCTTTTCACGGTAATTTCACCCAGTTGCCCGACCGGCACATCGTTGCCGTTATCGTCAAGAAACCGCACATCCTGCAAGGGCGGGTGCAGCTTGCCCGCGACACCGGGGCGCTTGTTATATTCCTCGCCGACCAACCCGATGCCAAGCGCGTTGGTTTCGGTCATACCCCAGCCCGTTGCGATTTCGGCGGTCGGAAACTGGTCTTGCAACTGCGCAACCTGAGCGGCGGGGCGTTTCGCACCGCCCGCGCCCAACCACGTGAGCGAGGGCAGGGTGTCGCCCGTCCGCCGCGCCGCTTCCAGCAGATCGGCAGATTGTGTCGGCACACCCAGAAACCGCGTGACTTTTTCGGCGTTAATCACGCGCACCGCTTCCTCGGCATCCCATTTGTGCAACAGTGAGATTTTCGCCCCCGCAGGCAAGCTCAGCAGGAACAGCGGATGCGTTGCAGTGACGTGAAACAGGGGTGTGACCACCAGCCCGGAGGGGCGCAGCGGCTCTGGGTCACCGGGTTTGGCGGGCTTGACCAAAGGGGCCGCAACGGCCTGGATCAGCCAGCTGTACACAGCGCTGACGGCACTGCGATGGGTCTGCACGACGCCCTTTGGCTTGCCCGTGCTGCCAGACGAATACATCACGGCGAAATCATCATCTGTGTCCAGCGTGATCCCTTCGATCGGGGTGTCAGGCATATCAGCGGCCAGCGGACCAAAAGACAGATCGGTCATCCCTTCGCCGTCTCGCACGCCGATCAGACGCAGACCCAGATCGCCTTGCAGTGGCAACATCCGCTCAAGTCGGGGAAGATCGGCAAAGATGGTTTTGGCGTTACTGTCTTTTAACGCATAATCCAGCTCTTCGGTGGTCCACCACGCGTTCACAAAGACAACAACTGCGCCCACAGACGCGATGGCCAGCGTCAGCATCAGCAGTTCGGGATAGTTGCGCATCGCAATGCCAACCCGGTCGCCCTTTTGGATGCCAAGCGTGTCGCGCAGGCCATGGGACAGGCGGTGCACTTGCGTGCAAAATTCATCATAGGTCCAGCGTTCGTCGCGGTAGACCAGGAACTCGGCGGCACCATTATCGTGCTGTTCGCGGCTGGCCAGCATCAATGCGGCAACCGTGCCGGGAATATTCTTGAACGTACGAAACGTCACACCGCGCACCTGTGCCTCGACCACCTCGAAGGTGGGGTTGGTCAAAACGGTGTGGCGGATGGCCTCTACCATGGTCATGGCGGTCATGAACAGTCACCTGACGCTCGCATTGGTTCAGATTTCGCGGCCATATGATCCCCTCCCTAAACAAGCCGATGCGAACGCTCCTCCACGAATGTTCGCGACTCTGATTTGCGCAGCCTAAGCACTAAATTCGGGCCTGCCAATACCGCATAACGGAATGATGTTCCGCAAGCTGACAATTGACAGGGTCAACCGCAATCCTGCCCAACTCAGCCGCCTCGGCCTGTGCGGCACAAAGGAAAATTGAACATGCCTGTTCCCAGAAAGAAAGCACTTCTTTGGGACGCCGCGCAAATTCACGGGCGGCGGCCTCCACCCTCGGGATCAGTCAATCGCAAAGAGCGACATTTGCACCAGCCCGTTCATCCGCGCACCATGGCCGAGGAAAAGCGTGTGGTTCACCCAAGCATAGCGCTCATCGCCGGATTCAAGGCGCGCATGGGTCCGCATGTAATAGGCGTCAGGGGGCACTTCCTCGCCGCGCACCAGCGCATCCAGCACCTCGGCCGGGCCATGCCTGTAGCCATAGTTCTTGATCTCGATGATCGCCCCGTCATCCGTTTCGATGGCATAGCGCGTGTCAAGTTCGGTCAGACCGCTTGCGAATTGCGTTTGCCAGTCAGCACCTACATTCAGGATCTTGCCCTTGATCATCGGCCCCGCAGCCGTCCCACCGACAATCGGGATGATCCGCCGAAAGCCCGCGCGCCCTTGGTTCATGTGGCGGATCGGATCAAGCGTCACGGTCAGGTCGGTGATGTGGCGCAGGGCTGGGGGCGGCAAAAGCGACATGATGATCCTTTGTGCGATGAGCTTCCGGCATGATCATGCAATGGCACAGCCACCGCACACAAGCCCGCGCATTCTGCTTGCATGAAAACGCCTGTTCGACATACTGTTCTATGTCAGAACAAAGCGAGGACGCGATGACCAGACAGACAGACCCCTTGATCTTGGCTGACGCTGATTGTGACCTGTCGCAAGCCATCAAGAAAAGCAATCTGCCCGGTTTTACCGGCTATCTGATCAAGCGTGCGTGGGTCACCATCCAGCGCGATCTGCGTGAATTGCTGTTAGGGTTCAACCTTAACCAGCGCAGTATGTCGGTCTTGTCGGTAGTCATCGCCAACCCCGATATCAACCAAAGCGATGTTGCCGCGGCCCTGTCGATTGAACGCTCTGGCATGGTGGTGATCGTCGACGAGCTTGAGGGGCTGGACCTGATCCGCCGCGAACGCGCATTGACCGACAGACGCGCCTATGCGCTGCGCGCGACGTTGAAGGGCCAGCATTTGAACGACAAGGTGAAGGCCGCGATCATTGCGCATGAAGACCGGATTTTTGCAAATATCACCAAGGCTGAACGCGACAGCTTGCACCAGATTATGTCCAAGCTTGTCGGCAACTAGGCCGCCGATTAAGACCAAAGCCATTTCCAGATCAAGCCAGCCCATACGGACGCGCGCGGGATCAGGGTGCCAGTGCAGCAGACTTACGGCAAAGCGGCAGTAATTACATAATTAAGCTTATAAGACTTTTGCGTGTAGCCGCAAAGCGATAATGTCACCCCTGTGCAATTCAGGAATGTCACTCTCTAGTTCAAGTGAGCAAAGGGAGATTGGGCATGGGATGGGTGATGATGAGCGAGCGCGA
>Ga0307981_1004314_pt1 | contig 10057 bp, 6 predicted proteins | sample OrgLakmetagen987_FD_201849 | JGI IMG/M metagenome (GOLD analysis project Ga0307981, IMG submission 201849) | Saline water microbial communities from Organic Lake, Antarctica - #987 | ecosystem: Environmental > Aquatic > Non-marine Saline and Alkaline > Saline | place: Antarctica: Organic Lake... | reverse complement strand
TGTCTGATGTAGGGCACCCCACCAAGACTAAACTAATGATTTAGCGATTCTTGCAAAAAAAAAGACGAAGAAACAACAACAGAAGAAGAGCAGCAGGCTCGCTTGCGAAGAAAGAAAGAGCATCATTCTTCATTGTTGACATAAACCCTCTATTAACTAATTATTCATCGCTAAATACTTCAGTACCGTCAAAGACTCTATGGATCCTAATGACGAAGTACCTCCACCTGCTAGCATGCTCTCTGATCAGTCGTCAAGTAATGATACTGTCGCTGTAATCGGTAAGCAACGTTCTTCATCAATTGCTATATACTATATGAAGCTTTTTCATCAAATCATAAATCTCGTAATCCTCTCACGCATGTATGTCTCATCAAATCAACCAATGCTGTTGTCATCAATTATAATATAATAGGATGCGGTCCAGGCGGGATGTTTTTCCTTCATGCCCTGGCAACCAAGAGGAAGCAACTAGAAGACGTTGGTGATGTCGAGGGACTGATGAATCTGCCCATAGTTACTGTCTTTGAAAAATCTGCATCACCTGGAGGAGTATGGAGATCAGATAGAAATCGTGATGATGGCGCCAAAGACAGCACTCCTCCTCGTGGTGAATGTCAAAACCAAAACTCAAATCAAAGCACTGAAACATTGACAAATATGTACGAGGGACTTTGGATCAACGGGCATAAGGATGGTATGGAATTCTTCGATTATACCTTTGAGGATCATTTCAAGACGCCTCAACCTATCTTTCTGCCACGACAGCAAATACTGGACTATGTTATGACAAGAGTCACCATGCATGAGGATATCTTTCAAAATGTCTGTTTCAATACATCAGTGGATTCAGTCACGTATGATGAAGAGGATGAGCAGTTTGCCATCATCTCGCGAGATAAAGGAGGAACAATCACAACTAGTCGCTTTGATAAATGTATCTGGGCGAGTGGTATGAATGGAAAGCCAAAGATGCCTGCAGAGATTGTTGAGAAGCTTGGTGGATTTAAAGGCCAACTTGTGCATTCATCAGCGATGGACGAGTTGACCGGCTCATCTCCTGATGAGAAGAATGCCGTGGAGGGAAAGAGAATCCTGCTGATTGGTGACTCGTATTCAGGTGAAGATTTAGCGTTGCAATGTATCAAGCTTGGAGCTGAAAGGATTTTTGTGACAACACGTTCAGCCACTGGAAGCGCTTCGTATGTGGGGTCCTGGCCTGAGGACAGAGTTGAGATCTTGAAGTTTTCGAATGTATCTGGTGTCAAGGATGATGGAACAGGCAAGACACTTGTTTTCGACTCATTGAACGAGAAATATCCTGTACCCGATGTCGAAGATATATCAATTATCATTTGTTGTACCGGATATATTCCTAACTTGCACATGCTAGAAGAAAAACTCCAGCCGTGGAAGGAAAGTGAAGATTGTGGCGAATGGTGCATGGAGGATGTTGGTGAAAACACTAAAACCTGGAGAATGAAAGAAAATTGTCTCACACCTATATTGGGACATGTCGAACCATCTACGGAACTCGAAAGCAACACCGACTTTATCGTAGAGAACTCGTACAGAAGATTACTTATCTCGAACCCGAATATGATGTTCATTTCCGATTGTTCTACTGATTATCCATTGTTGGAGATTGATGTGATAGCTTGGTTATGCTTAGCATATATCACAGGAGAAAGGGCCATCCCTACGAAGACACAAATGCTTGAGGAGAATGCACGCGAGTTATTAGAGTCGATGCAAAATCATGAAGTTCGTTACTATATTGACGAAAACTTCAAGGAAGCAGTAGATTTAATCCCCGAGGACCATTGGTTTCATGATGCTACCTCTGAGGAGAACGTCCTTTTTGAAAGGGAAAGTGGTTCCTATGTGCTGAGGGTTCTTGCAGGTTACATGAGAGACGCAAAATATCCCTTGAACCTCGGCGACATGGATGGTCTCAACAAAACGGGAGTAAAGCTTTTGCATATGATGTGCAATGAAGATAAAGAAAGAGCTTTGCTTAAGAATTGCGACGAAGATACAAAGCAATGGAAGACTTTTCGCGATATTGATCCATCACCCTTTTCTTCTCTTGTGACAGGTGTGGGATCGGTTCCACTCAAGGGTAAATGGCTCGAGATTGACAATGATGGAAATCCTGATTTAAGCAAGCAGTCTCGTTCGAGCTGAGAATAAGAATATAGTGCCATGAGTTATACGTGAAAAATATATGATTGTAATACAATCACAAAATATTTGTCTTTATGCTTTTCTGGAGGGAGAGCTGGCAATCTATTATGTATAACGTATGCTATTATGAGGCATGTATCTAAGTAAGCTCACATCGTAATCAGCAGGATTTCTTTGTCTTGATTTTACAAGGGTTGTCTGTCTTGTACAATATCCAATGCCCAATCGTAACCTTGGTAACCATTTTCTTTATAACCAATTTTGTAAGGATGAAACACTCCATAGTCAACTCGATCCCTCATGCACCTCTCGATCAATGGCTTTTTTCCACGCCGCTTAGGGCCCCAGCTGGTACACAGGTATGTCAACCGAACTGTTGCATTGAAATTTTGCCTAATCATGTCAATAATGGTTCCCCATGTACATTCATGAATAATTTTATGTTTCAAAAATAGGGAAGCAAGATTTGCAAATTCATCTGCGTACTTGAGTGGCATGTGAAGAAAGTCTGACTGAGTAAATGATGAGAATAACAAAGACCCATCATCCTCATGATAGGGAAAGACTTCTTCATCTTGCGCCAGCGTCTGTTGATTTTCACCGCACACGGCCTTACGAGTCATTCCCCACTGATAAAGAGGCAAAGCCCGATATAGATGTTTCACGGACGGCTGGCAAAGAGTTTTGTTGAAAGCACAGACAGTTGCATTGGGGTATATTCTGTATGAAAATTGGTTGGCTAACTCCACGTCTTCTATAGTTCGTATATTTGCATAGGACAAGTCATAACGCTGGTCACGGTAGTTACCAATGATGTCATTTGTCGGGAAAGGATATTTCCCCTGGGAAAGTTCCGTCACATTGATCATGCCATCATCATGAAAGTACATGACACTTTCTATTTTGGTCCAGTTCTTAAAGTAGAGCAAGGTATTCTTCAGATTTTCAGTGACTTGAAAGTACCCCCCTGTATCATGATATGCACCGTCAAACGCACGAATCGAATGCTGTCCAAGTTCTGTCATGACCTCCTTCGAAAATGGCCCTGTAACAATGACAGTTTCAAACCACTCGCGATACTTTTGCGTCCAGAATACGACGTCATCAACCTGTGTAGGACTCTGCGCATAATTAAAATGCCCCATGATGGCCACATTTCGATATCGCCGTTTGGCAAGTGCTGGAAATTTGTATCCAATCTCACGTAAGGACTGTAGCCATAATTGCATGACAAGAACATCTTCTTTGTAAATGAAATTATGTACATAGAGGTCCCTCCATAGATGCTCTATTCGCGCTGGCAGTGTGCTACAGGGAGAGTCCCATTCGCTGAGGAAGAGAATCAGCGAATCCAATCGCACAAGCATATCTATTTCAGCATCCACTTCAGTTCTGGTAGCATTTTTAGAATGATCTTCAAGGATTTCTTCTCCCGTTCGCATCATCATGGATGGAGAATATACCACTCTAATCCCAACATCAACAAAAAGACATTGGGCAAAGTACGACCTCGCAATATCGGCATGAATTGGTGATAGACTGATGGGCAAGATCAATGACCAAAACGCGCTTGGCATATGAATGGTAGAATGCATGTTATAAGGAGCATAGGAATGCGATGGTACAACAATAGGAAGTTGAGCCTTCCATTGTTCAGGATCAAGTTCATCTGCCTCAAGGCCTGAATCTTGTCTTTCGATCTGTTGTTGAAATTGCTGCACGAGGCCAATATCTTGATGATCATGTCCCACTAGCTGTACCACCCCTACATGATAAATGTTAGAAGATAATGACGAAGATGCACTTGAAAGACTAAAATTCTTTTGAAATGCAATCTTGCCCTTTGTAAATTCTCTTTGTGACGATTCAATGAGCCCAGGAAACCCCCTTGGCCAACTGTATGACATGTGATTATTGGATTCAATTACAGTTGTATTTGTATTTGTACTTGTACTTGAGCTGGTGGACGAGTTGGTATTCGAACTGGGATAGCGATCTGTGGGATTGAAGAGCAGAGGATATGGATTAAATGGCACCCTCCCTTGAATGACAACTGATGCCTCCAGGATGCTGTTTGGTAATATGACATCGTCATCGGTAAGATCCTTCGTTTCATCTCCCATTGCTCGATCAAAGATGGAATGTTCATCAAGGTCGAGAATGTATTCGGCTCCATGTATGATTGCCAGAAGGTATCCAAAGTTTCGCCGAGAATGTGCAGTATTTTTTCCAGCGAGTGCCTTCATATAATTTTGAATAGGGTCATTGTCATGTTCTTTCCCTTCCTTGATATATCTAGTAACTTGCTGCACTGTATGATATTTTCCGTTGCCCACTTCGTAAGTTTCATGTCTTACAATGATCGTACACCAATCCTTGATACTTATCAATTTAGGAGTGCGCTTCGACTGTGGCGCAATGATGATCCATTTGGTACAATTGATATTCTTCAATTCCATAGAAAGCGTGTGTTGGATGTCTTGTATTGTTCCCACTGCACTTTGTCGGTTAGTACTACGTGCACTATTCGAACTCGTCCTATATTCATCTCGTGTAAAGATACTTGGAACATGATCCTTTTTAGCATTTTGCTGAAATTGCTTCCATTCTTCAAGTCGAGTTTCAATTGAATTTCTAATATATTCCTTCATTTCTTCTCTTTGTCCAGCATTGCCTATGCCTAATACATCATTATTTGACGAGGATAAATATGTGTTGTGATCCTTCTTGTCGTGACTGATGGGGGCATCATCCACATCATCTAAAGTGTCGACATCAATATTGACATCCACTTCTATTTTATCGACATCAATATCAATGATAGCACCATGGACATCATGATCCTCCTTCCAATGAATAGCAGCATTGCCGTCTTTAATGTCAATCACAAAATTATAATAATCAGACAGATTAGTGAATCTTTGAATTTGAAGCCACGATGAAACAAGAGAAAATAATAGAAGGCATGCCAGGACTGTTCCTATCGAAGATGTCCGTATCATATTTATGGTCATGTCTGCTTTGCTTTTTCTATTTCGATGCCAATGATGATTCTTCTTCTGCTTGTAGCTTGCTGTATTATTAATGCAGAGGGCAGAGGCTTAAAATTAATGCGATTATAACGTCTTTTATCATTCGTACGACGCCTTTCTATCGTCCATTACATATTTGAGAGACCCGGATTATTACAGTAGTTTACAACAGTAGTAGCAGTGAGTATGTTTCTCAGAAGTTTCTTCCAATGATGCAATAGATAGCAGACGAGGAAAAACAAAAATCGACGAGACGAAATGCCGATTTATCGTAATCCTCGTAGCGCACTATTATGTAGAGTAGAGGGGACGATGAGAGGAATCAGTATGCTTACATTGGGTATTATTATTGTGCAGCAATCGTCGTCTACCACCCGATGGATGATATTGTAAAATCATTGCTTGAAATCGGAAGACTGGAATCGGTCATGATGACTGATGACTATGGTACTGCGGCACTCCATTCTACATGACGATATGAGCATTGTTTAGTATCTTGTAATAATATTATGCTGATCAAGAAGGTGCACATTGATGCTCATGTGGGCAGGGGGAAAGAGCTCGGCATGGCAAAGGAGAAGTATATTAAGAGCACTACTATATTGCACTCGTTAAGCTACTATTCTACACTTTCCAAATGAATTAGAAATTGTGTGCTTTTTCTACTTTTGCACAATCTGTACAAGTATCGCTTGGACAAATTCAATGCAAGACAAATGACCAACGCTTGTTCACAACAATTTTTGATTTCTGACATAAGCTTCGTTCTTCTTCAGGGACACGCAGAAGAGGTTCCGAAACTTCTGAGCGCGGTGGATGATTGGTGTAGACTCCCACTTTTTATTCCACTTCACCATCTTCTTCGCCGCGTCTTTTGGCCGCTTTAAAATCCAGAATGCAACTTTTGGAGTCTCCTTCTGACTGTCAATTACAAAACCCAATGCATCCGTCAGCAACTCTTCAAATAGCTTCCTATCAATGAATTTGGATTGATTTATGCACAATCGCGGAATGGTGAAAAAACATAATCCTCCAGGGCGCAACTGTTTGTACAACAGAGATAGCATTTCCCCCCTTTGTTCCGGTGTAGTCACACAATTTAGAACCATACTGCACACAATTACATCGTAGGTTCCTTTCTTTTCATTTTGGACAGGCATTTGGAGGAAATCCTTCTCTTCAATATCAGCAAATGTTGATCGCAGGTCAATTGCTCTGACGCTTATATTGAACATTGGAATATTTTGGTATTGCTGTGAAGATGGTACACCATCCTCGTCGCTACCTTTGCTTGTATGTTCCTTCTTTTTTCGAATTCGTTTCGTTCTTCTGGCCGCATCGACCAGTTCTGTATTTATCGCTCCAACTTCCAATATTTGTACTGCTCTACGTTCTTTTACCTCAGGTTCCTTTCTCACTTCAGGACTGTCTTGACTATCTTCGCAGTCGTCTTCGTCAATGGGCAAACCATTTGTCCAACCCTTACTACCCATCACCTTGATAACCCATCTGCTGGTACTGTGAAACTTTGTGCTAAGCTGGCTTGCTCTCTGATACTCTTCTCTTCCACCCATATCATCGATTTCTTCACTGATTCTTTGGATGCCTTCAGCGTCATTCTTGGTTTTGGCTCGATCCATTTGTTGCGTAAGTTTGTGAAAGAGTGATGTTACTTTGCGAGCCTTCTTACGGCTTTTTAAAGCAGGGGGAGCCAAAGGGACAGGGCGTTTCTTATTATTCTTTGGCATCTTTGCAAAGTAGAACACCTCTGCAGATATTATTTATCGCCTGCTATTGTTGTACCTATGGTGGTCAGTGAGTACGGAATATGATTCATGAATGTACATCATGATCCTGCCCTCCTCACTTATTCACCATTCACCATCGCAAGTCACAAGTCACCATCGCAACTCGCAACACAAAAAAAACACATGAATAAATTACTCATGGTATGGTATCGTAGATCATCTATTGATTGGTTCAAATCATTTTTCGAAAATATTGCTAAATAACGTTCATTTACCGGTTAGAATGTGTCCTCTCTCGAATCTCGAATCTCGAAGAGAGAGCATAAAAAGTAAAGCATAGGCAAAGCATAAAGCATAATAGATCATAATACGATATACTATCGTAGAGCATAGACTAGGTAGCATAGAGCACACATTCTAAATTAAAAATCCGAAGCTTTGAGCCACCAGCCAGGAAGTGAATTGAATTGAAAATCGGCCAGACGATGTGCCTTCCTTCTTCTATCTGTACCACCGCCCGAACCCTCATTGTTATTTCGGTGATAATACAAATATTCTGCACTTCAGCGGCGTTTTCGTACAGGCAACAAATAATTCCTTCTTTCCAGAACTATAGCAGCCGTCTTAAGAATAGACGTCAACATCGAATCACATTCGGTCAGCATGGAATTGCCAACGGATGTCCTCTATCCTTGCCTTCTTCGTTGGATTCAAATAGTCTTTGCAATAGACATTCACATGGACTTCAAGCCGCGAGAGTAACTTCAACAACTAGCGCCGAGGTTATTTCAAAGATTGCAAAGAAACCTTCGACAAAGAAGAAAAAAGTGACCAAGAAAAAGAAAACTGTTGCAAGTAAAACTGTTGTCAAGGCAAAAGTAAAGGCTCCAGTTTCAGTTGCCAAGCAAGAAAGTAAAGCTAAAGTCACAAAAAAAAGGAAGAAGCAATCAAAAAAGAAGAAATCGAAAGAGGACGAACCCATTCACTTCTACAGAAATGAAACAGATTGCATCACTGTCCTCCATCACCATCATGATGCACAAGTTGCAGAGCTTGGACCACAAGATGGGAAAGCAACGCAGGCTTCAGTTGCTGGCGTTGGCTTTAAAGTGAGGGGCAACCCAGCCCCTCTCGCTCGACATAGAACATACAGAGGATTCATCTTTAACCCATCAGCAAAGAAACAAAAACAATTTTGTGACGTTGTAATGGACATGCTGCCAAACTCGCATTTCTGTCAAAATGTCACTGAAGGTCATTCGAATTACAATGCAGAGCCACTCATCAAGAATGTTGATACTGTGGTCCCAGTGTTTGAGAAACAAGTAATCTCAATACAAATCATTAGTCGCATGAAGAGGCCAATGAAACACTTCATTGCAAATCGACCAGGTCCAGGAAGATTACGCCAATCTACCAACAATCAATCGACTGGTGCAGTTTCGACATCTCATTTGCAAGTGACACGAACGGATGTAGATAATCTAGCTAAGTTTGTTTTGGATTCATTGAATGGGGTTTTGTATGAGGATGATAGGCAAGTTGCATCTTTGCAAGTGACCAAGGTTTATGACGATGAATATCCATATACAGGTTCGACAGATGTCATCATACGGGCCATGACAGAAACACACTTACATAGTATCGCGAATCTAACTGCAGCAGATGATTTCTATCCTTAACTGCATAATCGAACTTGCTCACACTTGGTTTCAAATGAAGGGACTTACTTGTATTTACATACCTACCTTTGACAATGAATTAAAGTAGGAATCCTGTCAGCACAAAGCAAATAATCAGATCAGTTATCCGAACTCTAGATTTTTGCTGATCGTGGACACAACGCGTCTATAGTAAATTTTACACTTCCAATTAACTATTTACTTGTTCCCTTTCTAGACCGCATTCCCTGCTCATAATGATCTGTACCGGTTACCTTAGAAAGACCCAACTCCTCCTCCAAGCGCTAAATTGCTTCGTCAAGATGATCAACCTCGTTTCCATTCTAATCATCTTGCTGACAAGCTTCTGAGCTTCCTCGAGGAGTCGATAACTTTGCACTGTACGAATGATGTTCTGATGCTCCTTGAGTTGACTGTCAAGTCCTCGAATAATGATGTCCTCATTTGCATTCCTGCTAATTGTTGAAGATCTTTGCGAGCTTGTGTCATCACGGCTTGATTCTATAATGAAAGCAGTACTGATATTATTCTCAACAGCTTTGACAGCATGATTGCTTGCAGATAAGTGTCCTTCTGCTCGTTTCCTATTGACAAATTGGGATCAGATTTGGGGGTAAAGAGATCCTCAATTTCATCCGATACACCTGTAATAATTGCGTATTGAAGTGGTGTATTATCATCATCGTTCTTTGCTCACAAGAGTACATTGGCGTCTCCAATATTTTTAAGGAGGAGTTTGATTATGTCAGGAACCTTTTGTCTCTTGTATATATGGATGCATACATAGCCAGTGCAATGCAGTAATGCCATGTTTAGTCTTTGCAATAACGAGGTCTTTCCCTCCAACTTCAATCAACCACTTACCACTGGATGACATAATAAGGTCCATAATAAGAACATGCGGAGTGTAGTGCTGTTCGATCATCGTCATTAGTATTCATGACCAATTCCATTCCCCCAATATCAAGCAATGCCTTTCCAATATCATCAGGTACACCAGCACAACGGCATGTTTAATGTAAGCACGTCCATCCATAATCCATAAACTGCCCTGTACATGACATTTCGTTTTTTATTTGGAAGAACAAGAACACAAAAAATACATCAGCGCCTCAAACCACAAGCCACTTCTACTTCCCATTAGAGCACAATCTGTCAAGATCCTTATCATTCATTATTATTCGCTGCGACAAGTGCACTGGACACTGGATCTCACTGGATTCACTATTCATATTAAATATTATTTACAAGAGATGTTCACATTTCATATTATTTACAAGCGAAAGAGCTGTTGTGGTTCCTTCTAAATATTTAGTGGTTGACATTTTCCCTCGTCCAATCATTTTCTCTTATTTAGTGATTGCCACTAAATCAAAATCGAGGGAACCAAGTTCCCAAAAGTTCCCTC